>ENA-ORBV01001588-ORBV01001588.1-microbial-mat-metagenome-genome-assembly--contig:-NODE-1588-length-50122-cov-10.263043_pt1 | contig 50122 bp, 39 predicted proteins | sample MGYA00237777_ERZ505514 | MGnify/ENA primary metagenome ERZ505514 (study PRJEB26160, sample SAMN06269048) | microbial mat metagenome | isolation source: Oligotrophic lake microbial mat | place... | reverse complement strand
TTCTAGGGGTGCGCGAGATGCGCACCATGGACAAGACGAGCGGCGGTGGCGGCGGTTGCGGTTCAGGCGCGATTTTTTCGTCGCGGATCCGCCAACGAAAGGGGCCAGTATCCGTCACAAGCGTCGCACCGGTCGTAGACCTGTGGCATAGGGAAATGTGTTCGATCCTTCCCCCCGTCGCGCAGCCGGTTGCGCCAACTCAGCCGGCAGGTGGGTCGCGCCTCCCCGCACGCTGCGCGCCAGGGGCGCCAAGACCGTGGCACGCAAACCGTCACCGTGTCGTGCCGGCAAAGTTCCGTAGCCACGCACGACATACGCGTCCAAGCACCACTCCAAGACGTTGCCCAGCGTGTCGTGGAGGCCGAACGCATTCGGGCGCAGGCTGCCCACCGGCGCGAGGTCCGGGAAGCCGTCATCGAAGTCCGCGAACTCGAACGTGTCCGTGCCCTGGCCCTGCGCGACGAGCATGCGTTGGCGCGAGAGGTCGAGGACGTTCGCATAGCCGAGGAGTGGCCAGGACCCGCTCACACCCCCGCGGGCCGCGTACTCCCACTGCGCTTCGGTAGGTAGCTCCAAGCCGTGGCGTACGAGCATCTCCCGTCCGCGCGTCCAGTCGATGCAGAGCGGCAGGCGTCCGTCTTCGGGAGGCGTGCGTTCGACGGGGAATCCTCCCAAGCGCTGCGCCTGCGCGCTGTTGATTTCGTATTTCGAAACCAGGAATGGAGCAAGATCGACAGCGTGCCGGGGAACGAACGCGGGCGAGGGCGACGCTTCTCCATCGTGTAGGCCAATGCTCGCGCGTCCGCCGGGAAGCAACACGAACACCGCCGCGCTTGCCGCATCGAGTTTCAGGAGGCCGTCCTGCGCGCGCTTGGGAACAGCACCGCTGGGCTCGAATGCGAACTCCAGCAGATGGCTTTCCGGGTCCGCACCGACCGGCACGAATCCGAGCTGCGGTCGCAGTTCGATGCCGCTGTAGACCGTCGCTGCAGTCAGCTCGTCGCGCGTCAGATCCCAGAGTAGGTGGTCCGCTCCGTCGAGCCGCGCCACGAGGGCGGCGGTCGCGTCGCGCTGTTCGTGCACACGTGCGACGAGCGTTTGCAGCTCGCGCGAGTCGGTCAAGAGCCGCGACAAGGCGACGTAGCGCCAACCATCGAGCGCGTCCTCGAAGCGGTACGTGCTGCGCGTTGCGAGCACACTCTCACTGCGGGCCAAGACGCGCTCGAAATCGTTCAACTGTCGGAGGTCGGGTTGCCAACGCTCCCCCTCGCGCAGCATGGACTCGCGCGCCGATGCGACGCGCGCGCGCAGCACGCCGATCAGTGCGTCGGGGCCCGCAGCGAAGAGAGCCTCGGCGTCGCGTTCGCGTGCGCGCACGAATTCGGGCTCGACCGGGACAGGCGCCGCGAGGCGATCGCCGCTGGTGAGCATCGCATTGAGACCATCGAGTTCGTAGGTCAGCGCGACCAGTTCCTCGCGTGCCGCCGCCCCGTCCGCGTCGCGATCTTGACTGCTGTACGGTTCGGCGCGCGCGGCGAGCTCTTGCCAAGCACGCACGTGCTCGTCGCGTCGCTCGAGCACGTCATCCGTGCGCGTGAGCCACTTGTCCATCGCGCCGAGCTGTTCGCGCGAGGCTGGCCAGAAGGCGCTCGCTTCCGCGATCATTCCGCGCACCAATTCCTGATCCGCGAGCCGCATGATGCGCCGAGCGGCGGCGCGCTCGCGCAGTGCGAACGTCAGTGAACCGCAGGCCAAGAGCAGCCCGACCGACAGCGACAAGGCGAGCGCCGGGCGCCGTCGAGCCCAGCGCGCGGCCGTCAACCACCAGGGCAACGCGCGCGCGCGAACACGCCCGCCCGACAGAGCACGCACGAGATCGGCGCCGAATTCGGCCGCGCCCGACGGCCTGCGCTCGCGCTCGTGGTCGAGCGCCGAGAGGCACACGCGTTCCACCAGCGCCGGCACGGCCGGGTTGAGGCGGCGCGGTGCCTCGAGTTCGCCGCGCGCGATGCGCCGGCGCACGCGGCTCTCGGGTCCACCCAAGAAGGGTGTCTTCAACGTGATCAGTTCGTAGAGCGTCGCACCCAGCGAGTAGACGTCGGCGCGCGCATCGAGAGCACGCGGGCTGCCGTCGACTTGCTCGGGCGCCGCATAGGGCAGCGAACCAAGCCACGATCCCGTGCGCGTCATGCGATCCGCGTCGCGCGGGAGCGCCAGACCGAAGTCGACCAACACCACGCGCCCGGATGGCGTGACGATGACGTTGGAGGGCTTCACGTCGCGGTGCAACACGCCGCGCGCGTGCGCGTGAGCCAGCGCTTCGCCGACGCGTGCGACGAGCAGCGCCACGGCCTCGACATACGATCGACCGCGCGGCTCGGCCTCGCGCGCCGGTTCGGGATGCGGGCGGCTCGCGGAACTCGCGTTCACTGCGGCGGAGAGGTCGGCGACGCTCAAACCGTCGGCGGCATGGCCGCGCAGCCGCTCGAGCACCTGATCCAGCGACGCGCCGCCGACCCACTCCATCGCCAGCCATGGAACTCCCTGCTCCTCGCCCACGTCGAGCACGCGCACGATGCCGGGATGGTCGAGCTGGCGCACGGCATCGATCTCGCGTTGGAAGCGCTCGCGTGCCACGCCGAACCACTGATGCTCGTGACGCACGAACTTGATCGCGGCCAGTTCATTCGTGATCTCGTGTCGCGCCAGGTGCACTTCGCCCATGCCCCCGACACCGACGCGCTGCAATCGGCGGTAGGGACCAAAGCGCTCCGGCGCTCCGCCCAGGCGGCGCGACTCGTCGATCGACAGGCCCAATTCTCCCAGTGTGGCGAGGCGCGCACGGACTCGTCGCGCGTGCTGCGCGTCGACGTTTTCCAAGTCGCTCAATATGCGTGCACGCTCGGCGGGTGCCGCGTCGAGCACGCTGGCGACCGACTCGTCCAGCGCGAGGCGCGCAGCCGAACGCTCGCCGGACTCTTCGTCGTGGTACTGCATGGGCTACCGTCCAGACCCAAGCTAGCGCAACATGGACGCCGAAAGCGGCGTCTTGCGCGAAGATGTGTCGGCGGTGAAAGCCTGGACGGATAGGACATCCAAGCGCATGACCATTCAGCTCTCCTGCAAGGGCCGCGGATTCTGGCCCCCTACCCCGTGGACCTCGCCGGTTCGTACTGACGTCGGTCTCTCCTGGAACATCTCGTTCGCAGGGCCCTGACGTCGCGTCGGGACCGCCGTCAGCGCACTTCGATCCCCGTCCACCAACCGCCCCACGCTAGCGGCGGATCGCTCTGGATCGTGACCGAGCAACGCACTTCGCCTCGCGCAGAGTGCGGCCCGAGCTCGATGTCGAACGCCTGCGCGCCGCGGTCGGCTCGTGGTTTTGCTGCATCGAGCGTGCGCTCGAAGAGCGTCTGCCTCGTGCCGCTGGCGGCTACGAGTTCGATCGCGAATCGTGCCTGCACGGTCTTGCCGATCGACGCCAGTTCCGAGTGCAAACCGAAGGCACCGCGGATTCGTGCGGGCGCATCGCCGAGGCGGTAGCAGAGATCGATTCCGCTGCGCACGAGCAGCACCTTGTCGCCGTCCTGCTTGCGGACCTGGAAGCTGTCCGGTGACAGCACCTCCGTCGGATCCGTGAGCAGCATGTCGAACGCACGTGCTCGCGGCTGCGCCATGGATTTCGTTCGGAACGGTCCCAGCCGTGCCGCTTCGATATCGTGCAACACGGACAAGAAGCCCTCCTCGGAGTAGTACAAGCGGCGCCAGTGCGCAGCAGCGAGTTCGCCCATTGTCGCACCCCGTGCAACATCGGCCTCGAAGGAGTGAGCCTTCTCGACGCGCGCTTCTCCCTCGCGCTCCCCGGCGCGGAAGTTCGGCACCACGCTCGCCACCGCGATCGCGAACAACACGAACGCGAGCACCTTGGCGCTCCTCCTTTGCCAGGCCAGTGCCGCTGCGGCGAACAGCGCGCACCCCATCGGCGCCGCGACCATGCCGTAGCGCTCGAGCAATCCCGCTCCGTCGCCGTCCATGGCACGCCCGTAGCCGAGGGCGAGTGCCGTGCAAGACATCGCGACCATCACCGTGGCAATGCCGAGTGCGCGCGCCGAGGATGTGTCCGAATCGCGTGCGCTGCGAATCAGGAGCCAGACGCTCCAGGCGAACAGCACCAGGAACGTCGGCCACGCGAGCCCCCGGTACGTGACGGCCGTCTCCCCCACGCCGCGCGTGAGAAACTGCAGCGCCGTCTCGCCGAGCAGCGCCGGGGACGGAGCGCGGAAACCCGGCAAGAACGCGTAGTCGACGAAGTACCAAGCGGTGAGCAGCGCGACGCACGCGGCCGAGCACAGCGCGAGCCGCCCGACCCATCGTTCGGAGCGCACCTTCGATCGACGTGCCGCGAAGAACACGATCACGAACCACGCGATCCACGCCGGCGTCTGTGGAAGACCAATGCCGCCGGTGAGCGGCAGCGCCAGCGCCAGCAGCACGAGCGACGCCACGCGTCCGACTCCCGGTCGATCGTCCCCCATCGCGACGACGACGAGCCCGACTGTGGTCACGGCCGCGGGAATCGCGAACGCGACCTGGAACGAGTTGAGAACGTTCTCGGACTGCGCGCCGTTCATCCACAGGAACGCGAAGAACGCGTCGGTGAAGTGCGCGCGCCCGCGCAGTCGGCGTGCCATTCGAATGCAAGACCACGACACAGCCGCGAGCAGCAGGACGGTGACGAACGTCCCGCCGCGGATGTCGGACGTCCAGCCGACGGATGCGAGGTACACGAGCTTTGCCAGCGGGATCCGGTGTTCGTTGTGCACCCACCACAGCCAGGGCGCGTGGAACTCGGCGTCCTGCCGCAGGTTCGCCATCATGATCCAGTCGTCGTTGAAGGGAGTCACCGTGCCGAAGACGACGACCTGGCGCACGAGCAGCGCCAACATCACGAGCCACGCGAGAAACGTGAAGCGCGCGTGAGCTCGCGCGGGATCCAAAAGCCCGAGCCGCGTGAGGAACTCAGGCGGACGGCGGGTGGGCGACTCGGTCATCTTGGAGAATCCTCCACTCTGTTCCGCCGATCTGTCCAGCATGCCGAGTCGCACTTCCCAATTGCCCGCCTGCGCGCCGCCTCCAGGGCGGATCGTGCGCGCGCGGCCGAGCCGGGTCGGCCGAGCCGGGTCGGCCGAGCCGGGTCGGCCGAGCTTGACCGTCGTCCCCGACACCGGTGGGCTACGCACTCCGGCCCGTCGAACTCCGCACACGGTCGTATATTGCAACATTCCAATATAGTTATATAGTCACATAGCATGACGATCGAGAACAAGGAGAGAAGCATGATCTTGAACACCATCGTGGCCGTCTGCGTCGGGGCCGGGCTCGCCACGGCGAGCGCCCAGGACGCTGAACGTGCGACGCACGGAAACGCGGCTGCCACGCCGCAAGTCGCGTACGAACGCACGGCGGGGAACGTCACCGTGCGCCAGTACCAGCTCGGTTGCCTGAGCCAGCTCACCTACCTCGTCGTGAGTCGTGGCCACGCTCTGGTGGTCGATCCGCAACGCGACGTCGATCACTATGTCCGCGACGCGCGGGCGATGGGAGCGCGCATCGAATACGTGGCGTTGACCCACACGAACGCGGACTTCGTCGCGGGACACACCGAGCTCGCGCAGCGCGAAGGGGCACGCATCCTGATCGCGGCCGAGTCGGGCTCGCAATTCGAGCACCAGGGCATGCGCGATGGCGACTCTGTCGACCTCGGAGCGGCGCGCATCGAGTTCATCGCCACGCCGGGGCACACGCTCGACTCGATGACCGTTCTCGTGCACGCGCCGAAGGGCCCGGATGTCGAGGCCGATCCGTTGTGGATCATGACCGGTGACGCGCTCTTCATCGGCTCGATCGGGCGACCGGATCTCGCCCAGGGCTCGATCAGCCCGATGGCGCTCGCGAATCACGCCTACGATTCGATCCAACGGCTGCGCGCGCTTCCCGAAGCGACGATCGTGCTGCCGGCCCACGGCGCGGGTTCACTGTGCGGTGCACACCTGTCGCCCGACACGACGTCGACGATCGGTCGCGAGAAGGCGCAGAACGCGTACTTCCAGATCGCGAGCCGCGCCGCCTTCGTTGCGCGCGACGTGTCCGGTCTCCCGCCAGCACCGCAGTACTTCGCCTACAACGTCGCGATCAATCGCAAGGGACCTCCTGTTGTCGACTGGACCGAGGAATTGCCTCTCGCGCTGGAGCCGGCTGCAGTGCGCGACCTCGTGAAGAGCGGCGCCTGGGTCGTCGACCTGCGCGATGGACCCGCATACGCGGCCGAGCACATCCAGGGATCGATCAACGTGTCGGTCCGCGGGCGGTTGGACACCTGGACCGGAAGCGTGATCCCGTTCGATGCGCCGCTCGTGCTCGTCGGATCGAGCGACGAAGCGCGCGAGGCGGCGTTCCGCTTCAAGCGCATCGGGATCGACCACGTCGTCGGTCGACTCGCGCCTGATTTCGAGAAGGCGCGGCGGGCGGGCCTCGCCGTCCGCGCGACCGAGCTCGTGGCTCCGAAGCAACTCGCTGACCGCATCGCACGCCACGTCGAACCGATCGTCGTCGACGTGCGCACGGGCGAGGAACGTGCCGAGTTGTCGCTGGGGGACTACGCGCACATCGAGCTCACCGACTGGAAACGCTTCGGCGACGTGCTCGACAAACAAGCGCCGGTCCTGTTCGTGTGCAATTCCTCGTACCGGAGCAGCATGGCGGTCGGACTCGCCGAGCGCCTCGGTTTCGAGCACGTCGGCAGTCTCGACGGCGGACTGGACGCGTGGCTCGAAGCGGGTCTCCCCGTGCAGGGAACGGCGAGCGTCTGCGCGGACGTGCCGAAGACCACGACCGCAACTCGACCCGTCGCCGAACCAGGCGCGGCGAGCACCCTCGACCTGCCCGAAGCTCTCGAGCCGGCTCAACTCGCGGCGTTCCTGATCGACCAACCGCGCAGCTACACGGTGATCGACGTCCGGCCAGCGTGGCAGTTCGGCGAGTACCATATACCGAGCGCAGTGAACGTCGAGCCCGACCAGGTGCGCGCGCGCCTGGCCACGCTGCCGAGGAACATGCGCGTCGTTCTTGTCGATCGCGACGGAACCACGGCCTTCGCGGTCGCGGGCGCCGTTGCGAGCGCGAGTGACCAAGTCGCGCGCCCGTTGCGCGTGCTCTCCGGCGGAACGGCCCGCTTCTGGCGCGAGATCGGCGTGCGCGGGGGGGTGAGCGCGCCTTCTTCCCAGGACCCGGCTCCTGCTGCGGCTCCTGCTGCGACTCCCGCCGCAGCTCCGACGCCCGGCGCGCCCAAGCCCGAAACCAAGAAGCGCAGCGCCGGCTGCTGAGGAAGCGCACGTGAACACGAACATCCAACCCCTCTCTTCGAACGCGCAGCGTTACTGGAATCCCTACGTCGCTGGCGTGGGACTCGGTCTGACGCTGCTCGTGTCCTTCGTCGCGCTCGGGGTCGGTCTCGGCGCGTCCGGCAGCGCGGCTCGCCTCGCGGCGAGCGCGGCTCACGTCGTCGCGCCGACCGCGGTCGAAGCGAACGGCTACGTCGGACCGTGGTTCGAGAACGGCTCGGCGCTCGCGAACTACCTCGTCTTCATGTCGCTTGGAACACTCGTCGGAGGCTTCGCCTCAGCACTCTTCGCGCGACGACTCGCTGTGGGCGTCGAACGCGGCGGACAGATCACGCCGCGCGGTCGCCTGGTCTTCGCGCTCGTCGGCGGGTTGCTCGTCGGATTCGCGAGCCGCATGGCGGGCGGTTGCACGTCCGGACAAGCGCTCACAGGTGGCGCGCTCCTGCTCGGCGGCAGTTGGGCGTTCCTCGTCGCGGTGTTCGCCGGCGGATTCCTCGTCGCGCCGCTCGTCAAGAAGGAGTGGCAGCCGTGAACCTCTTCGACCAAGGCTTGCTCGACACGCCGTTCGGCTGGTCCATCGCGTTGCTCGTCGGGCTCGCGTTCGGATTCTGGCTGGAGCGCGCGGGCTTCGGTTCGAGCCGCAAGCTGGCGGCGATCTTCTACTTGCGCGACTTCGCTGTCGTGCAGGTCATGTTCACGGCCGTCGTCACCGCGGCAGTGGGGCTCGTCGCGCTCGATTCACTGGGGATGTTCGACGCTTCGAGCGTGTACCGCATGGAGACGCTGCTCGCTCCGCAGATCGTCGGCGGTCTGATCTTCGGCGCCGGATTCGTGGCTGGCGGCTGGTGTCCGGGCACGGCGCTCGTCGGCGCCGCGTCGGGCAAACTCGACGCGCTCGCGTTCCTCGCGGCCACGCTGCTCGGCAGCCTCGTGTACGCGGCCAATTGGAGCGCGCTCGCTCCGCTGCAGCAGGTCGGCGCATGCGGCGTCGTGACGCTGCCCGAACTCCTCCACGTGTCGGCCGGAACAGTCGCAGCAGGCGTCACGGCCTTCGCGCTCGTCGGGTTCTTCGCGATCCAACGATTCACTCAACGCAATCAGACAAGCAGGAAACCGTCATGAACTCATCCACTCTCGCTCCGGTCACCGCGCTCGGAACCATGGGGCTCGCGCTCGTCGTCGCTCTCGTCGCCAAGCCGCGGGAAGCAACGGCGTCCGTGCCGAACTGGCCTGCCGTCGTCGAAGCCGGCGCCGACCACATCACGCCGCGGGATCTGGCCCTGCGCATGCTCCGCGATCCGAGTTCCGTGCTGCTCGTCGACGTGCGGCCGTCCTCCGAGTTCGAGCAGTTTCACCTCGCCGGCGCGACGAACCTGGACCTGACGGCCCTGCTCGGAGCGCGTGGCGAACAGCTCTTCGCGGAAAACACAGGTCGGATGATCGTGTTGTGCTCGAACGGCATGACGCACCCCGGACAAGCGTGGGTCGAGCTCGCTCGGCGCGGACGTAACGACGTGCGCGTGCTGGAGGACGGTCTCGACGGTTTCGTGCGCGACGTGCTGACGCCGCCATCGCTCGACGGAACGACCAGCGCAGCGGATGCTCGCACGGCCCACGTCGCATTCATGCGCGCGAGCGCTGCGTTCCTCGCTCGCGCCGAGCAGGTTCCCGCGCCGTCGGTCGCGCCGAAAGTTCAGGCAGCCAAGGAGGAGAAGCCAGCGTTCGCGCGCCTCGCCACCGACCCTGCGACGCTCACCAAGCCGACGATCGTGTCGGCCGCGTGGACGGCGAAGCGCGGCGCATCGATCGTCGTGCTCGACGCGCGCGAGAAATCCGAGGACTACGCCGCGGGTCACATCGACGGCGCGTTGCACGTGCCGATCAAGGTCTTGCGCGAGGAACGTGTCGGCGTGCCGGATGAATTGCTGATGCCCGAGAAACTCGCTGTACTCTTCGGCCAGCTCGGTATCGACGGCGATGCGGAAGTCGTCGTGTACGCCGAAGCGAAGTTGCAGGATCCGACGCACCTCGCGCTCGCGCTGATCAGCGTCGGACACGAGAAGGTCGCGATCCTCGAAGGCGGAATCGCGGCGTGGAAGGTCGACGGGCACGCGCTCTCCACCGCGGTGCCGGTGCCGAAACCGAAGACCTACGTCGGGCGTGGATCGGATGCCGTGCGGAGGGCCCTGCTCGACGACGTGAAGCGCGCGAGCACCGACGCGATGACCCGCATCGTCGACGTGCGCCCTGCCGACGCATTTGCCGGAGACACGTCGACCGAAGCGCGCGCCGGTCACATCCCGGGTTCCACGAACCGTCCGTACACGACCGACGTCACCACGAGCGCGGCGGGGGCTTACTGGCGTCCGATCGAGGACCTGCGCCACGAATACGAAGCGCTCGGGCTGCTCCGCGACACGCCGGTCATCGTCAGCTGCCGCACGGGACATCAGGCCGCGCAAACCTGGTTCACGCTGCGCTACGTGCTGGGTTACGAGGACGTCCGTTGGTACGACGGATCGTGGAAAGAATGGGCTGCCCACCCCGAGTTGCCCACCGAAACTGGAGCAGGGCGCAAGTGACAGCACGCAAGCACAAACCGATGTCCGAAGGGATGCTCGACGCAGTCGCGTCGCGCTTCCGTGCTCTCGCGGAACCCGGGCGGCTGCGCATCCTTCAGCACTTGATGAAGGGCGAGTGCTCGGTGAGCGAACTCACCGAAGCGACGGGACTGTCGCAGGCGAGCACATCGAAGCACCTGGCCATCCTGCACGGCGGCGGGCTCGTCGAACGCCGCCGGGAGGGCACGACCGTGTATCACGCCATCGCGGATCCGGTGGTCCACGAGCTGTGCGCTCTCATGTGCGCGCACATCGTTCGGCACGTGCGCACGGGAGCACGGGCCATCGACGTGCGCTGACGCTCCACGTACCAGGTGCAAGCGCCTCTTCACGCTGCCGTGGCTGACCCTTCCGCCGATCGGCTTCGTTTGGTTCGTACTTGCGAGTGGAGCACGCACGTTCTACGACAGCGCCCCACCTCCAAGGGAATCTCCATGAGTACAGTGAAAGCCATCGTGGCCAGCGGCCCCAAGATCCCGCTGGCTCCGTCGAACATCGCCCGCCGCAACGTGGGTCCGAACGACGTCGAGTTCGACGTCCTCTACTGCGGCGTCTGTCACTCCGACTTGCACACCGCGCGCAACGAATGGTCGGCCTGGCCGACCGTGTATCCCTGTGTGCCGGGTCACGAGATCGTCGGACGCGTGACGAAAGCCGGCGCGAACGTGCGCAAGTTCAAAGTCGGCGATCTCGCCGCCACCGGCTGCATGGTCGACTCGTGCGGCGCGTGCGGGAGCTGTCGCGAAGGACTCGAGCAGTACTGCGACGCGGGCGGAACCGTCTTCACCTACAACTCGCCCGATCCGCAACTCACGGCGCCCGTGACCTACGGCGGCTACTCGAAGTCGATCGTGGTGAAGGAGCACTTCGTCCTGCGCGTCTCGAATCAGCTCGCACCGGAGGCCGTCGCGCCGCTCCTGTGCGCTGGCATCACGCTGTACTCCCCGCTCCGGCACTGGAAGGCCGGCCCGGGCAAGAAGGTCGGCATCGTCGGACTCGGCGGGCTCGGTCACATGGGCGTGAAGTTCGCGCACGCGTTCGGCGCACACACCGTCTTGTTCACGACGTCGGCGTCGAAGGTCGCCGACGCCAAGCGCCTCGGCGCCGACGAAGTCGTCATCAGTCGCGACGCCGACGCGATGAAAAAGCACGAGCGCAGCTTCGACTTGATCGTGAACACGGTCGCCGTCTCGCACGACCTCGATCCGTTCATCTCGTTGTTGCGGCGCGACGGAACGCTCGTGTTGGTCGGAGCTCCGGAGCACGCACACCCCTCGCCGTCCGTGTTCAACTTCCTCTTCGCGCGCCGTTCGCTCGCCGGCAGTGGCATCGGCGGCATCGCCGAGACGCAGGAGATGCTCGATTTCTGCGCGCAGAAAAAGATCGTGTCCGACATCGAGTTGATCCAACCCGGCGAGATCAACACCGCCTACGAGCGGATGCTCGAGGGCGACGTGAAGTACCGCTTCGTGATCGACATGAAGTCGTTGTGAACTCGCGCGTCGGCTCGGCTCGGCCGCGGAGTACAGTACGGTGCCAGTCGCCAAGACACCTGCGCATGCGCATCCATTCCGGCTTGCGTACGCACTACGCCCGGTGATCCCCGGAGACGGGTCGACTACGATCCAGTGCGAACTGTCGCTGCGCGAGGGCACACGCTCTCTCCGCAATGTGGTGAACCCAACAGTCCCAGAGCCGCGTTCGAGCGCACACCCAGGAAGAAGTCCCATGAAGATCGCTGACCTGATGACCCGTGACGTGATCACCTGCGGCCCCGAGGATTCGGCCGACCAAGCCGCCCGTCTCATGTGGGAGCACGACTGCGGTGTCATCCCCGTCGTGGATGCACAGCGGCGACCCATCGGAATGATCACCGACCGCGATGTGTGCATGGCCGGCTACACGATGGGCCGGCGCCTCGTCGACATCCGCGTCGGCGACGTCATGACGCGCAACGTCCAGACTTGCTCTCCGGAGGAACCCGTCGCCGCAGCCGAGTTCGCGATGCGTCAACGCCATGTCCGGCGCCTCCCCGTCATCGACTCCGAGTTGCGCCTCGTCGGGCTGCTGTCCTTGAACGACCTTGCGCGCGTCGCCGCCAAGGACGATCGCAAGCCGGCCAACGGCCTGACGCGCGACACCGTGGCCGAGACTCTGGCCTCGATCAGCGAGTCGTGGTGCAGCATCAACGCGCGTCCCGCCCACCGTCCGGATCCCGCGCGTTCGCAGCGCGGCTCGGTGGTTTCGGTCCCGACAGTGGCGCGCTGACGATGAATTTCAGGGCTTCAATGCGCGCTAGTTCCGCCCCTCCCTCGCCGAGACCGGAGATCATCCCGCCGCAGCGCGAGCCTGCGGTGCCCCCGATGCCGGAGGTACCGTACCGCCCAAAACTCCCCTACATGCCCGCGCCGCCCGAGCCGCGCCCGCCTTCGCCTGCGCCCGAAGTGCAGCCGCCACGGAGAGATGCCCGACTTGCCAACGAGCGTCGATCCGCGGTGTAGGACGCACGGCGGTCGTGCATGCCGGAATCGATCGGTGCAACTCGAGGCCGCTCGCGCGAGCGCCTGCGCAGGGTGATGCATTCCCCTACGCACATCTGCGCACCGCGCGAGCTGCGATTTCGCCGTAGATTCAGTCGCAGCAGGTGCTCCGCGTGAGCCGCTGCAACATCAGATCTCCCCGTCCCTCCGCAGCGACACTCTCCACCCCTCGACCATGCTCGGCGTGAATCACGGTGCTTCGGACGGTTGTGATAGGCTGAAAAATCGTCCCCGTCGATCGCAGGATTCTCTCCGCGTCGCCGAGTCGGCTCCCTCGACCGCGCTTCACTGCCTGACGTCGAGCGAGCCGCGATCACGAACCCCGGATGCGGTGTTGCGCGTGGACGACGACGGACCGGGCATCGCCGAGTCCGTCCGCAGCCGACTGTTCAAGCCGTTCGTCACCACGCAGAAGCTGGGCACCGGGTTCGGCCTCGCTATCTGCACGAAGATCGTCGAAGAGCACGGCGGAACGATCGCGATCTCGACGTCGCCGCTCAGAGGCACTCGCTTCGAAATCCGCCTACCAAGAACACCATGAGCGACTCGAAAACCATGGAAGCCAAGTCCACCATCCGCGTGTATCTCGTCGACGACCAAACGATGATCCGCGCCGGTTTCAGAAGCCTTCTCTCCAGGGATGCGCGCTTCGAGATCGCCGGAGAGAGCGGCGATCCGCGCAGCGCCGTAGCCGCCATCGGCGCGGTGATGCCCGACGCCGTGCTGCTCGACATCACCATGCCGGGGCTCTCGGGCATCGACGCGATTCCGCTTATCCGCAAGGCGTCGCCGAAGACACGCATCGTGATGCTCACGAATCACGAGGGTGACTCTTTCGTGGAGCAAGCCATGCGCGCCGGCGCCGACGGCTATCTCTCGAAGGACTCCGAGCCCGCGGAACTCACGCTGGCGCTCGAGTCGGTGCACAGGGGCAACATGTTCCTGTCGCCCAAGGTCGTGGGTTGGCTGGTGTCGAGGAACCGCGCGGACAATTCGGCCACACCGGGGGCGAAGAGCCGCATCGACGTGCTGACCTCGCGCGAACGCGAGGTGTTCCAGCTCCTGGCGATCGGCAAGAGCAACAAGGAGGTTGCCAAGGCTCTGGACATAAGCGTTGGGACGGCCAAGAAGCACCGCGAAAACCTGCAGCGCAAGGTGGGGTGCCATTCGGCCGCCGAGCTGGCGCTGCTCGCGATCCGCGAGGGTCTGCTCAGCACCTGAGGCTCCACTCGCGCTCGGTTTCTGGCGTATTACGCACTACCGCTCTAGGCCACTGCGTCGTCCTGCGTATGACGCCTCACGCCAGGCGGCACGAAATTGAGGGGAAGTGGGTGATTCGGAACACCCTCTCGGTCCGCAGGCGCGCGGCACATCGCAATTGCTCGTGGACGCCGATGCGCACTTGTGGGGCCAGATGGACGGCGCGAGCGGCGCCATCGAACACCACGTGGAGCGCTCGAAGAAAGACGTGGACGTTCTCGATGCGATCGCCGAGAGCGTCTTGTTGCACGGCGGAGCGGTGAACTCGCTCTCGTCGGCTCGGATGCCTACGCGTTCGCCCATCGCGGCGGTCTTGCGCTGGTGAACGCGCGCCGTGCCGACGCAGCCTTCTCCGACCGGCGCACCAGCGCGAGTTGGCGCTGAGATCGGCTCGAATGAGGGAGTCATCGAAGATGTACGCGGACCGACACACGAGGCCGCGCGCACCTTCCCGTCCGACCCGCGCGTCGTCCTGCTTCAGCCCGGGCGACTCGCGGTCTTCTGCGGAACGAGAATGGACAGCACCGTTGCTGTCGCGAGCGTGCCGAGCACGACCAGGAGAGAAACCAGCGTGTCGATCTTGATGGGCGCTCCGGACTGCGCGCCGACCACGGCGAGGTACGGGGGCACGCTCATCAAGAGCAGCTTCACTCCCACGAAAGCGAGAATCAGGATGAGCGCCGGCTTGAGGAAGCGGAACCGCGTGATGAGCACCGCCAGACAGAAGTACAGCGCGCGCAAGCCCAGGATCGCGAAGATGTTGCTCGTGAAGACGATGAAGGGGTCCGGGGTGATCGCGAAGATCGCGGGAATGCTGTCGACCGCGAACACGAGATCCGTGACCTCGACCATCAGGAGCGCCAAGAACAACGGCGTGATTGCCCACTTCGCGCTCAGACTGCCCGCCGGTGCAGGATCCATGACTTCCTTGCCTGTGGCGGCGTCACGCGAATAGGTCGGCTTCAGGGATCGGCGTGTGAAGAACCGCTCTCCGTCGTAGAACTCGACCGTTCGAAAGAGCCGTTTCGCGAGCTTCACGATCACGTTCTGCGAAACGTCGTCGTTGCCCTTGATCAGCGCCATCTTGAGCGCCGTCAGCAACAAGAAGCCGCCGAAGAGGATCAGGATCCACTGGTATTTGAGGATCAGGCCCGAGCCGAGAAAGATCATCCCCCCGCGCATGAGCAGTGCGCCGAGGATGCCCCAGAAGAGAACACGGTGCTGGTACTTCGCCGGAACGGCAAAGAACGCGAAGATCAGCGCGATGACGAAGATGTTGTCCATCGCGAGCGATTTCTCGATGACGTAGCCGACCAGGTACTGCTTGGCTGCTTCGAGGCCCAGTACTTCGCCGCTGACGATCAATGCGCCGCCTGCCGCGACTGCTTCTTGCGCGTTGTACTTGGCCGTTTGCAGGCCCAGCCCCAACCAGTGGTTGTCGTAGGCGAAGTAGACGAAGACGCTGAACGCGAGGCCCAGGCTGAGCCAGAAGGCAGACCAGCGCAGCGCCTCTTTCATCTTCACTTCGTGCGCCTCGCGGTGGAGAACCGTGAGGTCGAGCACGAGGAATGCGATCACCAGCGCAACGAAGCCGGCGTAGGCCCACAACTTGTCGCCCTGGTCGAATGACTCCAGGAGCGCTGCGGGGGAGATCGGGAAGAAGTGGTTCATGTTCGCGGACCTGGGTTCGACGGGGAGTCCTCTCTTGTCGCCTTTTTCGGGCTCCGCATCAAACTCGACAGCGACAAGAACTGCGCTGTGCGCGGGCGGCGCGCACGTGCTTCTCGACGCTGCATTCGCAGGATTCGCGCCGCACGGCGCTGAGTTGCGCAGTTCCATTCGGCCGAGTTCCTCGAGCGTGCTCGTCGTGAAGTGAACCGCCAGCTCCGGATTCTCCAAGCCGCGCGAACAAGCCCGCTCGAACCCGGCCCACGCGCGGTAGCAGCCGGTCTGGCCCTGCACTCGGCGACAGCCTTCGACGATGCCGGCGACGAGGGACGCGCGCTAGGCAGGGGTCCACTTATGCCAGGTGGTGACGCGCGCGCAGTTCGAGTTCGCCGAGTAGCGGGCCTGATCGTGTTTCCTGGGCAAGCTCGGGCGAGCGAACCTATGCGGTCATGTACACGAGCCGACTGTGAAGCGACCCGACGAGGTTCCAACATGAGCGCTCTCAGCCAAGCAACGGTCAGCACGGCGCACTGCGCGCGCAGCGAGACGCCCACCACGCCTCGCGCGCGAACTCAGGGTGGATCGGCTAGCGCTCGGTCATGCGCTTGGAAGTCTTACGCCTTCAGGGTGCCTTCCATACGATCCCACTCACCGACCCGGCGCGAGTATCGACTTCGATCACTCGGACATCCGCGCGATCCGAATTCACCAGCACGCTCAGGCGGTAGCGACCGCGTGCCAATCCCCTGAACTCGAAGCGATCCCGCGTCCACACCGACCGCCGCGGCAAGACCGCTCCCCCCGTGTCCTCTGAAACCGCGGTGCACGAGACTTGCGCTGACTGCGCCTCTGCACCCGCGCTGGCCCACTCGACGCGCCCTTCGATGCGCACGCCGCGCGTCAGGACGATACGGGCATTCGTGGCCCCGATGCCGGTCTTGACATCGACCCGTGTTTCGTTCGGCAGGCTGTCCGAATCCTCCGCACGCACCACGTAGTCGCCGAGGCACAAATACGGCACGCGCGCGATGCCGTCCGAACGAGTGGTCGCTCCAATCCACGAGTTCTTGAGGCCCATCTCGCCCACCCACACCGTGACGTTCGCGAAGCGCGCCCCGGTCGCTTCCTCCTCCACCTGAACGTCGAGATCCGTGAATCTCGTGCTCAGGATCCGAGGATCGAAGCGTACATGAACGTCGCTCGCACCGGCCCGAATCCGCAGCGAATCGATCACGGTGCCCTGCAGCGACAGTGCCAGACACGGGGAGTGGAATTCCACGAACTCGAGGGTGCGCCAGGGCTCGGGCGGTGTCGGCGACGCCGGTGACGCGAGCTCGGATTCCGTGCGCGGCATCCACGTCGCGGAAGGCTTGCTCCAGGTTTCGCTGCGTGACGAGAGATCCCGGTCGAGGATCTGGCCCGGAGTCTGCGGGCTGGTCGTCAGCGTGGCCTCGAGGCGCTGCACCAGCGACGGGTGTTCGCCGTCGGACGGGATCGCGCTGCCTGCGAAGTCGTCGATCCAGATGCGCACGACGCGCACCGGCTGGAGCAGGATCTCGACCTCGGTCGTGGGTTGCGTCTCGTCCACGACGAGCTTGGTTTCCGCCGCCCAGTAACCAGCGTGTGTGCAGGTCAGAACGACGGCGCCGGAAGCGAACCCTCGCACCTCGAACCGATCGTGCTCGTCGACGATGCCATCGACAGCAGCACCGATCGACGGGGTGCAGCGCACGCGCGCGTGGGCAGCGGAACCGGGCCGGCCGCCCGCGACGCGCACGTGTCCGGAAATGCAGTTGAGAAACAACTCCGGCGCGAGCAAGACGTCGGACGTCGGGCCAAGAGCCTCCGGAGAGAGCGCGGTGCGCGACGAGGTCCGGATCTCGGGAGGCTCGATCGTCGCTCCTGTTCCGTCACCGCCGACGTGCGCATCGTCGAGGGTCGCCGTGCAACTCGCGTCGACATCCGCGGCCGAAGGTGAGAGGCTTCGTCCGAGCAGTGCGAGGCCCGCGACGATCGCGACGATCGCGAGCGCAGCAGCGAGCAGCTTCGAACGAGTGTCCATGGGAACACGGATCAGGGACGAACCTCACGATCGCCTGCTCGCGTGCATTCCGCAACCGACGTCGCTCACATTCACCCGATCTTGATCTGGAACGGTCGAGTCAGGGCGCCGTTCACTCAGGTCCTCGACGCGAAAGCAAGCGCGCTGGAGACGAGCATGACCAAGCCCGTCGTGAAGGCCAGGCCGAGATGGAAGTTCGTGGATGACATCCCCTTGCGGCTCATGCGGCGCGCGACCGGATCTAACTGATCCGGCGTGGCCTCGTCTCGCACGAGTGGACTGCAACGGCTGATTCGCTAGCAGGCTCCGCCCTCCTTCGTTGTCGGGCAAGAAGCGACGACGACCGCGTATCCCCTGCGATACGCCGAGGAGGAGCGACGCCGCCCGGCGACGAAGGAGGGCGGAGCCTGCGAGCGATTCAGCCGTTACAGTCCACTAGTCCTGAAACAAGCGCTTCGAGTCGAGAAGTACGGTGCCAGGCACGCATTTCCACGCTTCCGTGGTTCGAGTTCGCGTGATGTTCGTCGCAGACGGAAACGTGGAAACACGAGCCAGGCACCGTACTTCTCGACTCGAAGCGCTTGTTTCAGGACTAGTCCGCGGCGCTCTCGGTCGTGCTGCCTGCGCGGCGACCTGAACGCAGCGCGGCTCTCATCCAGTCGCGGTTCATGCGCGCGATGTTGTCGAGTGAGATCGACTTCGGGCAGGCCGCCATGCACTCGCCGTGATTCGTGCACGAACCGAAGCCTTCCTCGTCCATCGTCTCGACCATCGACAAAACGCGGCGCCACCGCTCAGGCTGGCCTTGCGGAAGTAGAGCGAGTTGCGAGATCTTGGCCGAAGTGAACAGCATGGCCGACGCGTTCGGACATGCCGCGACACAAGCGCCGCATCCGATGCACGCCGCGGCATCCATGGCCAGATCCGCGTTCTCCTTCTCGATCGGCAGGGCGTTGCCGTCTACCGCGCTGCCGGTGGGTACGCTGACGAAACCGCCAGCTTGAATGATGCGATCGAAGGCGGAGCGATCGACGACGAGATCCTTCACGATCGGGAAGGCTCCGGCTCGCCACGGCTCCAGTGTGATTTCGGCGCCGTCGGGGAAGCTGCGCATGTGGAGTTGGCACGCCGTGGTTCGGTCCTTCGGGCCGTGCGGGCGTCCATCGATGACGATGCTGCACGAGCCGCAGATGCCCTCTCTGCAATCGTGGTCGAATGCGATCGGATCTTTTCCTTCCGTCGTCAGACGCTCGTTCACGACGTCGAGCATCTCGAGGAACGACATGTCCTCGCTCACGTCGTCCGCTGCGTAGGATTCGAAGCTCCCGGCCTCAGCTCGGCTTCGCTGGCGCCACACATTGAGCTTGATCTTCATCACTTGTAGCTCCGTTGGGCGAGGTTCACGAAATCGAACCGCAGCGGCTCGGTGTGCCGGATCGGGTCACGGTCATCGCCTGCGTATTCCCAAGCAGCGACGTGGCAGAAGCGCTCGTCATCCCGCAGCGCTTCTCCATCCTCGGTCTGGTGTTCGACGCGGAAGTGTCCGCCGCACGATTCCTCGCGCTTCAGTGCGTCTAGACACATGAGCTCTCCCAACTCGAGGAAGTCAGCGACGCGGCCGGCACGTTCCAGCGACTGATTCAGACCCGCGCCGTCGCCGGGGACGTTCAAGTCGTGCCAGAACTCCTCGCGCAACTTCGGAAGGCGCTCCAGCGCGGACTTCAACCCACTTGCGTTGCGTGCCAGGCCGCACTCGTCCCAGATGATCTGGCCCAATTCGCGATGGAACGAAGCCGCTGTGCGCTTGCCGCCGATCGAGAGCAATCTCTGCGTGCGCGCGGCGACAGCGGCTTCGGCGGCCTTGACGGCGGGATGATCCGTAGTCACGTCTTCGAGCTTCGCAGTCGCGAGCCAGTGGCCGATCGTGTGCGGGAGGATGAAGTAACCGTCCGCCAACCCCTGCATGAGCGCGCTCGCGCCGAGTCGATTCGCGCCGTGATCGGAGAAGTTGGCCTCGCCGATCACGTGCAAGCCGGGGATCGTGCTCATCAAGTTGTAGTCGACCCACAATCCGCCCATCGTGTAATGCGTCGCCGGGAAGATGCGCATCGGCGTCGTGTAGGGATTTTCCGCCGTGATGCGCTCGTACATTTCGAACAAGTTGCCGTAGCGTTCACGGATGACCGGCTCGCCGAGACGCTCGATCGCCGAGGCGAAGTCGAGGTAGACGCCGAGACCGGTGCGGCCGACCCCGCGCCCGGAATCACACGCTTCCTTCGCCGCACGCGAGGCGATGTCGCGCGGAGCGAGGTTGCCGTAGCTCGGGTACTTGCGCTCCAAGTAGTAATCGCGCTCGTCCTCGGGGATCGTTTGTGGCTGACGCTTGTCGCCCTGCTGCTTCGGGACCCAGATGCGTCCGTCGTTTCGAAGCGATTCGCTCATCAGGGTTAGCTTCGATTGGTAGTCGCCGCTCACCGGGATGCACGTCGGGTGAATCTGCGTGAAGCAGGGGTTCGCGAACGCCGCGCCATGCTTGTAGGCACGCCAATTCGCAGTCGTATTGCATCCCTTGGCATTCGTGGACAGGTAGAAGACGTTTCCGTAGCCGCCGGTAGCGAGCACGACCGCGTCGGCGACATGGGACCGCACCTCTCCGCTGACGAGGTCCCGCGTCACGATCCCGCGAGCGACTCCGTTCACGACGATGAGCTCGAGCATCTCGTGACGCGCGAACATCCGCACACGTCCGAGGCCGACCATGCGCTGCAGCGCGGAGTAGGCGCCGAGCAGCAATTGCTGTCCCGTTTGTCCACGCGCGTAGAACGTGCGGCTGACTTGCGCGCCGCCGAAGCTGCGATTCGCGAGCACGCCACCATACTCGCGTGCGAAAGGTACGCCCTGCGCGACGCACTGGTCGATGATCTTCATCGAGGTCTGCGCGAGGCGGTACACATTGGCCTCACGTGCCCGGAAGTCACCGCCCTTGATCGTGTCGTAGAACAGGCGGTAGACGCTGTCGCCGTCGTTCTGGTAGTTCTTCGCCGCGTTGATGCCCCCCTGAGCAGCGATCGAGTGGGCGCGACGCGGGCTGTCTTGGAAACAGTATGCGCTGACCTGATAGCCCGATTCCGCCATCGTCGCAGCCGCGGATGCTCCGGCGAGTCCCGTGCCGACGACGATCACACGGTACTTGCGCTTGTTGGCCGGGCTGACCAACTTCATCTCGAGTTGGTGTCTGTCCCACTTGGTCTCCAGTGGACCAGCGGGAATTGTTGGGTCGAGCTTCATGCGCGATCACACGGGCAACCAGCCACACAGGGCCGCGATCGGGATGGAGACATTCCCCAACACGACCAGGGCGGAGGAAACCGCCGCTATGGCTCTACGCAGCCTTTCGTGACGCGGATGCGCCAGGCCGAGTGTCTGCATCAGGCTCCAAATGCCGTGGTAGAGGTGGATCCCCAATCCCAGCATCGCGATCACGTACACGCCGCCTGCGAGCGGTTGCGCGAGGCCTGTCGTGACGTTGTGGTGCACACCGAGCTGGATGTAGTCCGGGTGCACACTGCCTATCGTCAGGTGGAGCAGGTGATAGACGACGAACAGGAAGATCAATGGACCGCTGATACGCATCGTGCGTGATGCGTAGGTGGATTGCTTGGCCTTCCACTGCCGGTAACCCACAGGGCGCGCATCGAGACTGCGACGCGTCAGAGTCCAGGCGGCTGCTATGTGCATTGCGAGCGCGGCGAGCAGTCCAGCGCGAGCGATCCATATCGCTCCGCCGTGTCCGATCTCGTGCAAGAACTTGCCGTAGGCGTCGAGCGCCCACACGCCGTCAGCGCCGCGCGGCAAATAGACCTGCAGATTGCCGATCATGTGGCCGATCACGAAGCCGAACAGCACGAGACCGGTTACCGCCATGACCACTTTGAGTGCGATCGTCGAGGCGAGCGGGCGGAAGATTCTCGTGCTGGTTAGGGTGACTCGAGCGGGGGCTTCCATGGCAGTATCCCCTTCTTGGGTCCGCATCCGCCCTGGACACAGAGGGTATTCGTCAACCGTTCATCATGACCGCCGGGTCTGTGATGGAAGCTCGAGTTCAAGATGCCGATGTGTCTAGAACGAAGCTCCTCTCGTTGCATCCGGATCGGCGTCACTCGCATGAGCCGCGGATGATCGAATCGCACGGCCTCCGTTGCATCGAAGCACGTGCCGCCGTCGAACCTTCCAGTGGAATCGGATTCCGATCTGGCTGCATCTGCGGATGACCGGGGCTCGAAGTCCTCGACGACTCGAAGTGCGACAAAGGGAGCAAAGCAGACGTGTTCAGAAGTTCGGACCTACTCATCCTCGGAGCGGCATTCGTGTCGTTCCTGCTTTCGATCAGTCTCTGGTTCGGCTTCATCGGCGCCGCCGACAAGCAGGCCGGCATCTTCGTGGGAATCTGGGTGCCATCGATCCTCGCTGTCGGCAACTACTTCAAGTTGAAGTCGGGCGGTCGCTAGCTTGAGCACGATCGACGCAGTCATCTTCGTGTTCGGCGTGTTCGTCGCCTCGTTGCTCTCAGCGGGGCTGTTCATCACCGTCCGCTCGTTCAAGACGGTCGACAAGCAGTTGAAGGAGCGATCTGGGGGGCGTCCCTGAGAGGTCTCCGGGGCAGCGGTCTTCCATGGGACTCGCGACGGCCACGATGCGGAATGGGTGGGAGAGTCGCTGCTCGCCGAACTCCTCGATTACGAAAACCAACGAGCAACAGCGCTGCATCCGGGCTGGCATGAAGCTCGGGGATCAGCTTCTGCCCCGGGGCCTGGCTAGCCAGAATTTCGGGACTTCAGGAAGTTGTGTCGGTCGCACGGGCTGCGCATTTCACCGCACTTTGGGGGGCCTTCAGGGTCTGACTGGAAAGGGAAACCGCCCGGGCGCATCCGGGACGAGGCCTCGGGCGAACCTCTCGCGGCCGCCTGACTGCGGTTCAGTCAGAAACACGCCCATGCTGCCGCACATCCTCCTCGTTCTCGCCCAGGCGCAAGCACCTGTCGGCGAAGCGCATTCGCCTTCCGTCGCAGACGAGTCTCGAGATTCACATTGGAAGACGACCGCACCCACCTTCGAGCTGCGGCTGCAGACGGCGGAAGAGCGATCGACGTTTCGATGGAGCAACTCGGACTTCAAGGAACACGACGACAGCCATGTCTTCGGAAGCACATTTGAAGTGCCGTCGCAATATTGCTCCCATCCGATGGCAATCACAAAACGGGAGGATTTCTCATGAACAGCTTTCTGGTTTCGCTCGCGCTCGTCGTGATTGTCGGCTGCGCCAGCAGGCCTGCGAGCCCTGCTGAGCGCGCCATGACTTTGAACGGCAAGGTAGCGTTCGAGCTGCCCGAGGGAGAAGGCGTCAAGCAGGCAGTATCAGTCGATGTCGTCATTGGAGAAGGAGATTCAAGATCAATAACGCTCGTCAGAGGGCCAAGTCGAGACACATACTGGAACTACACTCGCGTCGACGAAAACGGCGCAATGATGCTGTACACCTTTTATCGAAAGATCAGTGGCTTTGAAGCCAACGGAATGGTGACGAACATCGTATTCAAGGGACGAAGAGTCGTCCTTTCATCCGCGACGGGCGCATCGATTTACCAAGGTGAAGTATTGAAGGTCAGCGATGCTGAACTGGCAATGGCAGGTATGACTTTAGAGGAGTCCTTCGACAACCTCGTAAAGAACGGCAGACTTGACGCGGTTTGGACCTATTTCGGTTTGTATGACTGGAAGTGAAACTGAAATCGATTTCGATCGACGTTCGGACGTGCCCGCATTGCGGCGGGCTGCGCGAACGGCCTCGCGTTCCTGACCGATGGCCTGGTCGTGCGCAGGAGGTGTGGCGACCTGCGGGCTCCCGACCGAGGGACCACGCATCGCGCTTGTTCGAGGGCCGCCTGAGTTCGAGTTCGCGGAGTAGAGGGCCGGGTCCTGGAGCGTGCTTCCTGAGCAGGCTCGGGCTGGCGAAGCTAGGCTGCCGCTCACACGAGCCGATGGCAAAACGACATGCGAGAGCCTCGAATAGGTGCGCTTCAGCCAAGCAACAGACAGGACGACGCGCTGCGAGACGCTCAGCACGGCTCCTGCGCGTCTCTGGGTTGGGTCGGCTACCGCTCGGTCATACGCTTGGAAGTCCTATCTCCAGAGGAGCATCATGCTAAGTCTGCTAAGTCCGATTGTCGTCCTGATCGCACTCGCGTCTTGCTCGTCCCCAGCGGTCCACGAGCGGCGCGAGAACGTCTCCGATTCGCGGTCGCCAGAACTCGTCGACACGGTCGACGTCGTTGCTGACCGTGAGGTCAGCGCATTCCCCGTGGTCGAGACCGCCGTACCGCCAGATAAGCCCCTGGCGCCGAAGAAGATGGACTCCTGGGAAGTCGAGGCCCAGGCCGTGGGCTACTCGAAAGCCGATTTTTCCGACGTGGACGGAGATCTCGCGGTCTCGCGCTTCGGCGCTGAGCTCGTCTACTCGACGCCAGCCCTGGGAGGACTGTGGAAGATCAAGTTCGATGTGGAGGAGTCGAAATACGACTCGTCCAACGGGATCTTCGACGACGCCACCGAGGTCGGCGTCGGCGCCTCCTACTTCCGTCGGGGAAAGGAGTGGTCGTGGTTCGCGACACTCAACGTGAACGACGGCACGGGTGACGGCTCCAACTTCGGCGACGGTACCTACCTCGAGGGTGGCGGCGGCGTCAGCTATGCGGTCAGCCCTACGCTCAAGCTCGGTTTGGGCCTGATCGGTCGCACACAACTCGAGGATGACATCGTCGCTCTCCCGATTCCGATCATCGACTGGGAGATCAATGAGCACAGCCGCCTCGGCATCACCCGGTCGAGCGACCCGTCGATCGGATACACCTACACGGTCAACGACTCGTTCGACTGCTACGTGCAGGTCCAGCGCCAGCAGCGCCAGTACCGCATCGACGACAAGGTGCTCGACAAGGCGGCGTTCGTCGACGAGGAGACCGGCCTGCGCACCGGAGTCATCTACCGCGACCCGAGTGGTTTTCGCGGCGAGATTTTCGCCGGAGCAGCTCAGCGCAAGCTATCGATCGACGTCGACGGCAGTGAAGTGTCCGACGAGGATGTGGATTTCGCCGGCTTCATCGGCCTCGCGCTGACCTACGGCTTCTGAACACATCGATCATCCCTGGCGCGGTTGTCCGGCCCGCGCCGAACTGAACCCGCACTGCTCACTGAGGATCTAAAGGAACCCTGGGGCTTCAGGAGGTTGCCTGAGTCGAACGGGTAACGAGCGGCGCATTTCACTGCACTTTCAGAGGCCTACAGGGTCTGACTGGAAAGGGAAACCGCATGGGCGCATCCGGGACGCAGTCTCGGGCGAATCTGTCGTCGCCGCCTCACTGCGGTTCAGTCAGGAAAACGCCCATGCTGCCGCTCATCCTCCTCGTTCTCGCCCGGGCGCAAGCACCGATCGTCGAACCGCATTCGCCTTCCGTCGCAAGCGAGTCTCGAGATTCGCATTGGAAGACGACCGCACCCACCCTCGAACTGCGGCGGCGGACGGCGGAAGAGCTCACCCGCGCCGTCGACTCCGCGAGCGCGGCCAGCGCAGAAGTCGGTGAGCGACTGACGCTGCTCCTGACCGCGGCAGGCAGCGCCGTGGACAGCTTGGGCACGCGCTCGGAAAACGCCGTGCGCATCAAGCGCGCACTGGCCGCGGCGAACGATGCGCAGCAGACCCAGAGCGCAAAGGCCGCGTTCGCGAGCCTGAAGAGGGAGCTCGACCGCGTCTCGCGCGATCTCGCCTTCACGCCGCTCCTCGAATCGCCGCGCCCCGTCGGTTTCCCCGCGGCGACCGTCGTGGGCGAGATCGAAGTGCTCGATTACCCCGCCTATCGCATGGCGCGTGCGCCGCTGCCGCCGCAGAAGTCGGGCGGAGACAACAACGCTTTCTGGAAGCTCTTCAACCACATCAAGTCGCACGACATCCCGATGACGGCACCGGTCGAGATGAACTGGAGCGCGGGCGAAGGGCGGAGCACCGCATCCGGCCGCGGCTTCGAGAGCATGGCGTTCCTGTACGTCTCGACCGAAGTCGGCCGCACCGGGCCGGACGGCGAGGTCGTCGTGCTCGACGTGCCCGCAGCGACCGTCGTGAGCCTCGGTCTGCGCGGCTCGAGCAGCAATCAGCGTGTGCAGGCCGAACGCGAGCGCCTGCACGCCTGGCTCACGAGCCAGCCCGAACGTTTCGAGATCGTGGGCCCGCCGCGCATGATGGGTTGGAACAGTCCGATGGTCTCGGACGCGAAGCGCTACTGGGAGGTTCAGTTCCCGGTACGGATCCTCCCGGATCAGGAGAAGCGCACACAGTGAGGCTCGCGCGCCCGTAGCCCACCCGCGCCGCTTGGGGAATCACCCCTCAGGGGATTCCAGATCCTGCGAGGCCTGTTCTCGATCCGAGGCTTGGCGCTCGGATGCACTCTAAGTTGGCCCCTACCGCCTCCGTTTCCGACGGACGGCCGCTTGTGCTCTTTTCTGCGGCGCATCCGCGTGCGCGGGGTCCAGGGCTGGATCTCACAGCGCGCGGCCGCAAGCAGCATCGAAGGCAGCATCGAAGGCAGCGTTCGCGCGGCGCTCGCGACGGCGAGTGTTTCTGATGCAAGGATTCGCGCGCGAGAGAGACGGAAAGTGTACGGATCAAGGCTCAGGCCGTAGTCCGCCCCAGCTCGGCCAGCAGGGTTGCGAAGGCTGCTTTGTCGGTCGGCTCTACCAAGTGGCCGTCGAACCCGGCCTCATGTGACTTGCGGCCGTCCTCCGCCTGTCCCCATCCGGTCAGGGCAATCCACACCATGCGCTTGCCCAACGGCTGCTTTCGTATCTTGCGGCAGACGTCACAACCGTTCAGCCTGGGCCCGCCGATGTCGAGCAGCACCAAGTCGGGCCGGAACGTCTCCGCTGCCGCGATCTCTTCCATTCCGTCGTAGGCGGCGTGCGTCTGGCACCGTACCCCTCGTACAACCCAAGGATTCCGGAGTCGTCAACCATGCAGCCGCACACGAAGCAACGATTCGGCATGCGCATCCGCCGGCTCGTCGAGTCCGCAACCTTCAACAACTTCGTTGTGGCCGTCATCGTGCTCAACGCTGTGCTCATCGGTCTGAGCACCTACCTGACGGACGCGACTTCGCTCCGCGCCATCGGCGCGATCGAGACGCTATGCATCGGTATCTTTGTCGTGGAGATCCTCCTGCGATTCGTCGCTCGCGACTCGGCGGCGGCGTTCTTCCGCAACGCGTGGAACATCTTTGATCTCGTCATCGTAATCGCGGCGCTCGTTCCCGCGTCCGGCGGGGTCGGGCCGGTTCTGCGCATCCTCCGCGTATTCCGAGTGTTGCGGCTGGTCAAGACCATCCCGGAACTGCGGCTCATCGTCGACGTTCTCCTGCGATCCGTCGCCAGCATGAAGTACGTGTCGCTCCTGGCGGCGATCCTGTTCTATGTCTACGCCGTCATCGGGGTGAAGTTGTTCGGGATCAATGGTCACCCGATGCAGCCGTACTTCGCCAGCATTCACGAGGCGTGCTTCACGCTCTTCCGCATCCTCACCGGCGATGACTGGACCCAGATGCGATACGAACTTGCCCAGGCTGGTCATCCCCTGCAGATCTTCACGGCCTATCAGGTCTCGTGGATCCTGGTGGCGACATTCCTGCTCGTGAACCTGATCGTCGGCGCAGTAATCAACAACTACCAGAAGGTGCAGGAGATCGAGCAGCACAGCTTGCTCGCACCGGACACCAGCGAGCGACGGGTGCGGGAACTCGTTCGAGAACTCGATGCGATCCTGAACACTCGTGAGCACGCGCCGCCTGCACCGCCCGCCAGCGTCTCGCCGCGCACCAGCGACACGTGACACACACGCACTGCGGTGATGCCCATGCCTGAAGTACGGGGCCGCTGGAGTCCACGCGTCCTGGAATGAGGACGGCGATCTCCGGCCCCGGCCTGGCACCGTAGCCCGCGACGGCGAGTAATTCTGGCACCGTACCTCTGGGCTCCTGACCTGGGTGGACCTGTCGACACCCGTTGAGCGTTTTTTCGCTGCTGATCGTTCGAGGCCTTTTCGGGAGCACCCAAGCCAGGCCTCGAATTTCAGATTCCGCGCTTTCACCGATAGTCGCGCGTGCTCCCTGGAACACCCCTGTGGCACCTCCGAGGGACGGATCGCCAGATCGCCCTCTTCACCCAGCCTCGAGCGCACCAACCATGAACCTGCCTGACATCTTCCGGCTCGGCTGGGCGCCGACCTGTTTCTTTCTCGCCGCTTAAGGCACCGTTCAGTTCTCCGCGCCCGTCGGGATCCCCTACGGCGACGGACGGTTGTGTGCCGGCGGAGCCCTCGACCGCCTCGGGGTTTCCTTCGCGAGCGGCAGCGGAAGCGGCGCCTTGTCCTTCGTGCCGGTCGGTGTCTCGAACGGAAGCACGCGCTTCTATCAGGGCTGGTATCGAGACGCCGCGAGCCTCTGCACGAGCGCGACCTTCAACTTGACGAGCGCCAACGCGATTTTGTGGGTGCCGTGATGCGGCGAATTCGCCGCATCCAGCAATAGAGGATTCCGTGGCGGTCCCGCGCGACGTGTCCACCCGCCTCGCGCCTCCTCTCGCCTCCTCGCGCCTCCTCGCGCCTCCTCGCGCCTCCTCGCGCGCTGCTTCGCGCGCTCCTGTCGCGCTGCCTCTGCAACCGCGCCGAGATTTCCTGAAATCAACTGCTCACACACGGACAGTCTGTAAGCGGCAGCATTCCGCTTCGTCCTCCCCCTCCACTCGACCTCGGCCCTACTCCCATGACGCAATCCCCGCTGGCTTCCATCCGCTCGCCCCGCCGAAACTCCTCAATCAAAACGGCGCAGCCGACTCAGCGCCCGATCTTTCGGTCGCGCTCGCGATGCAGGGCGCGGGCGCCGTGCTCCTGGCCGTCTGCTCGTCGACGGACGCGGGCCTCGGCGCGGGTGGCGACGCGGACATTTTCTTCACGATCAGCCACGATCACGGCGTGACGTGGAATCCTCCGGCGCTGCTGCCGACCTTGTTCATTCCGGACGGCACGGCGGAGGACATCGAGCCGTCCTTCGGTTCGAAGACGGGCGCCAACATGATCGTGTGGGCTTCGACCCAGTCGTCGCCGAACGGGACGCACGACATCTTCTCTGCCCACGGTTCGGTCGACGGGTCGAGCTGGGTCAACCCGTTCCCGGTCGGCCTGCTGTCCCTCGGGGCCGACACGATCGAGGACCGACTGCCGACGGTCGTCGGATCGGGATTGACGTTCGTGTGCGCGTGGCAGCGCAACGACGGCTCGGACACGGACATCTGGTTCTCGCGCACGACGGGAAACGGTGGTCCGCGTTGGTCGGCGGCCACGCCATTGCAGTCGAACGCAGGCACGGACGACGGCCGGGACGCGCACGTGCGGCTCGCGACCGATGGAACCGGCAAGTGGGTCGCCGTGTGGACGAGTCAAGCGACGCTCGGAGGCACGATCGGCAACGACAGCGACGTGTTGTTCGCGCGCTCGACGGACGACGGCGTCACATGGAGCGCGCCGGCCGCTCTCAACACGACGGCGTTCAGCGACCCTCTCGCTCAAGACTTCCGCCCCGTGATCGCAATCGACAAGGCGAGCGGCGTCTGGATCACGGCGTGGACATCGACGAACACGCTCGGCGGGACGATCGGCAGCGACGAAGACATCCTGTTCGCACGCAGCACGAACGGCGGAGCCACGTGGAGCGCGCCGCTCGCGCTCGATTTGGACGCGGCGACCGATTCGAACCTCACGAGCGACTACGACGTGTCCCCGTGCATCGAGGCCGACCAGGTGGGGCATTTCGTGTGCGTGTGGGAGCGCACGCGAGGCGGCAGCGAGTACGACATCGCGGGCGCGCGCAGCGACGACCTCGGCTTGACCTGGGGTCCGCCGGTACTCGTGAACACGAACGCAGCGACGGACGTCGGTCAGGATCAGGTTCCGCGCATCATCGCCGACGGAACGGGGCACTGGACCGCCGCATGGAATTCGACCGAGTCGCTGGGCGGGTCGAACGGCACGGACGGTGACGTGCTCTCGACGCGCTTCATGATCCCCTCCTCGGTCGCGGGGGTCGCGACACGCTACTGCTTCGGGTACAGGGAGAGTGGGAACCCGAGTCCGTGTCCGTGCGCGAACGCTGCCGTGATCGGGAGTGCGCAAGGTTGTCGGAACTCGACGGGAACGGGAGCGGCCGTGACGTTCCTCGACGCGCCCTCGGTCTCGGCTGCAACGAGGCTCATCACGGGATCATCCGTGGTGCCCGGCGCCGGGACGCTGTTCTTCCAAGGCTTGGGGCAAGCGAACTTCGGAATCGGCACCCCGTTCGGCGACGGACTCCTGAGCGTCGGCGGCACGATCATCCGCTTGGGCGTCGCCTTCGCCAGCGGATCGGGCCAGGCGCTCTTGACGTTCGTGCCGATCGGGGTCGCGCCCGGAGCCGTGCGCTTTTACCAGGGTTGGTACCGCGACACCGGCGCGACGTGCGGAGGCGGGCTTTTCAACCTGACCTCAGCGGTGGCCGTGACGTGGACGCCGTAGCGCGGAGCCTCTAAGTGCGCCCACTCGTCGTCGAGCGGCTGCGGAGTGACGCCGCGACGCTTCGTGTTCCAGTGGCGTGCGCGTGCGCAGCTCGTTGCGAGCAGCGGTACGCAGCCAGGCCTGAAAACTTGCCTCGCTGCGGTCTTGGAAATCGGTCCCGCTCTGCAGCAACGAACGAAAGGTCGATTGCACGATGTCCGATGCGGACTCGCGCGCCAACTGGCCTTTGCTCATGTGGCGCCGGACGAAGTGCGTCAGCTCGGGCAGACCCGTCACGATGCGCTCGGTGAGCGGCGGCGAGTCATCGGCGTCGGATCCCTCGCTCACCAAACCACGCTAACTCCCCCAGCGGGGATTCGTCGCGCGCTGATCGACATGATCATTCTCCTTTCCGATAGGCGCATCTCGCCGATCCCAATCCCCCGTATCCGGCGCTCGTTCTTCTCGCTCGACAGGCGAGTCCGGTGACGTGGGTCGACGTCAACGATCCGCCGCTGTTCCTTGCGCACGGCACGAGCGACACGTCGGTCCCGACGAACCAGAGCACGCGCCTGTCGGCGGTTCTTTTCAGCGCGGGCGTCGTGCACGAATTGCGTGACTTGCCGGGGATCGGTCACGGATTCGGCGGCGGAGCGATCGACGTCGCGGCGGTCGCGTTCTTGAAGGAGCATCTCGTCGGTCCGACGCGGCCGGTCGTCGGCACGGCGTTCTGTTTCGGAGACGGATCGGGAACGGCTTGCCCGTGCGGCAACGCGAGCTTCAGCGGCGCGCGCTTGGGCTGCAAGAACGCGTTCGTCGTCGGCGCGAGCTTGACGGCCGTAGGCGTGGCGAGCGTGTCCAACGACACGTTGATCCTGCGCGGCGACGCGATGCCGAACGGTGGCGTGTTGTACTTCCAAGGATCGCTGCGCCAGTCTGCCGGATCCGGTTCGCTCTTCGGCGACGGACTCCTGTGCGTGACAGGAACCGTGACGCGCCTCGCAGTCAAATCAACGTGTCCGGCTCCTCGGAGTACCCCGTCACCGGATTGCCGAGCGTCTCGGCACTCGGTGCCGCGACTCCGGGCGCGACGCTCCACTACCAGGTTTGGTACCGCGACTCGAACGCGTTCTGCACGGCGGCTGTCTTCAACTTGTCTAACGGTTTGTCCGCTACGTGGGCCTTCTGAGATGGACGTAGCGGACGACTTGCGCTGACAAGTATTGGACTAGCCACAGCGCGTGGAGCCAGGCGCGCTCCCTGGTCAGCGCCATACGCCGATCCATTCGACTTCGAGACGGAACGGGCCGTCCTGCTTGTCGGTGATCAACAAGCCCAGCGTACGCACGTCAGCCAGCGGGAGCGGTCCGACGTCGATCGTTCGACCGCGCAGGCGCGGCACGAAGTCGGCGAACGGGATCCGCACGGTCGTCCACTCGTCGCGCCGAGTCGTGAACGCGCCCTGCCAACTGCCGCCGGCGAAGCCCTCGTCCGTGCGTGCATTGACCTTGTACGAGTGACCGTCGCCGCGCAACCGCAACGCGATGCCGCGCGCGCCCGTGAGACCCCAAGCGCGCGGCGTCGAGCGCACCGAAGCGAAGCCGCCGTTGTTCTCGAGCGACACCTCGCCCGCGAACACGCCGCTCGAGTCCGAGCCGCTCGACATCTTGCTCGCGCTCACGCCGCCCATGATCACGTCGTCGAAGGCCGACCAGCGCGCCACCTCGGCTCGGTCGAAGCGTGCGACGACGTCGATGTCGGGTTCGGGGCGATCGTGGTTCATGACCGATTCCTTGTGTGTGGCGGAGGCTGCAACCGCACTCGTCGAACTCGCCTCGAATCCGGCTGTCCCGCACGCTGTCAGGAACGGCAGCGTGAATGCAAGGCAACGGGCGTGGCGGAGGACGCGCAGTCCATCCAAAGTGCGAGCGCGGGTCATTCGTGGGTCGTGTGGAACGGTCTTCGCTTCCATTCGCTGGAGAATGGGCTCTGGATTCAGCGACTCGCTGCCTGGTGATCACGCGCCCATTCCGCCGTGGCGCGCGCGCCGTCGGCCAGGGACGTCACCTTTGGCGCGAACCTCTCGCGATAGCGGCGGCCGTCGGTCACGATTCGATCCACTGCTCGCGCTCGGTGGGCCCGTGCTCCAGGAACTCTCGACCCGTTTTCCGGCGTGCCTCGAGATGGTACCGCTCGCGGCGAACGTGGTCAGCCGCAGGATCACCCCGCCGTTGTTCGGTCTTGGCTTGGTCGAAGCGATCGTGGACGCGGACATCCAAGTGCGCGAAGCCTTCTCGCCGCCCGGTGTGAGCGGAAGAGCGAATCTAGTCACGCCGGTCGAGACACCGTCGGGACAACCACGCGTGCGTCGTTTCGGTTGGAAGTCACAGATCGCGACCGTGCTCACGTTTTCCGGCGAAGCCCTGCTGAACGAGCTCGGCATCACGAACCGCTGGTTCCCACTCGACAACGTGCCGAATGGGGCACCGGGGACGAGTCATCCCTGCACTGACCTCGTGCCGGATCCGAGGACGTTTCGGACGCACTCGGTTTTCAGCAGCTCGATCGCGTCACCGATTTCGTGCACTTGCTCGCGCCGCCGCCCCAGACGCCCAAGTCGGGGATGTCGGGGGCCCGCGCGCTGTCGCCTCGTTTTCTCGAACGGGAACGGCCAGCGAGTCAAGCAGCCCCCGCCAGCTCGCCCCGCTCGCCGAGCCGAAAGTGTGCGCCGGGAGCGTACCGCAATCTTCGTCCAAGCCAATCGCCGCGCGCAACACGCGCGCGACTCTACTTTGCTCGAGCGCGTGTCGCCGTGCCGCGCTTCGCCGTGCCGCTTGTCGCCGTGCCGCGTGCCGTCGTGCCGCGTGCCGTCGTGCCGCGTACCGCCGTGCCGCGCGTCGTCGTGCCGCGCGTCGTCGTGCCGCGTGCCGTTGTGCCGCGTGCCGTTGTGCCGCGTGCCGTCGTGCCCCGTACCGCCGTGCCGCGTGCCGTCGCTGTTCGAGCCAGCTTCTTACCGCCACTGCCGGCCGAGGCGCGCGCGCTGACCGGGCGCGGTTCGGTAGAGTTCTTCTTCACGCTACTACCACCCTCGTAACCGCCACTGCGGCTTTTCTTGTCACCTAGGCCCTCGTCCTTGCCTTTCTGACCACGGCCTCGACCTGCATTGAACGTTGCACTTTTCGTTTTTGACTTCATGGTGTTCCTTCGTCTTCGTTTAGTGGTGGGAAGCTCTTGAAAATGGGCGCGCGTCTCCATCTCACGCCTCGAGGGCCGCGATGAAGACGCGCGTCACCCTGCCTATTCTTCGTCTTCGTCCGAGTCTTGTGCGCCCGCCATGACCTTGGCGCGACCACGGGAACCCGTTGATTTGGGGCCATTCCGCTGACCGACGTTCTCACCGCGCTGTTCGTCGCGCGCCGAACGATTCGAAGTGCCGCGCGCGGGCGCGCTGCGACCGGCGCCCTCGCCACGCTGATCCTCGCTCAAAGAGCGGTTCACAGCGCCGCTTCGCGCAGGAGTGCTGCTACCTTTCCGGGCGCCGAGTTCCGCCTGCAGCTCTTCCTTGCGCGCTGCCAGTTGAGCGCCGAGTTCGGTCAAGGTCTCCTTGCCGAGAAGTCTCTTGGCCTTCGGGAACATCTCCGTCTCTTCTTCCTCGGCGTGATGCTCGATCAGGTCCTTGAGCACTTTCGACTTGGCCCCGAAAGTCTCATCCGTCGGTTCCGTCGCTTCGAGCGCGGGCAAGACGATGTCGACCAAGCCGTGCTCCTCGGCCGCCTCGAAGTAGAGCTTCACATCTTCCTTGCTCTTGGCGGCTTCCTTGTAAGCCGGGTAGAAGATCTCTTCCTCGATGCGCGCGTGAACGCGGATCTCGAGAGCGACCTTGGCCAGGAGTTCGGCGCGTTTCTTCGCGCCGCGATCGGTCGTCTCTTCGAGCTGAGTGAGCAAGCCGCGGACGGTTTCGTGGTCTTGCGTCAAGAGCGCGATAGCGTCCTGTGTCTTGCCGACGCTCTTCTGCGCGGCTCGTCCGTTCTTCGATTGTGTACTCATGGTCTTGTCCAGTGGCCCGAAGGCTCCAATGCGGTTTGTAGAAAGCCCGAGTCGCTTCTTCTTCGCGCGACGTTCGCGGAAGTAAAAAAAGCACACACCCGGGGATCGCCCCACCAAAGCAATCGTGGTGCCATCGTCGGCGCGCTCGAAAGGTCACGGCGCCTCGAGTCGAAACTCGAAGCGCCGCGCGATGAGCGAGCCGTCGGCTTGAAACTCAGCGATCGTCGGCATCCTCATCGGCTTGATCCGAGCTCACTGCATTCGCCCGTTCATTCTGAGCCTTACCGGCCTGCTCCCGCTTTTCGTCGGATCCGCCGGAGCTTTTGTCCATGCGTCCTGACGAATGAGCACCCGATGATTGGCCAGCGGACGCCGAGCGTTGACCTTGCGTGCCTTGGCCCGCGGAAGCGGCGCCCATGCGATCCGCGCCGGCCTGTTGCGCGCCCGGCTTCTTCGAGCCGCCGGTGTCGCGAGAGTCGGACCCAGCGGACGTATTGTCCGTGGCACCCGCAGTGTGGGACGAAGATCCGGAGCGTTGGCCCTCGGACCCTTGACCCTCCGAACCGGTTTTCTTGCGCTCCGCGCCGCCGCCCTGTTGAGCACCCGAGGTCTTCGAGCCGGCCGCATCACGCGCTGTGGACGCGCTGCCGCCTTGGCGCTTTTGCGCATCCTGAGATCCGATTTTTCCGCCTGTGTCTTCGACCGTGCGTTGGTCGTCATTGTCGTTGTTGTTCATGATTTCTTCTCGCGAATGATCGGCTCGAGATGGCGCGGCGATGTGTCGCGCCCGCATGGCTCAAACAAGTGGTGTGCCGCGAGAGGAGCGTGGAACAACGCGCCGCGGCCCCGCTTGCAAGTGCACGCGAAGCCCTGGGAAACAAGCGCTTTCTGCGCGTTCTACAAACCGAGGCGCGTGTCGTCCGCGTCCTAAGGGTCATTGCGCCAAGGCGAGACCCACGCCTCTTCAACGACCGAGCTCACGTCCCGCCGCTCGTACCAATCCAACGCTTGCATCCGATCGCCCACTTGCATGCCCGATGCCATCAACCAACAGGAATGGGCTGCGTGACTTGGTTCATGGCGTTCGAGGGGGATGGCCCCCTCCCATCTGCTAGCGGGTGCGTCCGGTCACGCTCGCGATCACCGCCAGAAGTTCAGATGGATCGACAGGCTTGACCCCATGCGACTTGAACCCCGCACGCAGTGCGCGCGTCCGGTCTTCGCTTCGCGCAAAGGCTGTCAGCGCAATGACCGGAACCAGTCACCGCGCGCGATCTCACCGTGCAGAACGTGCTCTTCGACAGCGCCACCGTGCGAGCCGAATTCGAAGAGAGTCGACTCTCCATCGCGGCCGCGGAAGCGCGCGGCACGGTCGGTACGCCGCGGCGAATTGCGCATCGCGATCGACGCGCAGTACGCCCGCTGGGAAGAACTCGAGACGCGCTGAACCGAGCCGCCGCGGTGGTGTTCAGTTGCCGAACACCATGCGCATCGCTCGCGAGTACGCGCGACCGCTCGGCACGCCCGGATCGAGAACGATCGTCTGCAGGATGAAGTTGAAGCCGACCAACTGCGGGCTGGACGGGATCGGGAAGAAGCGTGTGCCGCCGCCGGCCGAGAGCAGCATCGTGCGCTGCGCAGCCTGCGATACGAGCAGCGTTCCGCCGAACGGCGTCGGCTGATAGCCCGGCTTCGTTCCGACGAGCACGATCACGCTCGTGTCGATGCCCGACGAGTTGCCGAAGTGGATCGGAACGACGGTGCCGAGGCGCGGCACCGCGCCGAGCGACAGATCGGGCACACCGAGAGTTCCGGTGCTGCCTTCGCCGTAGTTGTCCCAGTTCGCCGTCACGGTGATCGTGACGGTCCCGAGCGTCGACTGCAGTTGTCCATCGGAAGCGCTGTACGTGAACGTGTCGACTCCGGCGAAACCTGCGTACGGGAAGTAGGTCGCGGCGGTTCCGTTGAGGCTGACCGTGCCGTTCACGGTCTGCGTCACGATGCGCAGCGTCGTCGATTGGCCATCTGCATCCGTCACGCTGAGCGCGATCGGCACAGGCACGCCAGCCGGCGTCGTCGCACTCGCGGAAGCGACGACCGGTCGATGATTCGGATTCGAGTTCTCGCCATTCGGACCGTTGTGACAGTCGTAGCAGCCGATCGCATAGCCGTCGAAGAACTGCTTCGTGCCCCAGTTCGTGGTGAAGGACCGCGCACCTTGAGCGCGCGAAAGAACCGTCCCGCGGTAGTCGGTCCCGTGACACGAACGGCACTGCGCGGATCCACCCTGTTCGACTGCATCCGCATGGTTGAGCGCCCAATCCGCGCCGACCGGGTGCATGCCGTGTGGGCCGCCGGTGACCGTGTTCGGCATGCTCGCATGGCACGCCGTGCATTCGACGAGCAGACCCGCGTGGCCTTGGAGCGCGACGCTTTGCACGTTGTCGTTCGCGTGGCTCGACGGATACTCGGCATGCGTCGAACCGTGGCACGCCTCGCACTGCAATCCGCCGTGTCCAGATGAGAAACGGTAGAGGTTCAAGCCGGTCGCGGGCGTGTTCGCGTTCGTCGCGAACAGGGCGTTCACGGCCACGCGTTCGTTGCCACTCACATCGAACGAGGACTCGTAGCGGATCTGTCCGTTGTTCGAGGTCGCGCTCCCCGTGTGGCAGCTCTGGCACGCCGGCTCCTGGAACCAACCCTGCCGTGCCGGATTACCGACCTTCGCCATGTCGCCGTGACAGCTCTGGCACTGCATCGACATCGAACCGTCGGGCGCGACCGCATTGCCCATCGTGCCGCGCAGGCAGCGCGTTTCGGAACCCGGGTGGCACCGATAGCAGGCCGAGCGATCGTCGGACGAGCCCAGACTCATGTGTGTGATCGGATCGTTCACGTTCGCGTGCCCAGAGTGGATCGCGCTCGTCAACGAACTAACCGCGCCGAAGCCGGGAGAGGCGAGCGCGTTCGTGCCATGGCAGGATCCGCACAGGATCGAGCGCGAATCCACCGTGACCGTGTCGTACAGGCCGTTGACGTTGAACCCGAAGTGGGCCAGCGCCGCCGTGTACAGCGCATCACCTGCCTGCAGTTCGTCGTGCAGGCGCAGGATGTTGAGCCGATAGTCGCGCTCGAGATTCGGATCGTTGGCCCAGCCCGCGAATGGCCTTGCATCGTTCGGCGCGCCGGACGCGTGACAAGCGCGGCAATCCATTTCACTGGAGACAGGCAGGACGATGCTCGTGCTGCCGCGCAGTACGCCCGCGGCGTCGCGCGCTTCGAGCCGCATCATCGGGTAGTTCTGCGTGTTGCCGGCGTCGTCGACCGGCGTGATCGGAACCCCGGTCGCGTTGAACCACTTGAACCCCGGCACCCATGACATCGGGCGCGGGTTGTTGCCGACGCCGGGCATGCTGGTTCCGGCGATGCCGAGATCGACGGGGACGTTCGCGCCGTACAGAGACCGCACGTGGGTCCAGAAGTTCGTCTTGTTCCCCGAGGTGACGTTGATCGAGCCCGTCGGATCCGCGACCGCACGGTAGCTCACGCTCGCCGCGCCCGGCGTCACCACCAAGTGTCCCAGATTGTCGATCACCTGCGCGTTGATCGTGTTGTAGGGCGGCAGGATGCTGAACACCGAGTAGTCGGAATCCATGCAGTGCATGCCCAGGTCGTTCCAGCCCACGATCTTCCAGTTGGCCCCTTGCGCGGAACCGTTGGTTGCGAGAAGCGCGCACGTGACCGAGACGAACGAAACGGAAAGTGCACTGCGGATGATGGATTGCATGTGAAGCCTCCTGAGCCTGCCACTCCATTGGAGACCCGTTGGAGCGCACGGGAGGTTACGAGTCCTCCATTCGAGTGCGCAGTCGCGCACTACGCACTTCGACTGAGAGCACAGGCCATGCGCTGCTCGGCGCCACCGCGCACGGTCGCATGAGCGGCGACGCGAACGATCCCGAGATCGACCGCCATCTGTCGAGCGCTTCGGTCTAGAGAGCGGCGATCTGCGCCCGCGCTCTAGTCCCGGTGAATGGTGCTGCGACGTCGACGGCTTCTCGCTGCAGGCCAAGGTGCGCATCGCGGCTGGCGATCGTGAGGGACTGGTGCGGGTATGTCGGTACGTCACTCGCCCACGGGATCCAAGCTCGAGCGGCTCTCGCTCGCGCCCGCATCACCACTCAGGCGCGAGCCGGCGCGCGGGCCGTCAACGCACACGTAACTCCATGAGTTGTCGTGCTGCCGCATGGAAGTCGCAGCCCCGATCGATTGAAATGTACGGCGATGTTTCGACGCGTGAAAAGCCATCACGGGTTCATGAAGGCGTACGCCCGTGCCCTGATCGACAAGCTGACCGGACCGGGAGCCGTGTTCCTCGTGAGCTGTTCGATTTCGATGACCTGCGCCATCGCGACGCTGTTTCGATGGATCGAGCACGACGCCAACCCGAATGTCACCGATTGGTTCGACTCGCTCTATTTCACCGTGACGACGATGACCGGCGTCGGATTCGGAGACATCGTGCCCGTCACTCACGGAGGCCGTGTGGTCTCGATGCTCGCGATGCTCGCGGGCACGGCGATCTTCGCCGGATTCACGGCGCTCATCGCCAGTGCGATCTTCGAAACGGATCGTGACCCACGCTGGGAGGATCGCGGGCGCCAGTCCTGAAACAAGCGCTTCGAGTCGAAAAGTACGGTGCCTGGCTCGTGTTTCCACGTTTCCGTCTGCGACAAACATCACGCGAACTCGAACCACCGCAGCGTGGGAATGCGTGCCTGGCAGCGTAGTTCTCGACTCGAAGCGCTTGTTTCAGGGCTAGCGCCCACGCGATCGGCCGATGTGCGTCGAGCAGCGGTGGGGCTGCGCATCCCTCGATCGCCGAGCGTACGAGCTCGAACGACGAGCGACCGCAACGGAAGTAGAGCGATCACGGACGGCGTGCTGCGTCGCTGTCGAGTGCCGACTTCGATCGCCCGGGTTCCCGAACACGATCTGAGTTCGGATGACCGCGGCGCGCGCGGAGGGGGTCCGATCCAGCGCGTTCGAAAGCCGTGCTGCCGCGGGTCGCGTGTGCGCTACTGCGTGCTTCGCCGCTGAAGGGAGCGTGCTAGAGTCCGCGGCATGGTTCTCCTCGTGACGGACATTCGGGAACGTCGCCTCGAGCGTGCGCGGCGGACGAAGCTCGCGCGGCTCCAAGTCGCCGTCATCGACTCCGCCGTCGCGAGACGGGCCGCTCGCCGTGTCGCCGACGGACTGCGGAGCGAACGACATGGAGCGTGGATATGACCGCCTTGACGCCTGGGCAGTTGGACCGGATCGACGCGTACTTTCGCGCGGCGAACTATCTGTCGGTCGGCCAAATCTACCTGCGCGACAACCCCCTCTTGAAGGAGCCGCTTCGTCGCGAGCACGTCAAGGCGCGACTGCTCGGCCACTGGGGCACGACGCCGGGGCTGAACTTCATCTACGTGCACTTGAATCGCGTCATTCGCGAGCGCGACGTCAGCGTGCTCTACGTCACCGGTCCGGGACATGGCGGTCCCGCGTTGGTCGCCAACGCATACCTCGACGGCACCTACAGCGAGGTCTATCCCAGCATCACGCGCGACGCCGCCGGCATGCGCCGTTTGTTCGAACAGTTTTCGTTTCCCGGCGGGATTCCGAGTCACGTCTCACCCGATACGCCCGGTTCGATTCACGAGGGCGGTGAACTCGGTTACTCGTTGTCGCACGCCTACGGTGCCGTCTTCGACAATCCGGACCTCATCGCTTGTTGCGTGATCGGTGACGGCGAAGCCGAGACCGGACCGCTGGCGACGAGCTGGCATTCGAACAAGTTCGTGAACCCCGCTCGCGACGGCGCGGTGCTGCCGATCCTGCACTTGAACGGCTACAAGATCGCCGGTCCGACGGTGCTGGCGCGCATTCCGCGCGTGGAATTGGCCGCATTGCTGCGTGGCTTTGGACACGAGCCGCTCTTCGTCAGCGGAGACGATCCGCGCACCGTGCACCAAGCGATGGCGGCGGCGCTCGATCATGCATTCGACTCGATCGCGAGCATCCGCTCGGAGGCGCGCGCCAACGGTTTCACGCGACGACCCACGTGGCCGATGATCGTGCTGGAAACACCCAAGGGCTGGACCGGTCCGAAGCTGGTCGACGGCCGTCGAGTGGAAGGCACGTTTCGAGCGCATCAGGTTCCGATCGGGGCGATGGACCAGCCCGATCACGTGCGGCAGCTCGAGGCATGGATGAGGAGCTACCGGCCCGAGGAGCTCTTCGACGAGTCCGGCGCTCCCGTGCTCGATATCGCGGAGCTGGTTCCGCGCGGCGAGCGGCGTATGAGCGCGAACCCGCACGCCAACGGCGGAGCATTGCTGAAAGATCTCGTGCTGCCGGACTTTCGCGACTACGCCGTGAACGTCCCGACCCCGGGCTCGGTCGAGGCCGAAGCGACTCGCGTGCAGGGCTCGTTCATGCGCGACGTGATCACGAGCAATCCCACGAACTTCCGGGTCTTCAGCCCGGACGAAACAGCATCCAATCGCTGGGGCGCCGTGTTCGACGTGACGACACGCGTTTCGGTGGCGGAGATTCGGCCCGACGACGATCGCGTCGGTCCCGACGGCCGCGTCATGGAGATGCTGAGCGAGCACCAGTGTCAGGGATGGCTCGAAGGCTACTTGCTCACCGGGCGTCACGGATTCTTCTCGTGCTACGAGGCGTTCATCCACATCGTCGATTCGATGTTCAACCAGCACGCCAAGTGGCTGAAGCTGGCGCACGCCATCCCCTGGCGACGACCGATCGCTTCGCTCAATTACCTACTCACCTCGCACGTGTGGCGCCAGGATCACAATGGGTTCAGCCACCAAGACCCAGGGTTCCTGGACCACGTCGTGAACAAGAAGGCCGAGGTGATTCGCGTATACCTCCCGCCCGACGCCAACACTTTGTTGAGCGTGACCGATCATTGCTTGCGCCGGAAGGACTACGTCAACGTGATCGTCGCCGGCAAGCAGCTCATGCCGCAGTGGCTCACGATGGACGAAGCCGCGAAGCACTGCGTGAGCGGGATCGGCATCTGGGAATGGGCCGGCAACGATGCCGACGACGATCCGGATGTGGTGATGGCTTGTTGCGGCGACGTGCCGACGCTCGAGACGATGGCTGCAGTCGGGATCCTCTTTGAGTTGTTGCCCGAGTTGAAGGTACGCGTCGTCAACGTCGTCGACCTGATGCGTCTGCAGTCTCCGAGTGAGCATCCGCACGGTCTGTCCGATTCCGACTTCGATGCGCTGTTCACGCGCGACAAGCCGATCATCTTCGCCTTCCACGGGTACCCTGGGCTGATCCATCGCCTGACCTATCGCCGCACGAATCACGCGAACTTGCACGTGCGCGGCTACAAGGAAGAAGGCACGACGACCACGCCCTTCGACATGACCGTGTTGAACGACCTGGATCGTTATCACCTCGTGTGTTCCGCCGTGGACCGCGTCGCGGGTCTGTCGGCGAAAGCTCCACACGTGCGGCAGCGGATGATCGAAAAGCGCATCGAGCATCGCGCCTACATCCGGCGGCATGGCGACGACATGCCCGAGGTGAAGAATTGGAAGTGGCAGCCGAGACTTCCGGCGACACCGCGTTCATGACACGCGTCTTGGTCGTCAACACGGGCTCCAGCAGCCTGAAGTGGACGGTGCTGACGTCCGACAAGCAGGTTCTCCGCGATGCGAACGAGCCGTGGAGTTCCGATGAGAGGAACGCCCGTGTGAAACAGATTCGCACGGCGTTGACGCAGGCCCCGGCCTTCGATGTCATCGGCCATCGTGTCGTGCACGGCGGGACGCTCTATCGCGATGCGGTGCTGATCGACGCGGACGTGCGCGCGCAGCTCGGGAGATTGGCGTCTCTCGCGCCTGAACACATGGAGTGCGCGCTGGAAGGCATCGACGCCGCGCAGTCCGCATTTCCAGGCGTTGCACAAGTCGCGGTGTTCGACACGGCCTTCCACGCCACGCTGGGTGAAGCGGCGGCCGGATATGGACTGCCGTTCGAATGGACGGAGCGCTTCGGGATCCGACGATTCGGTTTCCACGGGCTCAGCGTGGCGCACGCGGTCGTGCGCTCAGGGGAGATTCTGGGTGCCGTGCCCGAACGCTTGTTGGTGTGTCATCTGGGCAACGGTTCTTCGATCACCGCGGTGAAGGGCGGACGTTCGATCGACACGACGATGGGCTTTTCACCGCTCGAGGGCGTGATGATGGGCACGCGTTCCGGCTCGGTCGATCCGGGTGTGCTCTTGTACCTCCAAGAACACTGCGGCGTGGATGTCGGCGAACTACGTGAGACCCTGACGAGCCGGTCCGGACTGCGCGGCGTCTCGGGGATCTCCGGGGACCTCCGACAAGTGCTCGCCGCCGCCGAGCGCGGGAACGTGCGTGCCGAGCTCGCGTACGATCGCTTCGTGCACCTGCTGCGACGCGGCTTGGGATCGATGTTGGGCGTCCTGCATGGAGTGGATGCGATCGCTTTCACCGGCGGGGTGGGTGAAAACAGCGCCCGCGTGCGCAGCGACGTCACACGAGCCTTCGATTTCTGCGGAGTGGAGCTGAACGAAGCCGTGAACGCGGTCACCCGCTCCGACGGCCTCGTCTCCACGAGCGGCTCGCGCGTGAGCGTACTCGTGTTGCGCTCGCGCGAAGACCTGGCCGTGCTCGCCGCCGTGTTGGGGCTGCGACCTGGAGCGTGAAGCTGCGCTACGGAAGACGGAACTTCTCTTGTCGATTCGCGTGAGCGAGGCGTGAGCCTCTCGTCGCCGCGAATCGAGAAGAACAGGTCCGTGTACCGTAAGGTAGTGTTCCAATCTCAGCGCCTCACGCTGACATGCGAAGGAGCACGCCGTATGACATGGGAATACAAGATCATCGACATGGCGACTACCGGCTTCTTCGAAGTAGGACTCGATACGGTAGTCGCAGAGAAGCGCCTGAACGAGTTAGGACGCGACGGGTGGGAACTTGTCGCGATGACGAGCACCTAAGGACAAGGTGGGCGATCTGCGGCGGCGATCATGATCTTCAAGCGGCGCGCTGATCGAGCGTGAGGGCGAGACTGCGACCGCGCGCCCATCTGCACGCGTGATACGGTGGCGGCGTGCGCAGCTAGAGCGGTTCGCATGGTTGCGCTCGTGATCATCGTGATGTTGGGTCTTCGCCACATCGCGTGCGTCGGGCTTCCGCCGCCCGCCTTCTGGCGATCGTTCATCGAGAGCAAATCACTTCCGACAGGTACTTCTCTGGCTCGTGGGGTGGTTACCACAGAATCGGATGGGTCGGCGATTCAGGGACGTTTGCCGAAGACGCGGTGAGATCGTTCGCCGATCCGCACGGTTGGACATGGACGAGCCGTCGGGATGGTCCGTCGAAGAACGTATCGGCCGTGTCGACAACGGATAGTGCGACGCATCTGATCTTCCTTGATCGCGTCGGCCGTGAGGGTCACGCGAAAATCGGTCAGGACGGAGTCCTGCTCTACATCGAGATCGAGTGGGAGAACTAGTCCGCGCCGTCCTCCCCGCGACTTCTCCCGCACCGCGATCTTCAAGATCGGTTCGGCGTCGGGAAGCTTGCGGACTACTGTGCTAGCCGATGAGCACGTCGGTCAGCGTTTCACAATGGAACGTGGCCTTATCCAGCGCATGGAAGTCTGTGAACCTCCCCTGTCAGACCGCGATGCCTAACCATCCGCGCTTCGCGAAGGCGACCGATCCGTTTCGCCGTCAATTCCGGGTCGCCCTTCAACAAATCGACGACGCGAGCGCGCAACGGATCGAGTTTGCGGACGCGTCGCGGTGAAGCGCGTTTGTGACTTGCCTTCGAACGCGCCAGCTCCCGACGAACGGTCTTGATGTCCAAGATCAACCGGCGCGAGATCTCGCGCTTGGGCACATGCTGGACTTCATGCATGTGACGGATCTCGGCCCACTGCGACACTCGGAGCACATCCACTCTCCTCCCGGCTTCAGCCTCGGACGGCCTTTGTGACTTCGTCCTGGGCTTCCGACCCGGTGGCCTTCCTCGGGCATGAAGGGTGGTCCCTTTTCAGAGCGCCGCGAGGTCCCTTTTCAGGATGCCGTCAACAACAGGTTACACATGCCGGCGGCCGAGCTTCGCGCGCCCCGAGGGCGTTACGCTCGGCTGCTGTTCGACCCTGCGTTTTCAGGCCCTAGCCACACGAAATCCTGAAGTGCCGTAATACCCACCTGTCCGGCGAGTCGTGGTGAGCATCGTTCGCCCGTCCCCATCTGCATCGGCGGGTCAACGCCCCGCAACGATAGTCGCGTGGTCCAGGTCAGCAGCAGCTCTGCGTGGCCGCGCCGGCTCACACGTTTGGACAACACACTTTCAGCGCTTGAAGCGTGAACGCTGGATGCACGCTCCGGTCGCGCGCATCCTCACCTGCGATCGTCGCCTTCCGCGAACCTCGGGCCTCACACCACAGTACGTCCTGCCAGGCCCGCCACCGCCTCGATCAGTTTGCCGAGTTCGGTGGGCTTGGGCAGGTGGACCTGGAATCCCGCCAGAAGCGCCCGACGCTTATCTTCCGGAGCCGCGAACGCCGTCATGGCCGCGGCGGGCAACTGTTCCGATGTCAGCTCCGCCCGTACGCGGCGCATCATCGAGTAACCGTCTTCTCCCGGCATCCCGATGTCGCTCAACAACACATGCGGCCTCGCATCTCCTTCGCTTTTGACTGCGAATTGGTAGCCCTCTTCCGCCGACGCGGCCAGAACCACCGTCGCTCCCGCCGACGCCAATGCCATCCCCGCCATGTTCCGGGAGTCCTGCTCATCGTCGACCACCAACACCCGCAGTCCGTCGAGTCGCGGCAAACGCACCTTGCGACTCGGCTCGTCCGCGTCGAGAGACGAGAAAGCTTCGGGGATAGCCGGGAATTCGAGCGTGAACGTCGCGCCGAGGCCCTCGCCTTTGCTCTCGGCTCGCACGGATCCAGTGTGGGCCTCCATGATGTGGCGCACGATCGACAACCCGATCCCCAGACCGCCGTAGGATCGCGTAGTTCCCTCCTCGGCTTGTTTGAATCGCACGAAAATGGAGGGGAGGAACTCCGGCGTGATGCCCTGGCCGGTGTCCGTCACCGTGACGCGAGCCTTGTCGCCACCAACCTCCTTCACGCGCTCGACAAGAACGGACACGCGCCCATCCTTGGGCGTGAATTTGACAGCGTTGGTCAAGATGTTGGCGATTGCTTGCTGGAGCCGGATCGCATCCCCCATGACCCACAGGGTTCCCATTCCGCCTACATCGCCAGACATGATCAGCGCGATTCTCCTGACGTCGGCCGACGGACGAACGGCCTCCACTGCGGCGGACACCAAAGCCAGCAGGTCCACCCGGAGAATGTCGAGCATGAACTTGCCCGAGGTGATGCGTGCCACGTCCAGCACATCGTTGATGAGAGTGGCCTGGGCTCGCGCGTTGCGCTCGATGATGGCCAATCCCTTGGCGAGGTCTATATCCAGCGGGTCGGCACGGGTGCGAAGCACCACAGCCCAGCCCAAGATTGCGTTCAGGGGATTGCGCAGCTCGTGGGAGAGCATGGCTAGGAATACATCCTTGGTGCGGTTGGCATGCTGCGCCTCCAGGCGCGCCTCGCGCTCGTGCGCTTCGCTCTCGCGCAGCGCCTCCTCGGCGAGCTTGCGGCCAGTCACGTCGCTCGCCGCGCCGAACCACTCGACGACATTACCACGCTCATCCAAGATGGGAATCGCGCGCGAAAGCGTCCATCCCAGAGTGCCATCCACGCGCAATACGCGATGTTCCAGCGCAAAGGTGCTCTTGGTGCGGACAGCTTCGAGGATCACCTTCATGACCTCCTGCTGGTCCTCCGTGTGGATGTACTTCTCGAGCCAGTTGCGGGTTGGCTCTGCCGTGTCAGCCATGAAGTCCCGACCGTCGAGCTGACGCATCTCGCTCCAGTCCGCGCTCATGCGATAGACAGCGTCCGAGCTGGCCTCGATCAGCGCGCCGAAGCGCCCCTCGCTCTGGCGCAACTCGGCACTGAGTTTCTCCGCCTCGGCTCTCAATTCGTGCTGCCGCACTCCCGACTCGAGCAGCGCCCCGTTGATCGCTTCCATCCTTTTGTGGAAGTCTGCGGACTCGGTCGTGTCGGTCACTTGGATCATGACCCCGACCGGCTTGTCGCTCTCACCACCAGAGGCGCCGAGGATCGCCCACGCCGAATAGGACCACGACTTTCGAGGCGATCCTGCCGCCGCGGCGCGCGAGCCATGTTTCTGCTCGGCTAGCATCTCGGGCATCCCCGAGGCAAAGACTCGGGCCAGCATCGGGGCGCACTGGTTGGCCCCTCCCTCGGGCACGGCCTCCGCGAAGGGCAGTCCGATCAGGTGCAGAGCCTCTGTCCCGGCGAGCCGGCAGAAGGCAGGGTTGGCGTAGCGCACGATGTGCGTCAGGCCCTCGACCGCGACCATCGGCTGGGGCGAGCGCTCTGCCAAGTACCGGCAGAGGTGGGGGAACTCCGGGTAGTGATCCTGGTCGGCGATTTGTCGTGCTTTGTCCATGCCGTGATCCCTCCAGCGCGTGCTGATCTGCCGGGGGGCCTAGCGCTTTTTCTTCTTGCCGTTGTTGGATTCCGAAATGCTTCCCAGTCCCCCATCCCAAGCCCCGGGGATACCGGTGGTCAAGCCGGTGTAGCCCCTGAGGCGCTCGCCGATCACGATTCCCTTGGAGGTGACATGGTACTCGCGCATGTCGATGCTGTGCGCGCCGCTGCGCATCTTCACCACCATCAGCATCCGGCGCAGTTGTCCGTCGATGGACACGTAACGCATGCGGATGATGTCGTCGGAGAGAAACGAGATGGCGAAGTTGGAGAGGCCCAACGAGGTGAAGTTCTCCTCGATCTCAACGGTGGAAACGATCGTCACGCCCAGGCGGGTGAGCGCGACGATCATCCGGTAGAGCGATTCGCGGAAGTCGGTGCGAAAGTCGGGCGCCAGGGCCAGCTCGAAGCCCACCAACGAGTCGATCACCAGCCGCTTGGCTTTGGTCCGCTTCACAGCGGCGACGACCTCGTTGACCGTCTCGTCCACCGAGAGGTCCAGGGGGCGGAGGTAGATGATCTCGAGCTTGCCGGACTTGAGGGCCGGGCCAAACTTGAGGCCCAGTTTGGCCGCGCGGTTCGCGTACTCGTCGGGACGCTCCTCGAAGACGGCCACGATCCCCGCCTCACCCTGCTTGAGGCCTTCGCCAATGAAGTGTGTTCCGAGGATCGATTTGCCCGCACCCGAAGGACCGGCGAGCAACAGACTGTGTCCGGAGGGAACACCCCCGCCCAGCATCTTGTCCAGTTCGGGGATGCCGGAGCTCAGCCGCCGCGTGCCCTTCTTCTTGTTCTCGGGCCCGATGAGGCCGAAGGTTCGCGGGAAGGCTTGAAGCCCGTCGCTGGTGATGCGGAAGGTGTGCAGCCCGGGCACAGATTCCTGGCCGCGGAGCTTCATGATCTGCATCTTGCGCACGATCGAGTTGCGCTCCACCGACTGAGAAAGCCAGAGGAGGCCGTCGGCGACCGTGAAGACCGGGTTGTCACGGATCTCGCCGTCGGTGTACTCGCCGATCAGGAACGTGGTCGCTTGCCAACTGGTCAGGTGCAGGGCCAGCCGCTGAATGAAGCCCTGGAGTTCCACTTCGCCTCCGGGGCCCCCGGCCTGGGACTTGCGTACCACGGTGCGAAACGAATCCACCACGACCAAGCTCGGTCTGGCCGCCTCGACCTGCTTGATGATCTCCGCGAGCACCGTTCCCAGGTCCTCCTTCAGCACCAGATCGCTCATGTTGACGAAACGCACCGCCTTGCTGAGTTTGGTCTGATCGAAGAACGAGAACTGCTGCTGGTAACGCAGCATTTTGATCGCCGGTTCGCCAAGCACCGTGAAGTACAGCGCGGGCTTCGCCGGCGTGGCGTTGGCGAACATGATCTGGTGGGCGAGGGTCGTTTTCCCGCAGCCGGGTGCGCCAGCGATGATGTTGAAGGAGAACTCGGGTAGGCCGCCGCCGAGGACGTCGTCGAGGCCGGGCACGCCGGTCTCGATCTTACGGATGGCAACTCTGCTGTTACTTTTCATGGTCTTTGTGTGTCTTCGTTTCTTTCACGCAATGCGCCGGCGGGCGCGTCCGGCCACGCGTCAAGCACCAACTGCAGCATCAATGACTCGCCCACGAACAAGGCCAGCAGCTCGAGTAGATGGGCCACGAGGACGGCGCCGGCCGCGCCCTTCCCCCGGTTGGTTTTCGCATCCAACTTGTCGAGCCCCGCCACAGATCCGTCCTCGAGGATCTGCACCACCGCCAATGCTGGCGCCTGCACCTTGGCCATGGTCAGCGCCCGCGACAGAAGCGCCTGAAAGCCCGCGCCGCCCGCAAAGGTCGTGAGCACGATCCGCAACTTTTCACAGACTTGCAGCGCGGGATCCGCATCAGCGCGACTAGTGTTCGTGCGGAATGTGCGCCCGTGAACCGCTTCCATTGCGATCAACCGTCGCGCGAGATTCATCGATGCGAGCGAAGCGGTCATGCTCCCCTACCGTACAGCGCGGGCAGAGGCCTCCCAGATGCAGCTCTGCTCACCCTCGTGCCTCCGGAGGAGCTCGCGGAACTCGCGTTCGGAATCCTCGTGGGGGTGGCTCATCGCCCCGCAAACTAGCAGAACTTGCCGAACCTGACCAGAGCAGCCCGCCGACTCTGGACGGGAGCCCGAGGAGTGATCTGAACGCTCGCTCAACTTCGGAGAGGAGTGTTCGATGGGGCTCGGCTTGCGCCGCGGCCCTTTGATTCGAGTCCCCTCACACCAGTTAGGAGTCACCCCACTACTATCACCAGCTCGAACGCGGCCCGGTGACTTCGAAGCGTCGCTGGTACGTTCGCGCGACGGGTGCGGTAGGGCGTCGGATGCGCGAAGAAGCCATACGCTCAGAACCAGCGGTGCCATGGCGACCATTCGGGCACGATCCGGGTGACGGCGTGCGCGCCGCCTTAGCCGCGAGCGGGGGTTCTTCTCCTCCACCGCGATCTTCCAGATCGGCTCGGCGTCGGGGATCTTGCGGACGACGAGGTGGTGATCGACGACGGAGTCGCACCCGGGGGCATCGGTCGCTAGCTTCATTCGCCACATCTCCGCGCCTGAAGCGTTAGTGCCGAGTGATTCGTGTCGGCTGTGTCTCAGACGGCCTGTGGTTAACAACCGGAGAGCCCGCCTCGGCTCATCCCGTCCGACGCAATCGCCGAAATGTCCGCGTCGGTCGATCGTGCGCGAGGTCGTACTGACTCTGGAGATTCGTCCAGAACTGAGGCGTGGCGCCGAACGCGCCCGCGAAAAGCCAAGCGGTCGCGGCCGTGATACCGCGCTTGCCGCGCACGATTTCATCGACGCGCTGAAGGGGAATACCGAGGTCCGCTGCGAACGCGACTCGAGTGAGTTCGAGCGGCGCGAGGAATTCCTCGAGCGGTATGCCCGAGATTTCCAGGCTGAGCAAGATCGCTTCAAAAGCTGCACGATTCGTACCTGCTGCGATGCCACACACGATCGCGACCACGAGCGACGCCGTCACTACGATCCGCATCCAAGTAAGAACCCTCATGCTCTGACCTGCTACTCGGGAACGATCGAGTACGTCGACGAGGGCGGCGAGCGACGAAGATCTCGCAATGGCTCGGTGACCATGTGGCGACGATGGGGGCTTCGCTGGTGCGTCTACGAAGGAGAGATTCTCGACGGCGGAGTGTTCGAGCACGAGTCGGCCGAGCACTCTTCGATCCTGATCTCACAAGCCTGCATGGAATTCGGCGTCGTCGCCG
>ENA-ORBV01001587-ORBV01001587.1-microbial-mat-metagenome-genome-assembly--contig:-NODE-1587-length-50124-cov-6.404979_pt1 | contig 50124 bp, 42 predicted proteins | sample MGYA00237777_ERZ505514 | MGnify/ENA primary metagenome ERZ505514 (study PRJEB26160, sample SAMN06269048) | microbial mat metagenome | isolation source: Oligotrophic lake microbial mat | place... | reverse complement strand
CTGGTCGAAGCGGATCAAGCTGCCGACCAGGAACACGGCGAAACAGATGTAGGGATAGACCTGGAACAGAAAACCGTGCAGTGCACTCATGACGACGCTCCCTGGTGCGGTTGGGTGGTACGAACAAAATGGATCGGTTGCGGCTGGCCCGGAGCGGCCTGGCCCTTGGTCGAGCAACCATCGAAGACCACCGGCTCGGCCCAGCTCTCATCCAGGGCTTCGTCGGCTGCGGGTTGCACCGCCCGGGCGGTTTCGCCCGCGAGTTCGAGCAGTGCGCCCAACACGCTGGCATACGCGCTGTCACGCTGTTGCAGCGCACTGAAGATGGCCGTGAAGATGTGCGCCATCTCCGCCAGGAAGGCGCGCGCCTCGCGCGGCGGCTGCGTCGAGACAAACTCCAGCACGGCCGGCAGGTAGTCCGGCAACTCGCCCTGGGCCAGATACAGCCCGGCCTTCTCGTAGGTCTGCGCCAGATCGATCATGGCCGGCCCCCGGTCGCGCGAGTCGCCGTGCACATGTTCGAAAAGGTGCAGCGACGTGGCGCGGCCGCGGTCGAACAGCGCCACATAGTCGGCCTCGGCCTCCAGCAGGTCACGCGTGGCCAGCTGGTGCAGCAGCCGTTCGAGCTCGGCCACGCGCGCCGCCGAAAGTGCGCGTTCGCGCTGCAGCACCGCGGGCATCTGCGCCAGGTAGCCGCGCATTTGCCGGTCTGGGTAACCCAACAATGCCGCCAGCACGCGCAACGTGCCCGACAGGGTGTGGTTCCTTGTGTATGCAAACATGGTCATACCTCGGCCCGGATGGGAATGGTGCGCTTCTTCTCGCTGCCGAACAGGCTGACCTCGCTCGTGCCTTCCGAACAGCCGTTGCCGAACGTGAAGCCGCAGCCACCGCGCACGTTGAAGGTGTTCTCGGCGTATTCGCGGTGCGTGGTCGGAATCACGAAGCGGTCCTCGTAATCGGCGATCGCCATCACCTGGTACATCTCCTCGACCTCGGCCATGGTCAGTCCGACCTGTTCCAGCGCCGCGGTGTTGATGCGCTGCTCGACGTGTTTCTCGCGCTGGAAGGCACGCATCGCCAGCATGCGTTCGAGCGCACGCACCACCGGCACCGTATCGCCGGCGGTGAGCAAATTGGCCAGGTATTTGACCGGGATGCGCAACTGGTTGACGTCTGGAATCTGTCCGTTGGTGCCGACATGGCCGGCATTGGCCGCGGCCGAGATTGGCGACAGGGGTGGCACGTACCAGACCATCGGCAGCGTACGGTACTCCGGATGCAGCGGCAGGGCCACGCGCCATTGCACCGCCATCTTGTAGACCGGGCTGTTGCGCGCGGCCTCCATCCATTGATCGGGAATGCCGTCGATACGCGCCTGTTCGATCACCTTCGGATCGAACGGATCCATGAAGATATCGAGCTGGGCGTTGTACAGGTCACGGTCGTGCTCGACGTTGGCCGCTTCCTGGATGCGGTCCGCATCGTAGAGCAACACGCCGAGGTAACGGATACGCCCGACGCAGGTCTCCGAACACACGGTGGGCTGGCCGGCCTCGATGCGCGGGTAGCAGAAGATGCATTTCTCGGCCTTGCCGCTTTTCCAGTTGTAATAGATCTTCTTGTACGGGCAGCCCGATACACACATGCGCCAGCCGCGGCACTTGTCCTGGTCGATCAGCACGATGCCGTCTTCCTCGCGCTTGTAGATCGAGCCCGAGGGGCAACTCGCAACGCAGGCCGGATTCAGGCAGTGCTCGCACAACCGGGGCAGGTACATCATGAAGGTGTTTTCGAACTGGCCGTAGATGTCCTTCTGGATATCGTCGAAGTTCTTGTCCTTGCTGCGCTTGGAGAATTCGCCACCCAGAATCTCCTCCCAGTTCGGTCCCCAGACGATCTTGTCCATCTGCTTGCCGGTGATCAGGCTGCGCGGGCGCGCGGTCGGCGTTGCCTTCATCTCCGGCGCGGCCTGCAGGTGCGCATAGTCGAAGGTGAAGGGCTCATAGTAGTCGTCGATCTGCGGCAGGTTCGGGTTGGCGAAGATGCGCATCAGCAGCTTCCACTTCGCACCCTGGCGCAGCTCGACTCTGCCGCTGGCCAGGCGCTGCCAGCCGCCGTTCCACTTGTCCTGGTTCTCCCACTCCTTGGGATAACCGATGCCGGGTTTGGTCTCGACATTGTTGAACCAGGCGTATTCCATGCCGGGGCGGCTGGTCCAGACGTTCTTGCAGGTGACTGAACAGGTGTGGCAACCGATGCACTTGTCCAGGTTCAGCACCATGCCGATTTGGGCGCGGATTTTCATGTTGCCTCCCCGCGGGCCGTTCCACGGGAGGCAACAGTCCCTTCAAGGGCCAACGCATGGACGAAGTGCCGGGTGTGGGGGGTCATACGCTTTCTCCTTCTGCCTGGGTGGGGCGAATCAGCTCCGGTGCGACCGGCGTGTCGAGCCAGTCGATCTTGTTCATCTTGCGCACCACGACGAACTCGTCGCGGTTGGTGCCGATGGTTCCGTAGTAGTTGAAGCCGTAGCTGAACTGCGCATAGCCGCCGATCATGTGCGTGGGCTTGAGCACGATGCGGGTCACCGAGTTGTGGATGCCGCCGCGCGCGCCGGTGATCTCCGAGCCCGGGGTGTTGACGATCTTTTCCTGCGCGTGGTACATCATCACCATACCCGGCTTGACCCGCTGGCTGACCACCGCCCGCGCTGCGATCGCGCCGTTGATGTTGAACAGCTCGATCCAGTCGTTGTCCTCGATGTCGGCGCTCTTGGCGTCGTCTTCGCTCATCCACACGCAGGGGCCGCCGCGGCTGAGCGTGAGCATCATCAGGTTGTCGGTGTAGGTCGAGTGGATGCCCCACTTCTGGTGCGGCGTGATGAAGTTGAGCGCTATTTCCTTGTTGCCGTTGGGCTTGATGTTGTGGATATCGGCCGTCGTCTTCAGGTCCACCGGCGGCCGGTAGCTGGTGAATCCTTCGCCGAACGCCAGCATCCACGGGTGGTCGAGGTAAAACTGCTGGCGACCCGTCAGCGTGCGCCAGGGGATCAACTCGTGCACGTTGGTATAGCCGGCGTTGTACGACACGGTCTCGCTTTCGATGCCGCTCCAGGTCGGGCTGGAGATGATCTTGCGTGGCTGGGCCTGGATGTCGCGGAAGCGGATCTTCTCGTCTTCCCGGTGAATCGCCAGGTGCGTATGGTCGATGCCGGTCTGCTTGCCCAGTGCCTCCCAGGCTTTGACGGCGACATGCCCGTTGGTCTCGGGTGCCAGCTGCAGGATGACCTCGGCGGCGTCGATGTCGGTTTCGATCTTGGGCATGCCGCAGGTCGCGCCCTCGGCGGTGACCAGGCCGCTGAGCTCGCCCAGTTGCCTGACTTCGGTCTGCGTGTTCCAGGCAATGCCCTTGCCGCCGTTGCCGATCTTGTTCATCAGTGGGCCGAGTGCGGTGAAACGTTTGTAGACGTTTGGGTAGTCGCGTTCGACCACCGCCATCTGCGGGCCGGTCTTGCCCGGAATCAGGTCGACCTCGCCTTTCTTCCAGTCCTTGACCTCGAACGGTTGTGCCAGTTCGGCCGGCGAGTCGTGCATCAGCGGCGTGAGCACCAATTCCTTCTCGATGCCCAGGTGGCCGACGCAGATCTCGCTGAACTTTTTCGCGAAGCCCTTGTAGATGTCCCAGTCGCTGCGCGACTGCCAGGCCGGATCGACCGCGGTTGACAGCGGGTGGATGAAGGGATGCATATCGCTGGTGTTGAGGTCGTTCTTCTCGTACCAGGTCGCAGTCGGCAGCACGATGTCCGAATACAGGCAAGTGGTGCTCATGCGAAAGTCGAGCGTGACCAGCAGGTCGAGCTTGCCCTCGGGCGCCTTGTCGTGCCAGACCACCTCGGTCGGTTTTGCCGAGTGGCCAACGCCGGGCCGCCCCAAGTCGGCCGAGTCCCCTGGGGGGGTGGTACGAAGCGCGTGGGGGCCCTCTTCTCCCAGGTCCTTGCCTTGCACCCCGTGGCTGGTGCCCAGCAGGTGCTTGAGGAAGTATTCATGGCCCTTGCCGCTGGAGCCCAGCAGGTTGGAGCGCCAGATGAACATGTTGCGCGGCCAGTTGTCCGGGTGGTCCGGATCGGTGCAACTCATCTTGAGCGTGCCGTCCTTGAGCGACTTGACTGCATATTCCTTGGCGTCCATGCCGGCGGCGGCGGCATCGCGCACCACCTGCATCGGGTTGGTCTGCAGTTGGGGTGCCGACGGCAACCAGCCCATGCGTTCGGCGCGCACGTTGTAGTCGATCATGCTGCCGCCGTACAGCTTCTTGTCGGCCAGTGGCGAGACGATCTCTTCCATCGTGAGTTTCTCGTAGCGCCACTGGTCGGTGTGGGCGTAGAAGAAGCTGGTCGAGTTCTGCTGGCGCGGCGGACGGATCCAGTCCAGCGCAAAGGCCAAAGCGGTCCAGCCAGTCTGCGGCCGCAGCTTTTCCTGGCCCACGTAGTGCGCCCAGCCGCCGCCGCTTTGCCCGATGCAGCCGCACATCATCAGCATGTTGATGATGCCGCGGTAGTTCATGTCGCTGTGGTACCAGTGGTTCATCGCCGCGCCGATGATGACCATGGACTTGCCATGGGTCTTGTGCGCGTTCTCGGCGAACTGGCGTGCCACCGTGATCAGCTGCGCGCGCGGCGTGCCGGTGATCTTCTCCTGCCAGGCCGGCGTATACGGCGTGTCGTCGTCGAAGTCCCTGGCCGCCAGCTCATCGGGGAGGCCTCGCGCGACGCCGTAGTTGGCCACCTGCAGGTCGAACACCGTGGCAACCAGCGCCTCGCGTTTGTCGCCCTCCTTGCCCAGTGCGATACGCTGCACCGGCACCGTGCGCACCAGCACGTCCTTGGCACTGTCGCCGCTGTCGTTGTGCTGGAAGTTGGGTGTGACGATGCCTCCAAAGTAGGGGAAACCGACCTTGGCGGTTTCCATCGCACCGGTATCGCCCTCCATGACCGACAACCGCAGCTTCGCATCGTTGCCGTGGCGCGCCTCCCTGGCTTGCAGGTTCCACTGCCCCTGGTCGGCGCGGCCGTCCGGTCCCCAGCGAAAACCGATGGCGCCGTTGGGCAATACGACCTTGCCCTCGCTGTCGAAGGCGACCGTCTTCCATTCCGGGTTGTTGGCCTGGCCCAGCTTGCCGTTGAAGTCGGAGGCGCGCAGATAACGGTCTGGCACCATGATCGTCTGGCCGTCGGGCAGGGCGTGCTCCTTGAGCATCACCAGCATCGGCATGTCGGTGTAGCGGCGCACGTAGTCGTCGAAGTAGGCGCTGCGCTCGCCCTGGTCGGGGAAGTAGAACTCCTTGAGGATCACGTGGCCCATCGCCATCGCCACCGCGGCGTCGGTCCCCTGTTTGGGATGCATCCAGATGTCGGCCAGCTTGGCGACCTCGGAATAGTCGGGTGTCACCGCGACCGTCTTGGTGCCCTTGTAGCGCACCTCGGTGAAGAAGTGGGCGTCGGGCGTGCGCGTCTGCGGCACGTTCGAACCCCAGGCAATGATGTAGCCGGAGTTGTACCAGTCGGCCGATTCGGGCACGTCGGTCTGCTCGCCCCAGACCTGCGGGCTGCTGGGGGGCAGGTCGCAGTACCAGTCGTAGAAACTCATGCTCACGCCGCCGATCAGGCTCAGGTAGCGGCTGCCCGCCGCGTAGCTGACCATGGACATCGCAGGAATGGGCGAGAAACCGATGACCCGGTCCGCTCCGTGTTTCTTGATCGTGTAGATATTGGCCGCGGCGATGATCTCGTTGACCTCGTCCCAGTGCGAGCGCACCATGCCGCCCAGGCCGCGAATGGTCTGGTAGTCGCGGCGCTTGGCCTCGTCCTCGACGATCGAGGCCCAGGCGTCCACCGGCTCAAGTGTTTGTCGCGCGGCACGCCAGCTCTTGAGCAGGCGGCCACGCACCATCGGGTACTTGACGCGGTTGGCGCTGTACAGGTACCAGCTGTAGCTGGCGCCGCGCGCACAGCCGCGGGGTTCGTGGTTGGGCATGTCCCAGCGGGTGCGCGGGTAATCGGTCTGCTGGGTTTCCCAGGTCACGATGCCGCCCTTGACATAGATCTTCCACGAACACGAACCGGTGCAGTTCACGCCGTGGGTCGAACGCACGATCTTGTCGTGCGCCCAGCGATTGCGGTAGGCGTCCTCCCAGGTGCGGTCTTCGCCGGTGGTGACGCCGTGGTCGCCGGAGAAGTTCTCGCGCGGCTGCGAGAAGTAGGTCAATCGATCGAGGAAGTGGCTCATCGGGGACTCCTTGGAAATCGTGTCGCGTGCGCGTGGGTCGTGCGGACCGTATTCAGGGGTTCTTCACATACGCATTGCTGCGCAGGTAGAACCACCAGTTCAGGATCAGGCACAAGGCGTAGAAGATGGCGAAGCCGTACATCGCGTATTGCGGCGTGGCCGCCTTGATCTGCGCGCCGATCACGACCGGCGCGATGAAAGCGCCGTAGGCCGCGACTGCCGATGTCCAGCCCAGCACCGGTCCCGCCTGCTGGCGGTCGAACAACACACCGATGGTGCGAAAGGTCGATCCGTTGCCGATGCCGCTGGCGGCGAACAACACGACGAACAGCGCCATGAAGGCCAGGAAATACTGCTCGGGCGTCGCCGACTGGTAGGCCTGCAGCATCACGTAACCCACCGCGGCCGAGGCCACCACCATGATGGCGGAGATCCATTGCGTCACGATGGAGCCGCCGACCTTGTCCGAGACCCAGCCGCCGAGCGGACGGATCAGGGCGCCAACGAAGGGGCCGATCCAGGCGTAGGTCAGCGCCGACGGTGCGTTGGGGTTCCTCAGCGTGTGTTGCAGCACACCGGCGGCATCCGGCACATGGCTGAAACCGAAGATCACGGTGATCGCCAGCGGGAGCGCCATCGAGAAACCGATGAAGGAGCCGAAGGTGACGATGTACAGGGTCGTCATGGCCCAGGTGTGCTTGTTGCCGAAGATCGCGAACTGCTTGGCGATGTTGTCCTTCATGGTGCCGAATGCGGTCAGCTTCATGACCAGCAGGGTGCTGGCGATGATCAGCGGAATCGTGAGCCACATGTTGAGCACGCCCAGGCCGGTCGGCGCCGGCAGATACAGGTACAGGCCGACACCCGCGGGAACGAAGGACAGGGTGTAGAGCCAGACGATCTTGAGGAAGGCAGTGATCGGGCCACCGGTGTTCGGCGACACGGTCTTGAGGTTGTTCATGCCGAACCAGCACAGCGCCGACAACGGGACCAGCGACAACAACCAGGCGAAACCGGCGTTCTGGATCCAGGTCGGTGTGCCGGCGGCGATCTTGCCGAAGATCCAGCCGCTGTCCTTGACCAGCAGCGTGGGTTCACCGCCCAGGGCGCCGAAGATGCCGACCGTCATGACCAACGGAATCACGACCTGCATCGTCGTGACACCGAAGTTGCCCAGACCGGCATTCAGGCCGAGCGCGGTGCCCTGCAGGCGTTTGGGAAAGAACGTGCTGATGTTGGACATCGAACTGGCGAAGTTGCCGCCGCCGACGCCTGACCACAGCGCCATCAGCTGGAACACCCACAGTGGCCACTCCGGATGTTGCAGCGCGATACCGGTGCCGATGGCTGGCGCCAGCAGCATCGAGGTGGTCAGGAAGATGGTGTTGCGGCCACCTGCCAGGCGGATCAGGAACGAGGCCGGTATACGCATCGTCGCGCCCGCCAGCCCGGCGATCGCGGTGAGCGTGAACAACTGCGCCTGGGTGAACGGAAATCCCAGGTTCAGCATCTGCACGGTGATGATGCCCCACATGCCCCAGACCGCGAAGCCGCACAGCAGCGCGGGAATCGAGATCCAGAGGTTGCGGTAGGCGATCTTCTTGCCGGTCGTCTCCCAGAAGGTTTCGTCCTCGGGACGCCAGTCGGTGATGTCGGCGCCGCTGGCGGCAGCGGGCACCGGACCGTTGGATCTGTTTGCAATGGCCATGGTGAATCCTTGTTGCTCGGGTCATCAGCCGTTGAGGGCGAACGGGGTCGCGTTCGGGCCCATCAGCTCGGTGCGTCGCACCTCGGTCCAGTACATCCAGATCAGCGACACCCAGACCACGCCGTACATCAGCATGAAGGCGCTGGAGCGCACGCCGGTGACGTCCATCAGCACGCCGAACAGGATCGGCAGGATGAAACCACCCAGGCCACCAGCCAGGCCGACGATGCCGCTGACGGCGCCGATGTTGGTCGGATACTCGTCGGCGATGTACTTGAAGACGCTGGCCTTGCCGAAGGCCCAGGAGATGCCCAGGATGAACATCAGGATCGTGAATGTGTAGACGTTCAGGCCGATGTGGAAGGTGGTCGGTCCGTTCACGGTCTGGATCGTGAAGTCGGTTTGCGGATACGACAGCAGAAACAGGCAGATCCAGCTGGCCCACATCACCCACCATGTCACCGCATGGGCGCTGTATTTGTCCGACAACCAGCCGCCGACCGCGCGAAGCACGCCGCCAGGCAAGGAGAAGCAGGCGGCGAGCAAGGCTGCCGCACGGATGTCCAGCCCGTATTCGCCAACGTAGTACTGGACCATCCACAGGCTCAGTGCGACATATCCGCCGAACACGATGCTGTAGTACTGGCAATATTTCAGTACCTTGGGGTCCTTGAGCAACTGAAGCTGGTCGCGAAATCTCGTTGTCGGCGGAACCAGATGGGCCGGGTCGCTGTAGCTGAAGAACCAGAACAGCACGACAGTGACCAGCATGATGACGGCGTAGACCTGCGGCACCATGGCCCAGCCGAATGCCACCAGGATGGCGGGTGCGATGAACTTGTTGACCGCAGCGCCCGAGTTTCCGGCGCCATACACCCCCATCGCGAAACCTTGTTGGCCCTTCGGGAACCAGCGCGCCACATACGGCGTCCCGACGGAGAACGAGCCGCCGGCCAGGCCGACGAACAGGCCGATGACCAGGAACTGCCAGAACTGCGTGGCGTAGGCCATGAGCCAGATCGCCGGCACGGTGGCGGCCATCAGCAGCGTCATCACGATACGGCCGCCATAACGGTCGGTCCAGATGCCCAGCGGCACGCGCGACAAGGCGCCCGTGAGCACCGGTGTCGCCGTCAGCAGCCCGAATTCGGTGGCGTTCAGTCCCAGCGTCTTCTTCAGCGGAATGCCGATGACGCCGAACATCATCCACACCATGAAGCAGACGGTGAAGGCCAGCGTGCTGATGATCAGCACCGACAAGGCCTGTCCTTTGCGGGTCATGTGGTCTCTCCTTTGTGCATGCCATCACTCTAGGTTTGGCAGCCCCGGCGCACCATCCTCCTGATGGTGTGTCCGGGCCGGGGAGAGGAACTACGGCCAGTGCGGCCGCCCTCGTTCTGTCGAACTACCGCGGGGCCTGATCGGCCCCGGATTGATCTGGATCAAAGCAGGCCGCTCTCGGAGGCCATCACGGCCGCATGCACCCGCGTACTGACGTCGAGCTTGCGCAGGATGTGCTGCACATGGATCTTCACCGTGGTCTCGGCAATCGCGAACTGGCGCGCGATCTCCTTGTTGCTGGCGCCGGCGGTGATGGCGCGCAGGATGTCGAACTCGCGCGGCGTCAGCGAATCCAGCGGCGATACCGGCTTGGGGTCCGCCGCCGCACCCACTTGTCCGTCGGCAGCGCTGCGATACGCCGACACCAGCTTTCCAGTCATCTCGGGTGCGATGACATGTTCGCCGACCATGGCGCGGTTGATCGCATCGGTCAGCGCATCGCCTTCCATGGTCTTGAGCAGATAACCGTTGGCACCGTTGCGCAGCGCCGTTGCCAGGTCGATGCTGTCCTCGCTGACGGTGAGCATGAGGATACGCGAGCGGGGTGCTGCTTCGCGCAGTGCGGGAATCGCGTCCACGCCATCGACCCCACCGAGATGGTTGTCGAGCAGGATCACGTCGGGTTGCAATTCGCGTGCGCGCCGCTGCGCCTGCCCGGCATCGGAGGCGTCCCCGACGACCTTGTGACGCGGGTCGCGTGTCAGCAAGGCGGTCAGGCCGCGCCGGAACAGCGTGTGGTCATCCACGATCAGGATGCGGATCGTACCGGGTGCTCGCTCGGACATGGTGTGTGCCGGCAGGGCTGCGAATGTCAGGCCGACGCGGTAGCTGCGACCTCGGCCGCTGCGTCATGTGCCTCGGCTGGTGCCACCGTTTCCGTGGGCAGTTGCAGTATCACCGCGGTGCCACGTCCGAGGCTGCTGTGCACCTCGAGCTCGGCGCCGATACGTTCAGCGCGCTCGCGCATGATGCGCAGCCCGACATGGGTCTCGTCGTGTTCACCAAGGACGGTGTCAAAGCCGCCGCCATCGTCGCGGATTTCGAAGCGCCAGTGGGGTTGCTGGCGCACATCGAGCCAGACCCGACGCGCCTGCGCATGCTTGCGGATGTTGGACAAGGCCTCCTGCACGATGTGCAGCACCTGTATCTGCCGGTCGGGCGCCAGCGGCATGCCTTGACCCTCGATGTGCAGGCTGGTGGGCACGTCGCTTTGCAACTCGAACTTGCGCAGCGTGGTCCTGAGTGCCGGTTCGATGTCTTCGGTATTGGTCCGGGTGCGGAAATGCATCAGCAATTCGCGCACGTCGGCGTAACTCTCGCGCACGCCGGTATCGATCTCCTGCAGCACCGCCTTCGCTTGCCCGGGGTCGTCCTGTGCCAGTGCGTCCTGCATCAGCTGCACCTGGATTCTCAGGAAGGCCAGCGACTGCGCGATCGAGTCGTGCAACTCGCGGGCGATGAAACTGCGCTCCTGTGCGACTGCCGACTCGCGCTCGAGTGCGTGCAGGCGGATGTTCTCCATCGCTGCAGCCAGGTGGGCGGTGAGGGCTTCGAGCAGGGACTGGTCGGACGGCGAGATGCCTCGCTGTGCATGGAAAAACAGGTCGACCTCGCCCATCAGCCGCTCGTGCAGGCGGATCGGGATCGATACGATGGTCTCGAAACCGGCCTGGCTGCAAGGCAGCATGCGCGCGGTAGCGATCGAGCGGATCGGGATCACGCGCAGACCCGGTGGTGCGTCGGTCGAGCCGCAGTGACAGGCGTCGGCGTCCACGCAGTGTTCAGCCTCGATCAGGCTGGCGGGCAGGCCTTCGGAGGCCAGCATCAGGTAGCGTGCATTGGCCTCGTCCGACCAGCGCAGGGCGACTGCGTCCGCATGCGCGATCGGACGCAGACGCTGCACAAAGCCTTGGGTCAGGTTTTGCAGGCTGGTGGCCTTGGCGACCAGGCTGGTGATGCTGTACAGCGCCTCGAGCCGCTCGCGTTTCTCCTGCAACTCGGTGGTCTTGTCCGCCACGCGCGCCTCCAGCGTCTGGTACATGGATTGCACATGCGCCGCCATGCCATTGAAACCCTCGGCCAGCGTGCCGAACTCGTCACTGCTGGTGCGGTTCACCCGTGCCGAGAAGTCGCCACCCTGGATGCGTTCAATCGCCTGTTTAAGCAGACCCAGTGGCTCGAGCACGAACAGGTATCCGGTGTACACCAGTACCGCCGTGCCCACGACCGCCAGCGCCATCGTGAACAATTGGGCCAGATGCAGCAGGGCAGTCCAGCGTGACATGTGCGCTTCGATGGCATGCACCCAGGCGTCGATCGCCTCCACGAACTGGCCGGTCTCGTTCTGCAAAGCCACCCAGTCGCCGCCGGCTCCGTTGATCCACCGTTCGCGGTAAAGCGCCCAATCGCGTTGTACCGTTATAAAACGAGCGCGCACGGTGTCGTCCCAAGGCACGAACAGCGGGCGCTCCGGGTCGCCGAACCGCAGGGTTTCCAGGCTGCGGGAAAATTCCTGCGCCTGCATGCGCAGGTGTTGCGGTTGGTCGGTGCCGACCGACAAGGACATACGGTAGGCCTGCATGCGCAGGCGACCGGCTTCGTTCACCGCGGCCGCGCCCCCTTCGAGCTGCCAGGAGACCCACAGGGTCACGCCAATCGCCATCACCGCCAGCAACAGGAACGGTGCGGCGACCAGCGTCAGCTTGGTGCCGAGGTTCCAGTGCCGTTGCGCTGTCATTGCTGGCGGGCGCATCGCTCGCGTCGCAGCGTGTCAGGGCGTCCGTTCGAAGATCGCGGCAATGCCCTGTCCGCCGCCGATGCACATGGTCACCAACGCATAACGGCCCTGGATCCGTTGCAGCTCGTACAAGGCCTTGACGGTGATCAATGCGCCGGTCGCGCCGATCGGATGGCCGAGCGAGATACCGGAGCCGTTCGGGTTGACCTTGGCCGGATCGAAACCCAACTCCCGGGTGACAGCACACGCCTGCGCGGCAAAGGCCTCGTTGGCCTCGATGACGTCCAGGTCACTGACCGTGAGTCCGGCCTTCTCCAGCGCCTTCTGGGTCGCCGGCACCGGACCCATACCCATGTATTTCGGATCGACTCCGGCGTGGGCATAAGCCACCAGGCGAGCCATCGGCTTGAGCCCCCGTTTGTCGGCCTGTGCGCGCTCCATCAGCACCACGGCAGCTGCCGCGTCGTTGATGCCGGACGCGTTGCCGGCGGTAACGGTGCCGTTTTCCTTCAGGAACGCCGGCTTGAGCTTGGCCATGTCGGCTGCGGTGCAGCCGGGACGGAAATGCTCGTCGGTGTCGAAGCTGACCTCGCCCTCGCGCGTTTTCTGCACGATCGGCAGGATCTGCTCCTTGAAATGTCCGGCCTGGGTCGCGCGTTCGGCGCGGTTGTGGCTCTCCACCGCCAACGCGTCCTGTTCCTCGCGGGTGATGGACATCCTGGCGGCGATGTTCTCGGCCGTCACGCCCATGTGGATCTTGTGAAACGGGTCGTGCAGCGCGCCGATCATCATGTCGATCATCGTGCTGTCGCCCATGCGTGTGCCCCAGCGGTTGGTCAGGCTGGCGTACGGCGCGCGGCTCATGTTTTCGGCGCCGCCGCCGATGGCGATATCGGTATCGCCCAGCGCGATGGCCTGCGCGGCCGATACGATCGCCTGCAGGCCCGACCCGCACAGCCGGTTGACGTTGAAGGCCGGTGTGCCCTGTCCGCAACCACCGTCCAGCGCGGCTACCCGCGACAGGTACATGTCGCGTGGCTCGGTGTTGACCACGTGGCCGAACACCACGTGCCCGACCTGTTCACCCTCGACCTTGGCCCGGGCCAGGGACTCGCGCACCACCCTGGCTGCCAGCTCGCAAGGGGGCACCTCTTTCAGTGCGCCCCCGAAGGTTCCGATGGCGGTGCGCACTGCGCTGACGACGACGACTTCACGGCTCATGAACGGTTCTCCCGAAACGGATGGATTGAACCTCGGAGTTTGCCCCAATGTCGTCGTTTCGTGTCGTCTTCAGATTGATGTAGGTCAAGCAGCGGCACATTGCGCGAGCCCGCTGACCGCGCCAGCGTTCGGGTCTGGATGGTCTCAGGCCACCACAACGATGGGAAAACGGGCGCGCAGGCCATCCGACGCCGGTTCGAATGCGACCGTCAGTGCCTCGCGCTCGGCCTCGCGCAGGCCACGCCACAGGAAGTCCCGGTTGTTGCCCGGGTCGCCCTGCACGTACATCTGCGTGGTCAGCAACTCGCGCGCGCCGAGCCGGACCTTGACGTGGATATGGGGTGTACGGCCACCGTAGGCCACCGGCCGGATGGTGCGAAACCGGTAGCGACCATCCGCATCGGCCAGCATGGCGCCAAAACCCTGGAACGCGCGGTCGGCCCGTGCTCCGTCGCCGGGGTGGTCGTAGTGCCCATTGGCGTCGCATTGCCAGATCTCGACGCGCGCGCCGGCCACCGGTTCACCTGCCAGGTTGCTGACGCTGCCCTCGAGCCACGCGGGTTCGCCCTGGGCGTAACGCAGCGCGCCGTTGTCGAGCAAGTTGGCGTCCTGGTCGCGTGGCAGCTGGATCGGGTAGAACGGGCCTTCGCTCTGGCGTGGCGTGAGCCGCCGCGCCGCCGTCTGGGCGTGAGCGCCGATCCAGATCGCGGGCAGTGCGACGCAAGCCGCGGCGATGGTTCGGCGGGTCAGGCGCTGTGGTAGGTCGGGCAGTGGCATGGTGGTCTTTCGAAGTGTTACCGGTAGGAGGTGCCCATACCGGCAGGAGTTCCCGGTTTGTCGGCGGGCGAAACCACAGCACGTTGCGCCGAAACAAACCGAAACACAGGGAAACCGGCGTGAAAGGACTTTTGTTGGCCGCGCCGGCACCATGGAGACGTGTTCAACCCAACCTGAAGAGAGGAAAATTCATCATGCAACCATGGATCAAACGCAGCCTGATCGGCCTGATGGGCGCCGGTATCGTGCTGGGCGGCCTGAGTGCCTGCGGCGAGCGCCACGAACGCCATCAAATGGGTGGCGAGTACGAAGGCCGGTTTACGCAGAAGATGATCGACCGGGTCAGCAGCGAGCTTGCGCTCACCGACGCACAGCGCCAGCAACTGGTACTGCTGAGCGAACGGGTGCGCGAACAGCGCAAGGCACTCGTCGGCTCGACGACGGACCCGCGTGCCGCAGTGCAGTCGCTGGTGGCCGGAGCGAAGTTCGACCGTACGCGGGCGCAGGCCATCGTGAGTGAGAAGACCCAGGCACTGCAAGCTGGCAGCCCCGGTGTGGTCTCGGCGACCGCGGATTTCTTCGACAGCCTGGATCCGCGGCAGCAGCAGAAGCTGCGCGACCATCTGCAAAAGCGCCATCGCTGGTTCGGCCACGGCTGATGCAGCAGGCGGTGGGACAATGCGGTATGTCCAGGATCCTGCTCATCGACGACGACGCCGAACTGGGTCCGCCGCTGGCCCGGTACTTCCAGCGCTTCGAGCTGGAGCTGGCGACGGCGGCTCGTCCGAGCGAGGGTCTGGCGCTGTTGCGTTCGGGGCGTTTCGAAGCGGTCATCCTGGACGTGATGTTGCCCGAAATGGACGGCTTTGCGCTGTGCCGCACGATACGCGCCGAAAGCGACATCCCGATCATCATGCTGACCGCGCGCGGCGAGTTGACCGATCGGGTCGTCGGCCTGGAACTGGGGGCTGACGACTACCTGCCCAAACCGTTCGAGCCGCGCGAACTGGTGGCGCGGGTCCAGACCATCTTGCGCCGCCAACGTACTTCCGGCGGCACGCGGCGACTGCAATTCGACGGGCTGGAACTCGACCTGGACACACACATGGTGCTGCGCCAGGGCGAGCCGATGGCCCTGACTGGCGCCGAGTTCGCTCTGCTGGCCCTGCTGGCGCGCGAGAGCGGCAAGGTTGTGTCGCGCGACGACATCCTGAATCACCTGCGCGGCCATGAGGCCGACATCTACACCCGTGCGGTGGACATCCTGGTGAGCCGGCTGCGCAAGAAGCTCGATCCGCTCGATTGCATCCGCACCGTGCGCAATGCCGGCTATGCGCTGGCCATCGGCCGTGCCTGAGCCGCGCCGGGACGGCTGGCACCGACGCGCGCATTCGGCGCTGCGCCACTCGCTGCGGGTGCGGCTGGTGATCGTTTTCCTGCTGCTGGCGCTGGGCCTGTCGGTGATCTTCCTGGCCGCGACGCAGCGCGCCATCGGCGTCGGTTGGCGGCTCGCGGTGGCGCCGCTGGTGACCGATTACGTCGACCGGCTGGTCGCCGAGATCGGAACGCCTCCCAGCATCGAGCGCGCGCTGGTGTTGACTCGGCGCCTGCCGGTATCGGTGCGTATCGATGGGCCGGGGGTGCAGTGGCGCTCGCATCCGGATCGGGAAGACCGTGAGTGGGACGACCGGGATGGCCGCCGGCATGACGATGCGCCGCGGTTGCTGGAGCGCCAGACCAGCGACGGGCACCGCATATTGCTGGGGCTTGGTGACCTGTCCTGGCGCAGCCAGCCACGGGTGTTCGGCATGACCTCGCTGCTCGCCGCATTGCTGGTGATCGGGCTTGCCTACGCCTATGTGCGCCGCCTGCTGCGTCCGATCGACGATATCCGGGTCGGCGTGCAGCGTTTCGGGCGCGGCGAATTCGATGTGCCGATCCATGTGCGGCGCCGCGACGAGCTCGGTGACCTGGCCGGTCAGATCAACACCATGGCTGCCGACCTGCGGCACATGCTCGACGGCAAGCGAGCCCTGCTTCTGGCCATCAGCCACGAGTTGCGCTCGCCACTGACACGGGCACGGTTGAACACCGAACTGCTGCCCGAATCGGAGGAAACCCGGTCCAGCCGCGACGCCTTGCTGCGCGATCTGGCACTGATGCGCGACCTGATCAGCGACCTGCTCGAGGGCGAGCGTTTGTCCGGGTCGCACGCGCCCTTGCACCGCGAACCGGTGGACCTGCGCGAACTGGTCGATGGCATGCTGCGTGCGCATGCGGATCTGGCCAGGTTCCGCGTGCAGCTTGCGACCGATCTGCCACTGGTCGATGCCGATCCGGTGCGGCTGCAGCTGGCCCTGCGCAACCTGATGGACAACGCGCTGCGCCATGGTGGCGCCGTGCAGCCGCCCACTTTGTCGATCCGCCGTCATGGTGAAGATGGTGTGCAGCTGACCGTGCGTGACCTCGGTCCGGGCGTCGAAGCGTCGCAGCTGGAGCATCTCGGCGAGGCGTTCTTCCGCACCGATCAGGCCCGCCGGCGTGAGACCGGCGGGGTGGGATTGGGATTGCATCTGGCATGCCTGGCCGTGCAGGCGCACGGTGCCACGCTGCGGTTTCGCAACACCAATCCCGGGTTGGAGGCAAGCTTCGAATTGCCGGCGCAGCGTTGACGGGGTGTGTTGCGGGTTGTCCTGGGGGCGGAAATGACGCGGTCATTTCCTGGGGGGCTCAGAAGTCGGGGCCGCTCGAGAACCGCAGCGCCTCTCCGCTGTCCGGGTGCTCGAAACCGATCTGTGTTGCGTGCAGCATCAGCCGGCTGGCCGTGCGCGGCGACCCCGCCAGGGTATACAACGCATCGCCGACGATCGGGTGGCCAATGGCCAGCAGGTGCACGCGCAACTGGTGCGAGCGTCCTGTCACCGGCTCGAGCTCCAGCCGCGTCCAGTCGTCGCCGGCAGGGCCGATCACCCGCCAGCGCGTGAGGCTGGGCTTGCCGGTCTGCGCGCAGATGATGCGGCGCGGCCGGTTCGGCCAGTCGACGGCGATGGGAAGGTCGATTTCGCGCCAGGGTCCCGGTTGCGCGTCCGGCTGGCCGTGTACCAGTGCCTGATACCGTTTGTGCACCCGGCGTGCCGCAAACGCCTGGCTCAGCTGGGCCTGGGCCCGTGCGCCGCGGGCCATCAGCATCAAGCCGGAGGTCGCCATGTCGAGCCGGTGCACGATGCGCGCGTCCGGGTACGCAAGCTGGACGCGCGCGCTCAGGCAATCCTGCTTGTCTTCACCGCGCCCGGGCACACTGAGCATGCCGGCGGGCTTGTCCAGCACCAGCACAGCGGCATCGGCGTGGAGCACGGACAGCACGCGCTCAGTCCGGCTTTTTGCCCAGTATCAGCTTTTGCACGATGTCGCACAATTCCTCGACATCGTTGGGCTTGTGAATCAGGGCGCCTGCGCCTTCGGCAAAGGCCTGCTGCTCGATCTCGGGCGTGACATAGCCCGATGCCAGCGCCACCGGCAGGTCGGGGCGCACCTCGCGTGCCTCCCGCAGCAGGTCGATGCCGCAAAAGCCGGGCATGTTGTAGTCGGTCACCAGCAGGTCGAACTCCTGCGGTCGCTCACGCAGCGCGACCGAGGCCAGATGCGGATCGGAGAACGAGCTGACGCGAAAACCCTTGCGCGTAAGCACTCGCTCGACCAGGTAAACCAGCGCCTCGTCGTCGTCCACATACATCACGTGTTTGCCGTTGCCCTGCACCGAGCTGCTGAAGGCAAGCTCGGTATGAACGGCAGCCGCTGGCGACTTGGCTGGGGGGAAATACAGGGTGAATACGCTGCCTTTGCCGGGCGTGCTTTGCACGCCGACCGAACCTTGGTGCGTGCGCATGATGCCGTGCACGACGGCCAGTCCCAGGCCGGTGCCCTGGCCGACCGGCTTGGTTGTGAAGAAGGGTTCGAATATGCGCTCCATGGTCTCGGGTTCGATGCCGGTGCCGGTGTCGCGCACCGCCAGGGTCACATGGTGGCCACGCGAGGTGCCGCGGCGCTCCCGGCGCAGCGGCATGGAGTAGGTGCTTCCGAGCTTGATACTGATCGTGCCCTTGTTGCTGCCGATCGCGTGCATCGCGTTGGTGCACAGATTCAGCAGCGCCTGTTCGACCTGGGTTGCGTCGGCCATGACTGGCGGCACGTGCTCGTCGATACGCACGACCAGGTCGATCGACGGCGGCAGGGTGACCTTGAGCAGGCGGGTCGTCTCGTGCACCACCTCGTTCAGGTGAATGGTGCTGCGCAGCGTCGTCTCGTTGCGGCTGAAGGTCAGGATCTGCCGCACCAGGTCGCGTGCACGGCGCCCGGCTTTCTCGATCTCGAGCAAGCTGGCCATGGCGGGGGAGGCATCGCCGGCGTCCTGCTTGGCCAATTCGACATTGCCCAGGATGGCGCTCAGGATGTTGTTGAAGTCGTGCGCAATACCGCCGGCCATCGTGCCGACCGCCTGCATTTTCTGCGACTCGCGCAATTGGGTCTCCAGCACATTGCGCTGTGTCTCGATCTTCTTGCGCGCCGTCAGGTCACGCGCGAACACGGTGATGATGTCGCCGTCGAGCCGGCGTTCAAACGACACGCTGACCTCGACCGCCAGCGTCTTGCCGCCACTGGTGCGGCCTTCCATTTCGCCCAGCTGCGCATGCGACGACAACTGGTTGTACGCCAGCGTCTGGACGGCATTGGGCAGGAACCGTTCCAGCGGACTGCCCAGCGCCTGGCTCGACGGGCACTGGAACAAGGCCGCCGCGGCCGGGTTGAAGACCGTGATGCTGCGATTGGCGTCGACGCAGATGATCGCGTCCAGCGACGAGTTGATGACCGCTGCCAGCCGGTTCTCGCTCAGGTGCAGTTCTTCGTTGCGCCGGCGCAGTTCGGCCGCGCTTTCCTGCAAGGCCTGCCGCTCGGCCAGCAGCGGGCCCTGGTCGATGATGGCGCAGATGAAGTTCGCGAGTTCGTCCGGGGCGTTGTCGATACGCGCCACGTGCAGGTCGCCGGCAAACGTACCCCTGGAGCCTGCAACGAAGATCACCTCGCTGGTCTCGGCGGTGCCGGCTGCCTTGGCTGCGAGGAAGGAGTCGGTGACCTGGCGCGCATGCGCCGCGCTGACGAGTGGCAGCAGAAAAGTCAGCGGCGGATCCTGTTCCTGGGGGCGGAACAATTTCAACGCCATTGCATTGCTCTCGAGCACCAGGCCGTTTTCGTCCACGACCATCAGCGCCAGTGGCACGCTGGAGAACAAAGTCAGGAACCGCTCGGACGCCCCTTCCGCCGCGCGCTGGCTGAATCGCAGCGCCTTGTTCTGGATTTCCAGTTCCGCCTGGTACTTGCGCAGATCCTCGATCATCTGCGGCAGCCTGTAGGCGGGCTCGCCTGCGGCGGGCTCGGGCTTCGCTGCCGCATTGTCGTGGAGCATCAGGGCCGAAATATCGCGCAGCATCTGTGCCGGTTCCGGGTCGGCCGCGCGGGCCGGCTCAATCGCGTGCTGGCCGGGCGGCTGGCCAGGCGAACCGGTGTCCGATCCCGGTTCCTGGACCAGCCGAGGCTGGCTCGTCGCAGTGCGCGCCATGAGTTTTGCAGGACCGCGCGCGGCACTCATCGCGCCGGCATCCGAGTGGCGCCATGGCCCTGTGCCGGCACGGGGGCGTGGTGAGGTTCAGGCACCGGGCCGAGTCTTATTTCTTGATTTTCCCGCGCACCGGGACCACGGTGGTGACGGTCGGTCGGACCGCATCGGCGGACACCGGCTTGGGCGGCGACGTGTCCTTCTTGGGTTTCTTGGATTCCTTGTTGGTGCGCTGCTGGCCTTTTGGCATGGTTTTCTCCTTGATACGTGGTGTTGGCGTTCGGGACGGTGACTATCGCGCGCCGGGCCGGTCGGCCAGGCGCGCGCTTGATGGCGCCGGAATCAGCGGCGCACGACGGCGTTGCCGGGCTCGTAGTTGGCAGCCTTGAGCGGGCTGTTGGCGCTGATGTAGGCACGCAGCACGTCCGCATCGACATAACCGGTATCGACAAAACTCCGGTGATCGAGCAGCTTGGGATATCCGTCGCCCCCTTCAGCGCTGAACTTGTTGACAACCATGCGGTAGGTCTTGGTGTTGTCCAGCGCAGCACCCTTGATCGTGGCGCTGGTCACGTTCCCGCCCGTGATCACCAACTGGATGCCGGCGAACTGGGCGAAGGCGCCGGAGCCCACGCTCATCTTGGCCACCGCATTGAGGTAGTCGATCACTTCCCGGCCGGTGAGATCGACGGTCACGGTCGTGTTGCCAAAGGGCTGGACCTTGAGCACGTCCTTGTAGGTCAGCTTGCCCGGCGCGAAAGAGTCGCGCACGCCGCCAGCATTGACGACCGCGAAGTCGGCGCGGGTCCGGTCCATCATGGCCAGGCCGATCAGCACCGCCATCGAGGCGGGCTTGCTGCGCACCACGGCGCGGTCGCCTTCGAGCTTGCCGTCGGTGGAGCCGACCTCGACCAGCAGTTTCTGCTGCCCGAAATCCTGGTGGGGCTGCAGCAGCGCCAGCATGGCCTTGTCTTCGGGGATCAGTTCGGTATAGGGCACCTTGCTGGACTTGCCGTCGGCCGCCTTGACCGTCTTCATCAGGTTCACCGGGATCAGGGTGTACTTGGCCAGCTTGAATTCGCCATTGCGGTATTCGAAATCCGCGCGTCCGACGTATTTGCCCCACTCATGCGCCTGCACGATCCAGGCGCCGTTCTGGCGGTCGGGCTTGCAGTCGGCGCCCGGAACGTAGGCCTTGTCGACGACGTTTTCGGCCTTCATGCAGACCGGGTTCTGGGTGTGGCCGCCCACGACAAGGTCGATGCCCTTGACGGCACGGGCCATCTCGACGTCGCCCTCGGATTGGGTTCCGTGATTGCCGTTCTCGTAATGGCCCATGTGGGTCGCCGCGATGACGATATCGCTCTTGCGGCGCAGTTCCGGCACCACCTGGCGAGCCTCGGCGATGACATTGCGGAACTCGATTCCCTTGATGTTCTCCGGACTCACCATCTTGCGCGTGTCCTCGGTCGTCAGGCCCATGACGCCGACCCGCAGCCCATCGATGTTGAAGACCTTGTAGGGCTCGAACATGCGTTTGCCACCTTCATAGATGTTGGCGGCGAGCATCGGAAACTGGACCATCGCACGCTGCGACCGAAGCACGGCAAGGGGTTTGTCGAATTCATGGTTGCCCACCGCCATCGCGTCGTAGCGGATCAGGTCCATGCCCTTGAAGTCGGGGACCGCATCCTGCAGGTCCGACTCGGGTACCCCGGTGTTCACGTCTCCGCCATCGAGCAGCAGGGTGTGGCCGCCGGCTCGCGCGACGTCGCCGCGGATCCGGTCGATCAGGGTCTTGCGGGCCGCCAAGCCGTATTCGCCATCGCCATTCTTCCAGAACCGCCCGTGGTGATCGTTGGTATGCAGGATCGTCAGGTAATAGGTCTTGTCCTTCTGCGGTCCGGCGCCCGGCATGTTCGCGCAGCCCAAAAGGGCGAGCACAGCTGCCACTGTCACCGTGGTTTTGATCAAATGCATTGTTGCCTCAGTGTTTCGTCTGGTATGGAGATTGGAAGGTCGGCAGCTCATTTTCATCTGACAGCAGCCAGTGCCGCAGGCTCATTATGGCCGCAGGCCCGAACGGACTCAAGCGCCAGCGCCCGAATTGCTCCTGGCCTGCCACGACGCGAAACGGGCCGGGTCAGCGCGTGCGGTCGCCGCCGTGAACCGCCCCGCGCGGGCAGCCCGGCCCGCGGGGTGCCGGGACGGGGTCCATCGGCGTGCACGCGGGCGTCGCCATTGGGCCGCGACGGGCTGCGCAGCAGCGACAATGGAGTGCATGTCCCCTTTTTCCCCATGACGACGCTGACCGACCCATGACTGCATTCCAGATTCGTCCGGCGATTGCCGCCGACGCCGCCCCCATCGCTCAGATCGAATCCGAGGCCGCCGCGGAGCTGGGCCACGCATCAGGCGATAGCGCCAGGAGGCTGGTCTTCTGGAAGGAGGCGATCGAGTTTGGCGAGCCCTTGCTCCAGGTGGCGGTCAGTGGCGACACCGTCGTCGGTTTTGCCGGCTATGACCGTAGCCGGGATCCGCGCACCCCGCCGACCACGGGCGAGATCTGGGCCCTCCATGTGCGCCAGACCCATTTTGGACAGGGTGCGGGGCTGGCATTGTGGGACGCGGTGCGCGAAGCCTTGATCGACGAGGGTTGCACCCAGGTGTCGATCTGGATCGAGCTGGCCAGCGAGCGTGCATTGCGATTCCACGAGTTGGCGGGCTTCAAGCGCGACATGTCGTCGTTGCGCACAGTGGCACGGGGCGCGCGGCGAGTCGAGGAGATCCGGCTCAAACGCGCCTTGTCGTGAAGGCATTGCTCTGCCGGGCCAGAACACCGTGCTGCGGCGTCGGGCCGCAGTATCGAAGCTCCTGCGCTCGATCAGGCTTCGCCGCCGAAGCGCTTGGTCAGGTTGTCGATGTATTTTTCCACCATCTTCTCGAACTCGCTCTCCACCACCGGCCCAATCACCATCTTCATCAGGCCCGGTAGCGGCAGCGTCAGGTCGCCCTGCAGCTGCAGTATCAGGTCGGTGGTTTTTTTCTTGTCGGTGATCTTCCAGCTGCCTGATACCAGCGCGTTACCCTCTCCCTTGACCGACGTCCAGATCACCGTGCCCTTGGCTTTGTTCGAGGTGTACTTGGACGCATAGACCGTCTGCAGGTTGACCTGCGCCAGGCCGATTTTTTCCATCTCCCAGCGAAAAGTGTTGTTGCCCAGGTCGACCAGCTGGTGGACTTTGGGGAAGTGGCTGGCCGATGTCGGTACATCCGACAGGACCGCGAAGACCTCGCCTGCCGGTGCCTTCACGCTGAATTCGTAGCCGAGTTCGATGTGGACGGTGATGCTCATGGGCGCTCCGATGGTATCTTGGGACGGGGTGGTCCCGCATCGTAGCGTACTGCAAGCTGGTGCCGCCGCAGCCCTCAGGGCGCCGGGCGCCTGACCGTTACCGGCCGTGGTAGGCGACCGCCAGCAGCGCCTGCTGGCTTTGCCGGGTACGGGTCAGGATCCGGCGCAGCAAGCCGCGACCGTCCACCACCTCGATGCCGTTTTCCTTGGCGAATTGCAGCGCTTCGGGCGTGTAGGTGGAGGTGGTCGTGAACGTGCCGTGGGCATGCTGGCATGTCGCAACGAAGCCCTTGAACTCGCGCAGCTCCTGCAGTCCGACCGGCTTGTCATGGGCATGTTTGCAACGCACGATGGCGACCGGGCCGGGCAGCCTTGGCGCGTGCAGCCAGATGTCGACGCCCTCCTGGGTCCGGTGTGCTTCATGGCGGGTGTCGAACCCAGCCCAGGAAAACCAGGTTTCGCAGACGGCCGCAAAGCGCTGTGCGTCTATGTTGGCGAATACGTCCATGCTCCAGCGTTTGCCTTGCAACGAGATCGATTCGTGCAGCCGGGTGTCGGGCTCTGATATGGGCATCCGCGCCTGCGCCTGGCGGCCGCCGGGTGTGGCGGTCTGTGCTGGCGCCCATTGGCGGGAGTTGTTGCCCCAGGCCATGCGCAATCCGATGGCCAGCAATCCGGCCATCACGATCAGCAGTGTGGCAACCAGCACCAGCGGTTTCGGCAATTCGAACATCCAGGCACCAAGCCCGCCAAGCATCAGCAGCAGGCTGGTGGCAACCAGGGTCGACTGGACGGTCGACCGCAGGGGCGACTGGAGCGGGAGGCGAGGCAACGTTGGATGGCTGGTCATGGTGACAAAATCCCCTTGGTATCCGGTCAGTCTTGTTGACCGGCTTGCGTGTTGAATCAGTCTAGAACGGCGGTGTGACAGGGCGAAGGCACTTTTTATCGCTTTTTGCGGTTGCGTGGTGGTATCCGTCCAGGGCTGCCCCAGCAGCCCGGGCTGGTTTGTTCCGGCGCAGGTCCGCATAATGCAGGTTGTGGCAGGCTTATCGATGGGAGATGGAATGGCGGCATCGGCGCAATTCGGGGATGGTGTGGCATATGTCGCCGGGCAGTACCTGCCGATTGCGCAGGCGTCCATTCCGATCACGGACTGGGGTTTCCTGCGCTCGGATGCGACCTACGACGTGGTGACGGTCTGGGACGGCGCATTCTTCCGGCTCGACGCCCATCTGGAGCGGTTCATGCAGAGCTGCCAGCGCTGGCGCCTGAATCCAGGCCTGAGTCCGGCGCAGGTCACCCGCGTCCTGTCGCGTTGTGTGCGGCTCAGCGGGCTGCGCGCCTCCTATGTCGAGATGATCTGCACCCGTGGCCAGCCGCCCTGGGGCTCGCGCGATCCCCGCCAGGCGGTCAACCGTTTTTATGCATTTGCCGTGCCGTACGTCTGGCTGGCCAACGAGCAGCAACGGGCATCCGGGCTGCACCTGATGATCAGCGACGTGCAGCGTATCCCGGCAGGCTCGGTCGATCCCAAGGCCAAGAATTACCACTGGAATGACCTGACGATGGGGTTGTTCGGTGCCCTCGATGCCGGCGCGGACACGGTGGTGCTGGTCGATGGTGCCGGCCATGTCGTCGAGGGGCCGGGATTCAACGTGTTTTGCAGCAAGGACGGCGCGGTGCTGACGCCGGCCGCCGGCATGCTCGAGGGCATCACCCGGCGTACGGTGATCGAGATGGCGCATGCGCTCAAGCTGCCGCTGCAGATCCGCCCGGTCACGGCGCAGGAGTTGCGTGCGGCCGACGAGGTTTTCGTGTCCACCTCCGGCGGCGGTGTGTTGCCGGTGACCCGTGTCGACGGGCAGGCGATCGGCAACGGCGAGCCCGGCGCGATCACCCGCAGACTCGTCGACACTTACTGGGCCTGGCACACCGATCCGGCCTACTGCCTGCCGATCGACTACTCCCCGTGATTGCAACCGTGGCTCTGAGCCGGTGCCTGACAGCACTGAACTGAACCGGGCCTCGAAACCGCCCGGGGGTTCGAAGCGCCGGTTGCGAAATGTCAGCCGTGTCGGTCCCGGCATCGCCCGCGCCGGGTTGGAATGCCCGTCGCCGGGGTAATAGACGACGCGGCCACCGTCGATACCGGTCGGTTCCGGCGCAATCAGTGCCGGAGGGCGGCCAGGTGTGTGCGGCCGGCGGCCAGCGCATGCTCGACCGACGGGAAGTGCGGCAAATGGGCCGGCGTCACGATCGATGGCGGCGCATTGACAACTACCAGGTTCAGTTCCATGCGATGCGCCGTTGGTGATTTACAGTTGGCGGTTGGCCGGCAAACCGTACCGGAGTCGTGCGTCGGATTGCAACTTATCAGGAAACAACGACATGGCAGTGGATTTCAAGGGGCGCGTCGCGATCGTGACTGGTGCGGGAGGAGGGCTGGGTGAACAACATGCGCTGGCATTGGCTGCGCGCGGAGCCAGGGTGGTGATCAACGACCTGGGCGGCGCGCGAGACGGCAGCGGCAGCTCCGCGAGCGCGGCACAGGCGGTTGTCGCCCGGATCACGGCAGCCGGCGGCAAGGCGATCGCCAATAGCGCATCGGTGACCGACTTTCCGGCGGTCCAGGCCATGGTGCAGCAGGCGATGGACACCTGGGGCCGGGTCGATATCCTGGTCAACAACGCCGGCATCCTGCGCGACAAGACCTTTGCCAAGATGGAGCTCGACGATTTCCGTCTGGTGCTCGATGTGCACCTGATGGGAGCGGTGCATTGCACCAAGGCAGTCTGGCCGATCATGGTGGCGCAGAAATACGGACGCTTGGTGATGACAACCTCGTCATCGGGGCTGTACGGCAATTTCGGGCAGTCCAACTACGGTGCCGCCAAGATGGCGTTGGTGGGACTGATGCAGACGCTGGCACTGGAGGGTGCCCGGCACGATATCCGGGTCAACTGCCTGGCCCCGACGGCGGCCACCCGCATGACCGAGGGCCTGATGCCCGAGGCGGTGCTGCGTGCGCTGGAGCCCCAGGCGGTGTCGCCGGCGATGCTGGTCCTGGCGTGCGAGCAGGCGCCGAACCGGACCATCCTGTGCGCCGGTGCCGGCACCTTCGAGGCGGCGCATATCACGCTGACCCAGGGTATGTGGATCGGCACCGGTGACGACGCTGCGGAGCAACTGGCGCAGCGCCTGGACGCGGTGCGCGACCGCGCGGACGAGACGGTTCCCGAGTCCGGCAGCGGGCAGGGCCAGAACGAGTTGGCCAAGGCGCTCGCGGCTGCCGGACACGCCTGAACGCGCGTGCGCCGAGCCCGGCCGCGGCGAAACAAACAGGCGCACCAGGGTCAGGCTATATACTCGAAGGTTTGGCGGTCGGCTGCGATAGGCGCATCCGGAGCGGCACGGGACGGCTCGACTATCCGTGTGGCGCAAGCCCGGCGGGTGGTTGCATGGCAAGTGCCAGGTTTGCCCGGTCGGTGCCTTCCATGGCGGGCTGCGTATGCGCGCAGCTCCCAGTGGCGGTCGCACATCCAGTTTGTTGGAAATCCACGGGAGTATTGGCCATGGCCAAGGAAGAGCTGATTGAAATGAGCGGTCTGGTAACCGAGGTGTTGCCCGATTCGCGGTTCCGCGTCACGTTGGACAACGGCCATCAGCTGGTGGCCTACACCGGCGGCAAAATGCGCAAGCACCATATCCGGATCATCGCTGGCGACAAGGTGTCGATCGAGTTGTCGCCCTACGACATGACCAAGGGTCGCATCACGTTCCGGCACATTGCCGGCCGCGGACCCGGTCCGCAATAAGCGGGCACTCCGGCCACCTGGCCGTCACCGTGGAACTGGCCGCATCAGCGGCCAAAGCCCTCAGCACTGGCCGCATCAGCGGCCAAAGCCCTCAATACAAGACCACGCCGCGGATCGACTCGCCGCGTTTCATCAGGTCGAAACCCTTGTTGATGTCCTCCAGCGGCATGGTGTGCGTGATCAGGTCGTCGATGTTGATCTTGCCTTCCATGTACCAGTCCACGATGCGTGGCACGTCCGAGCGCCCGCGAGCGCCGCCGAACGCGGAACCCTCCCATTTGCGTCCCGTCACTAGCTGAAACGGCCGCGTGCTGATCTCGGCCCCGGCCTCGGCCACGCCGATGATGATGCTGCGCCCCCAGCCCTTGTGGGTGCACTCGAGCGCCTGGCGCATGATCTTCGTATTGCCGATGCACTCGAAGCTGTAGTCTGCGCCGCCGTCGGTCAGTTGAACGATCCGGTCCACCAGGTTCCCGCCAGCGGCCTCCAGATCCTTGGGGTTGATGAAGTGGGTCATGCCGAACTGGCGCGCCATCGACTCCCGTGCGGGGTTGATATCCACACCGATGATCTTGTCGGCGCCCACCATCTTCGCGCCCTGGATCACGTTCAGCCCGATACCACCGAGACCGAACACGACGACGTTGGCGCCGGCCTCGACCTTGGCCGTGAACAACACCGCGCCGATGCCGGTGGTCACGCCGCAACCGATGTAGCAGACCTTGTCGAACGGCGCGTCCTCGCGGATCTTGGCCAGCGCGATCTCGGGCACAACGGTGTAGTTGCTGAAGGTCGAGGTACCCATGTAGTGAAGGATGGGCTTGCCGTCCAGGCTGAAGCGGCTGCTGGCATCGGGCATCAGACCCTTGCCCTGGGTGCCGCGGATCAGCTGGCACAGGTTGGTCTTGCGCGACAGGCAGAACTTGCACTGGCGGCATTCCGGCGTGTACAGGGGGATGACATGGTCCCCCTTCTTCAGACCGGTCACACCCGGGCCGACATCGACCACGATGCCGGCGCCCTCGTGGCCGAGGATCGCAGGGAACAGGCCTTCCGGATCGGCACCGGACAGCGTGTAGTAGTCGGTGTGGCAGATGCCGGTGGCCTTGATCTCGACCAGCACTTCCCCGAATTTCGGGCCTTGCAGGTCAACGGTTTCGATGGTCAAGGGGGTGGCAGCTTTCCACGCAACGGCGGCTTTGGTCTTCATGGTGTCGGTCGCATGCGAGTGAACAGGCTTGAACTATAAACCGCGGCGCGACCAGACCGCAGCCCCCGATTGCCAGCCCTCGCCCGTGCATGGCGTGGCTATACTGCAAGTCGGTTCCAACAGCGCGAGGATTGCATGGAAGTGTCGACTGGCAATGTGGGCGCGACCCGCGTGCTCCGGGTGCGCGGGCGGCTGGACCATTCTCAGGCCAAGGATTTCGAGGCCGCGCTGGCCCCGCACCTGCTGCCCTGTACCCCCACGGGTTCGCCGCTGGTGCTGGATTTTTCTGGCGTCGTCTATGTCAGCAGCGTGGGCCTGCGCGTCTTGCTGCTGGCAGCCAAACAGGTCAAGACCCAGCAGGGGCGCATTGCGATTGCCGCGCTGACGCCGATCGTCACCGAGGTATTTCAGGTCAGCCATTTCAACATGGTGTTGTCGGTTTTTCCCGACGTAGCCGCCGCGGCAGCCGAGCTGGGTCCATGAAACTGATTTGCTGGGGCACGCGCGGCTCGATCCCGGTATCTCTGACCGCGCCCGATGTGCGGGCCAAGATCGTGCGCGCGCTGCAGGGAGCCGTGGCGGTCGATCTCGCTGACCCGACCGCGATTGACGCCTATGTCGCCGGGCTGGGCTTCGACGTCGCTGGCACCTTCGGCGGGCATTCATCCTGCCTGCAGATCGAGACCGGCTCAGCGGAGCATATCGTGCTCGACCTGGGCACCGGCGTGCGCGCGCTGGGCCAGCAGATGCTGACGCGGTTCGGCCCTCAGGCGCCCCAGACCTACCATGTGTTCCTGTCGCACCTGCACTGGGACCACATCATGGGCCTGCCGTTCTTCACCCCGGTCTACATCCCGGGCAACCGCATTGTGGTCCACACCTGCCACCCGCATGCCGAGTTTGCGTTGCGCCGCCAGCAGGACGAACCGTCCTTTCCGGTGCGTTTCGAACAATTTTCCGCGCAGTTCGAGTTCCATGTCGCGACTCCGGGTGCGCCATTCGAGGTCGACGGCACCCGTGTCGTCGCCCATGCGCAACGCCATTCGGGAGATTCCTATGGCTGGCGGTTCGAACGCGCTGGCAAGTGCCTGGTGTACTCGACGGACTCTGAACATCGGCTCGAGGACGAGGACGAGCGCGCGGGTTTCATCGCCTTCTTCGACCAGGCCGACGTGGTGGTCTTCGACGCGATGTATTCGCTGGCCGACGCGATATCGGTCAAGGCGGACTGGGGCCATTCAAGCAACATCGTCGGTGTGGAGTTGTGCCAGGCGGCGCGCGTCAAGCGGCTGGTGATGTTCCACCACGAGCCTGCCTACTCCGACAGCCAGATCGCGCAGATCCTCGACGAGACGCGGCGCTTCGAGCAGATCACGCGCGACGGTCATGAGCTGGAGGTGCTGTCGGCCTATGACGGTCTCGAGCTGAGCCTGTGAGTCGCGGCGTGCCGGACGACGCCCGCTCCGGAGGCCATGGCGAAGCGGATGCGTGGTTCGGCCGTATCTTCCTGTATCGGCGCGGGCGCGTCGCGGCGCTGTTGCTGTTGCTGCTTTTTGCACTGCTGATCGGGGCCCATGCCGTGCCCGCGCCGGGTCAGCGTTCGGGCTCCGGCCTCGATGCCTGGTTGCATGCGCTGGGCCGGCCGGCAGCCGGCGTGCAGCAATTGCTGTTCGATGCCTACCAGCGCGCCATGCCTCGGCTGCGCCAGGCGCAGACGGTGGCGCTGGTCGGAATCGACGAGAACAGCCTCAAGGCCATCGGCCAGTGGCCCTGGCCCCGCAGTCAGCTGGCCGACCTGATCGATGCGGTCGCGCGATACCAGCCGGCCGCCATCGGACTGGACATCTACATGCCCGAGGCCGACCAGACCTCGCCCGAACGGGTGGCCGACCGGTTGCCGGCCGAACAGTCCGTATTGGCCGATGCGCTGCGACGCCTGCCGCCGCACGATGCCCGGCTGGCGCAGGCCCTGCGCAGCGCACCGACGGTACTGGGCGCTGCGGGCTTCAACTTTGCGACCTTCAGCACCTCGGAGGGCCTGCAGATTGCACCGATGCGGCTGCGTGGCGACGACGCCTTGTTGTACCTGGATCGATACCCCTACGTGCTGGCCAGCCTGCCGCAGCTGCAGTCGGCCGCACGAGGACAGGCCCTGGTGTCAGTGCGTGACGAGGCGGTCGTGCGGCGCATACCGCTGGCCTCTGCGGTGGGGCAGGTGCCGGCGCCTTCGCTGGCCATGGAGATGCTGCGGGTGGCCACCGCGAGCCCGGCGATCGATATCGTCGTGGACCGGCACGGCGTGCGCGCGTTGTCCGTGGCCGATTTGACAGTGCAAACGCAGGCCGGCGGCGACGTCTGGCTCCATTTCGCGCCCGAGGCCCAGGGAGCGCAATCACGCAACATCTCCGCGGTCGACCTGCTGGCGGGCCGGGTTGCCGCCGATGCCTTGCAGAGCAAACTGGTGCTGATCGGCCTGACCGGCTCGGGCCTGAATGACCGGCGCGTGACGCCGCTGGGCGAAAGCGTGGCCGGCATCGAGATCCAGGCGCAGTTGCTCGAGAGCCTGCTCGATGGCCGCATGTTGTTGCGGCCGTGGTGGATGGTGCAGGTCGAATTCGCGCTGTTGCTCGGGCTGGGCCTGCTGATGATTGTGCTGGTGCCCCCGGCGCTGGCTCGACTCGACGCCAGCGGCCAGCGCCGGCCGCGTCGCGTGGGGTGGTGGGTCGTGCTGATCTGCGCCGCGCTGGTGGCGGCAGGTTTCTGGTTGTTCGACGCGCAGGGCTGGTTGTTCGACGGTGCCGGCATGTCGGTGGCTTTCGCCGCATTGCTGGCCAGCCTGATCTCGAGCTCGACACTCGAGGTCCAGCGCGACAACCGGCGCCTGGCGGCGGCCGAACACGCGCTGCGGGAGGAGGCGGCACGCGTGGCTGGCGAGATGGAGGCGGCGCGCCGGATCCAGCTCGGCTCCCTGCCCGATGCCGGCACCGCGTTTCCAGGCGAGAAGCGCTTCGCGGTCAGCGCGCTGATCGAGCCGGCGCGCGAAGTGGGCGGGGATCTGTTCGACTTCTTCATGATCGATGACCGGCGGCTGTGTTTCCTGATCGGTGACGTGTCGGGCAAGGGTGTTCCGGCCAGCCTGTTCATGGCCGTCACCCGGACGTTGTCACGCAGTTTCGCGACGCGTTTGCCGGGCGGGCCGTCGGAGATCGTGTCGGCGGCCAACCAGGACTTGTCCAGCGGCAATGTCGAAACCCTGTTCGTGACCATGCTGCTCGGAGTGCTGGACGTCACCACCGGCGAACTGGAACTGGTCAACGCCGGCCATGATGCGCCATGGCGCATGCGCGAGCGGCAAGCGCCGCAGCTGGCCGTGGCGGCGCCGGGCGCAGGCGGACCGCCCCTGTGCGTGCTCGACGATTTCACCTACACGGTGCAGCGCCTGCGGCTGGCGCCAGGCGAGCGCTTGTGCATGGTCACCGATGGCATTACCGAGGCAGCCAATGCGGCGGGGGAGTTGTACGGCAATGCACGCCTGCGCCAGGCGCTGGCGCAGGCCGGCGAGGGCGGGGCGGACACCATCGTGCAGACCCTGCGCCAGGACGTGGGACGTTTCGTCGCCGGAGCGGAGGCCTCGGATGACCTCGCCATCCTGGTGGTGCACTGGTTTGGCCCAGCCGGCGCCATCGCGCGCTGATACGGGACCGGCACACGAGCCGGTGCTCTCAGCGCAGGTTGATCTCGACGCGCCGGTTTTCCGCCTGCGCGATCTCGTCGGCCGTGGGCACGGCGGGTTCGCGCTCGCCGCGGCCGGCTATCGTGATCATTGACGGATCCACGCCGGCCTGGATCAGCAGGTCGCGCACGGTCTGCGCGCGTTGCAACGACAGGCGGTCGTTGTCCGGCAGGCTGCCGACGCGATCGGTGTGGCCAATGACCGTGATGTCGGGCGCAGGGTAGCCGGCCAGCGCCGCCAGCAATTGCTGCAGCACCGGCTGGAACGCGGGCGTGACGTCTTGCGACGAGCCGAATTCGAACTGCAGCACGAAGGACACCGGCATGTTGGGACGTGCAGCCAGTGTCTGCGCATAACGCTGGCGCACGGCCTCTGCATTTTCGGTGCGGGTGACGAAGGAGCCAAAGCTCGTGCTGGTGGCGCTGGCAAAGGGGGTGTCGAGCGACTGGCTGGCCGCCTCGGTGCGCAAATCGACGGCGCCAGTGCGGCCGTCAGCGTCGGGCAGCAATACAACAGTGCTGGTAGGCTGGGCATTCAGCCCCAGGAACAGGATGCCAGCCAGGCCGACGGCAAACAGCAGCATGGCGTTGTCGGATTAGGGCCCGGCGTCGATGACGAAGCTGGTTCCGCGCACGCCCAGTGTCATGCCGGGTGCGGAAAAACGCACCGCTTCAGGACTGGCCTTGGCGATCTTGCCGGAGATCACCGACAAGGTGCCACGCCGGACGGTGGCGTCGATGGTGCCGGCGTGGGTTGTGCTGTCGAAGCTGAACTTGGTGAGGTCGACGGTGGAGTTGGGGCCGGCCGACAACAAGGTGTTGTCGCGCAGTGTGATTCCAACCGAACTGTTCGGGCCGGTCTTGACGCTGTCACTGCTGAAGATGCGGGTGCCGACCGCTGCCGGTAGCTGCCGGTTGTCGCGCTCCACCGTGACCTCGCCCCGACTGGTTTTGACCATGCCGGCTTCTTCCGCGGCCCAGGCCGTCAGGTGAGACAACAATAGGACGACGACCGTGGCGTATTTCCGGATGTGCATTTGCCCCTCCTGCGAATGGCTGTTCTAATTCATTACCAATGCGTGACGAGCCACTATACCGCTTTCCCGCGCGCCTGGAATCCCTGGCCGCGATGGCCACCCATTTGCAGGCCATGGCGCCGACGCGCGACGCGGCCGCGTTGCTTCGGGCCGAGACTGCACTCGAGGAACTGTTGACCAACTCCATCGTGCATGGCCACGCGATGCAGTCGCCTTCAGCCGTGGTCTGGCTGGCCGCACACGGGCAGAGCGAGGTGTTGCATGTGCGTTACGAGGACGCGCTGACACCCTTCGACCCGATCGCGCGTATCGACGAGGCCTTGTTGCGAACGGCCAATCCGCTGGAGCAGCGCCCACCGGGCGGCTTGGGTCTGTTGATGGTGTTCCGCCTGGCCGACGCGTTCCGTTATCGGCATGAAGCAGGCCGCAATCGCATCGACCTGGTCTTCACCGGTCGACCGCTCAGAATGCCTGTGACCGGTGCGGCCGGCGGTCGCTCAGTCGACCTTGGCGCCTGAGGCCTTGACGACCTTTTCGTACTTGGCCCGTTCCGCATGCATGAAGGCGCCGAACTGCTCGGGCGTGGTCGGTACCGGCTCGGCCATCAGCGTGGCGAAACGGCTTCGGGCCTCCGGACTGTTCAAGGCGGCGACAAAAGCCTGATTGAGCCTGGCCACCACATCCTTGGGCGTGGCCGCCGGCGCGACCAGACCCCACCAGGTATCGACCTCGAAACCCGGCAATGTCTCGGCGACAGCGGGTACATCGGGCAGCACCGCGCTGCGCTTGGCCGTGGTGACCGCCAGCGCCTTGAGCTTGCCGGACTTGATGTTGGCCGATGCCGTGGCCAGGTTGTCGAAGTTGAAGTCGACCTGGCCTGACAACAACGCGAGTTGGGCCGGGCTGCCCCCGTTGTAGGGAATATGTACTGCGAAGATGCCGGCCTGCGCCTTGAACATTTCGCCGGCCAGATGGCCGCCGCTGCCATTGCCGCCGGAGCCGTAGTTGAGCTTGCCCGGGTTGGCCTTGGCGTACTTGATCAGATCGCCCAGGCTGTTGATCGACAGCCGTTGGGCCGTCTCGGCATTGAGCACCAGCACGTTGGGCACCCGCACCAGTTGGGTGATCGGCGCGAAGTCTTTCTCTGCGTCGAACGGCAACTTGCCGTAGAGCCAGGGGTTGATGGCGTGGGTGGCCACGGCGGCGATGCCGATGGTTGTGCCATCGGGCGCCGACTTGGCAACCAGATCGACGCCGATGTTGCCACCGCCGCCGGGCTTGTTTTCGACGATGACCGTTCCCAGGCTGTCCTTGACGCGTTCAGCCAGCAGTCGCGAGGTCACGTCGATCGGGCCGCCCGGGCCGTAGGGAACGATGATGCGGATGGTCTTGGGCTGGGCCGACGCGGTCAGGGGAGTCATCGCGACGCTGGCGGCTATCGCCACTACGCCGGCGAGCGCGGATACAGTGGTATGGAAGTTTTTCATGCGTCGATTTTGCCTCAGGGCGTGAGACGACCCGCCACGCGCGGGGTCTGCGCCGACAGGCCGACTTTGCGACAGGTCTGGGGCAGAGGGTGGGTGATGTTGCCCGCCCTTTGCCCGGTGCGCCGTCATGCCCGTGCCTTGTCTGCCTCGGTGATGAAGGAGTCTGCGTAGAACTCGTCTTCCGGCAGGCCGGCGAGTTCGCTGTAGTCAAGGCGCGCCGAGTCGATGACGATGGGCGCGCCACAGGCATAGACCTGGTAGCCGGACAGATCCGGGAAATCCTCGAGCACCGCCTTGTGCACGAAACCGGTACGGCCGGTCCAGGCATCTTCCGGCGTGGCGTTGGAGATGACCGGCACATACTGCAAGTTGGGCATCTCGCGCAGCTTCTCCTGGACCCAGTCGCGCATGTACAGGTCATCCGGTCGGCGACCGCCCCAGTACAACGTGGCAGGCCGGGTGATGCCCTGGAACTGCATGTGTTCGATCAGGGCCTTGATCGGCGCAAAACCGGTTCCCGAGGCGAGCAGCACCATGGGCTTGCTGGAGTCCTCGCGCAGGTAGAAGCTGCCGAAGGGGCCCTCGACGCGCTGGATTTCCTTCTCTTTCATGTTGCTGAACACATGGTCGGTAAACTTGCCCCCCGGCATGTGGCGGATGTGCAGTTCGACGCCAGGGCCGTTGTGGCGCGCGTTGGCCATCGAGTAACTGCGCCGGTTGCCGTCGCGCATGATGAACTCGATGTATTGACCGGCGTGGTAGACAAAGGGGTCGTTGGCCGGTAACTGCAGCTGGATAACCATCACGTCGTGCGACGCCCGCCTGAGCGCACCGACACGCGCCGGCATCTTGCGGATAGGGAATGCGCCGGCCTCGGTGACCTGGCGCGACTCGAGCACCACGTCGCTCTGGGGTATGCCGCAGCAGGTGAGCACATAGCCGTTGGCCTCCTCCTCTTCGCTGAGCGCCTTGCTCTGGTGCACGCCATGCGCGACCGTGCCCTCGATCTTCTTGCACTTGCAGGAGCCGCAGGCGCCGTCCTTGCAGCCGTAAGGCAGTCCGATACCCTGGCGGATGCCAGCGCTGAGCATGGCTTCGCCCTCGTTGACGGTGAAGGTGCGCCCGCTGGGCAGGATCGAGATCTGGAAGGTCATCGGTTCGGTATCCTCGGGAAGTCTCAAACGGTGGAAGTTCCGATTTTGCCTTCAAACATGAACCCTCTGGGCGCACTGCCCTCACGTTTTCGCCGCGCGCGCCTTTTGATCGTGGGGTGCGGCGATATCGGCATGCGCGTCGCAGAGCGACTGCAGGGGCGGTTGCAGCTGACCGTCCTCACAGCCAGCGGTGCGCGTGCGCCGGCGCTGCGAGCACGGGGCGTGCATGTGCTGCAGGGCGACCTGGACCGGCCCGCGACGCTGCGCCGCATCGCTGGTATTGCCGACCGGGTGCTGCACCTCGCGCCGCCGTCTGCCGAGGGCTGGGCCGATACCCGTACACGTGCACTCGTGCGCGCGCTGCGATTGCGCAACGCGCCGGGCACGTTGGTGTATGTCTCGACCAGCGGAGTTTACGGCGACTGCGACGGGCAGGTGGTGCACGAGACCCGGTCTGCGCGCGCCGACACGCCGCGTGCGCACCGGCGTGTCGATGCTGAGACGGTGGTGCGATACCTGGGCCGCTCTGCAGGAGTACGAACCGGAATCCTGCGTGTGCCCGGCATTTACGCCGAAGACCGCGAAGGGGGCACACCGCGCAGGAGGCTGCTGGCCGGCACCGCCGTCCTGCGCACGCAGGACGATGTGTTCACCAACCATATCCATGCCGACGACCTCGCGCGCGCCTGCATCGCAGCCTTGTGGCGCACAAAGCCGCAGCGCATCTACAACGTCAACGACGACACGCGATTGCGCATGGGCGACTACTTCGACCTCGCCGCCGACCTGTATGGCTTGCCCCGGCCGCCGCGGATCACGCTCGATGCAGCCGTGCTGCAGCTGCCGCCGGGATTGCTCGGTTTCATGCGTGAATCGCGCCAGATGGACAACACCCGGCTCAAGCGCGAGTTGAAACTGCGCCTGCGGTATCCGACCGTCCGCGATGGGTTGGGGCGCGGTTGAACCAGCCCGCGCCGGACGTTTCGCCGGCGGGGCGCATCAGACACCGGCGGGCTTGTGCATTGATCGCATGCGGTCGACGGCTCGCACGCGGATGGTCTTGATGTCTGCGCCTTGCAAAACGGTCAGTGCGACTTCGCCCTCGGGGTCGGTGCGGTCCCACAATTTCTTGTAGAAGCCCTCCAGCGTGGCGACCTTGGTGCCGTCCACCGCCAGCACCAGGTCGCCCGGCTGCAGCCCGGCCTTTTGCGCCGGGCTGTCCTTGTTGACCCGGACGATCTGGACCCGTCCCGATTGTTCGGCCGACGTCACCCCCAGCCAGGGCCGGTGGCTGGTCTTGCTGCTGCCGGACACCCGCAATTCGTCGAGGATGGGCCTGAGCAAGTCCACCGGGACGAACATGTTGCCGGGCAGCCGCCGGCTGCCGCCCATGGCATCGCCCACCAACAGGCTGCCGACACCCACCAGTTCACCGCGTTGGTTGAAAAGCGCCGCGCCCGAATGGTTGGCGATCGGCGGACTGGTGAAGGCCGCCGAGTCGATGTGGTATTCCCAATAACCGGAGAAGGCGCGCTTGCCGACCAGGTAGACCATGTTGACATCGCCGTCGTCGCCGTCGGGCTGGATGCCGGAGACCGCCATCAGCGGCTCACCACTGCGCAGCTCGTCCAGCGGCCCGAAGCCGACCGGCTCGAGGCCTTCGAGTGGAAGCAACGTGCGCACCAGGCCGAAACCGGTCGCCTGGTCGTAGGCCACCGCCCGCGCCGGGAAGGTCTTGTTGTCTTTCGTGACGATCTGGATGTTGTCGGCCTCAAGCATCAGGTAGCCGATGGTCAGGATCAGCCCGTCCTTGCCGATGACGATGCCCGAACCGGCGCGTTGCTTGCCGAGTGATTCGGCAGAACGCGCCTCGTCTGAAACCGTGGTGCGCAGCCCGACGACGGCCGCATGGGCCCTGGCATAGGCGGCAAGGCTGGGTTCGGCCGGCCGGGCCGTGGTGGTGTCGGCATGGGCCAGCAGCACCATGGCCGACAGGACCATCGATACAAGTGCCCGGAAGCATCCGGAGCGCGACATGACACAACGGGGCTGGAACATGATTTTCTCCGGTGCAAGGCGTGATGCCTGCGTGGACAATGCGCCGAAACGGCCGGCTTTGCAAGTGGTGGCCCGTTTATCCCGGCAAGCGACTGTGGAACTGAGATGCGCCGAGCCATTTGTCACGCTCGGCCCCTGAGACCAGCGCAAGCCCAGAGGACGCTGCGCACATCCGTGCGCAAGGACGAACAACGCCGCATGGCGTGTCCGGCGGGGTGCGATCGGGTGGACAGCGCACTCGCCCCGTGGGTGAGTCGCGCCGTGGCCAAAATTGTCACTGTTCATCGACCTGGTTTTCTGACTCCTGGAGCGACAAACAAATCGCGCCCAGCCTTTCTTGCGATCGCATCGCCAGATTCGCTGTGCTCGCTTCGCTCCATCCGCCCGGACCGTGGCGATGCGTGAGTTGACGAACGCGCTTCGCGCTGTCCGCAAGCCCAGCGTGCCTCGCCCGACCCGGCACTGCACGCCGCGGGCGACGGCGGCGGCACGCCACCGGGCACCGCAGGTCCGGCGACGCGTTCAGCGCCCGACCGCGCCGACGTGAATGGACCGCTGCGCAGTTGCTTGTGTGGATCCTTCCGCGTGCACTTACGCACCTGGCGCGAAGGCCCCGATTCGCAGTATCACTACGGGAAAACCCTGTTGCTGGCGGACTTGGTTGGAAACAAAATCCCAAAAAATAGAAATAGAGTTCCATTTATTGGCACAAATGTCCATACTTGCATCCGCTGTCAACGTCCTGCGTTGTTTCTCGACCACCTGCTCCGAACTGACGGTGACCGAGGTGGCGCAACTGCTGGGCCTGCCCAAGAGCAATGTGTCGCGCCTGCTGCGCGCGATGCGCGAGGCTGGCCTGCTGGACAGCGCGCGCGACGGCCGTGGCTACAGCCCCGGGGTCCTGCTGGTGGGGCTGGGCGAACTGGCCAGTGTCGGGCAAACTTTGGGCGCGCGCGCGCATGCGGCGGTGTCGCGCGTGTCAGAGCAATGCGGGCATGCGGGTTTCGTGTCGGCGCGATACGGCCGGCGCATGGTCGGCTTGACGCACCATGCCGGTCGCAACCCGTTGCAAGTGGGTGTGTTCATGGGCGGTAACCCGCTGTATGTGGATGCCTGCGCAACCGGGCGCGCGCTGCTGGCGACCCTGCACGACGATGCCGTGCGTGAGTTGCTCGACGGCCAGGTTTCTCAGGCCACGCCTCAATCCCCTGTCACGATGGACGAATTGTTTTCACGCCTGGCCCAGGTGCGCGAGCGCGGTTATGCCGAATCGCATGACGAGGCTGGCAAGGGCATTGGCGCCTTGGCCGTGGCCGTGCGCGACGAGCGTACGGAAGAAGTGCTCAGTTTCTGCATCACCTACCCGGAGGCGACCGTCGACGCAGTCGAACTCCGCTCCATCACCGAGGCCCTGCTGCAGGCCCGTTCCGACATCACGAGGACCCCCCTATGAATGCCCATCCCCCTGGCAACCCGCGCTGGCGAGTCGGTTTCGACATCGGCGGCACCTTCACCGACTTTGTGCTTTTCGACCGGCAGGACGGCCGCGTGCACCTGCACAAACGGCTGACTTCGGCCGACGATCCGTCGCGCTCGGCGCTGATCGGGCTGGAGGAGCTGATGCACAAGGCCGCGATCACGCTGACCGACGTGGGCGACATCGTGCACGGCACCACGTTGGTTACCAATGCCATCATCGAGCGAAAGGGTGGCGCACGCATGGGGCTGCTCACCACTGCCGGTTTCCGCGACATCCTGGAAATGGGCACCGAGCAGCGCTACGACATCTACGACCTGTTCCTGCAGTTCCCCGAGCCGTTGGTGCCGCGCGACCGGCGCCTGGAGGTGGCCGAGCGGCTGGACAGCCAGGGTCGCGTGATCCAGCCGCTGGATCTGTCCGGGGCACGCGCCTGCCTGGCACGCCTGGTCGCTGCGGGCGTGAATGCGGTGGCGGTGTGTTTTCTGCACGCATACCGCAACCCGGTGCATGAGCAGCAGGTGGCTGCGCTGGCCGCGCGCGAATTTCCGCAATTGGCGCTGTCGCTGTCGAGTGCGGTGGTGCCCGAGATTTCCGAATACCAGCGTGCCGTCACGACCGCTGCGAACGCCTACGTGCAGCCGCTGATGAGCGCCTACCTTGAAAAGCTGCAGCGCGAATTGTCCGCTCGCGGCTTTGCCGGCGCCCTGCGCCTCATGCATTCCGCCGGCGGACTGATGTCGCCGCAGACCGCCTGCGCGTTCCCGATACGGCTGCTGGAGTCCGGCCCGGCTGGCGGCGGATTGGCCACCGCTTGGTTTGGCCAGCTTGCCGGCCACAAGGACGTCATCTCCTTCGACATGGGCGGCACCACGGCCAAAGCCGCATTGATCGAGAACGGCCAGTTCGAGGTCATGCCGATGCTCGAAGCTGCGCGGGTGCACCGTTTCACCAAGGGCTCGGGCCTGCCGATCAAGACACCGGTGATCGACATGATCGAGATCGGCGCCGGAGGGGGTTCGATTGCCGCTATCGATGCGCTGGGCTTGCTCAAGGTCGGCCCGCACTCGGCTGGCTCCGCGCCCGGGCCGGCGTGTTATGGCCTGGGTGGCGCCGAGCCCACCGTTACCGACGCCTGCCTGTTGCTGGGCTATTACGACCCCGGCTTCTTCCTGGGCGGCGCGATGAACCTTGACCTGCCAGGGGCCGAGCACGCCATGCGCAAGGTAGCCGACCCGCTGAAGCTCAGCGTGCCCCAGGCGGCCTGGGGCATCCATGCGCTGGTGGTCGACAGCATGGCGGCCGCCGTACGCGTGCACCTGGTCGAGCACGGCAAGGACCCGCGCTCCTTCAGCATGGTGGGATTCGGCGGCGCAGGGCCAGCCCATGCGGTCGACGTGGCGCGCGCTCTGGGTGTCAAGGAAGTCATCATCCCACCGGCATCGGGCGCCGCATCGGCCTTTGGTTTCCTGGCGGCGCCGCTGTCCTTCGAGCAGGTGCAGTCGATGCCGGTGGAACTCTCCGACCTGCAGGACGGCGCACCCGTGAACCAGGTCCTGGACCAGCTCGAGGGCCAGGGCCGCGCACAGTTGCGGGCTGCGGGTGTGCCCGATTCCGATATCACGGTGACACGCTGGGCTGACATGCGTCTGGTGGGCCAGATGCACGACATCCGCGTGGCTTTGCCGACCGGCGACATCGGCCCGGCGCAGGTGCCCGAATTGCGCGCCTTCTTCGAGCTGGCCTACCGTACGCGTTACACCGCGGTGCCGCCATCAGCACGCTTCGAGGCCATCAACTTTCGCGTCAACTGCTCTGGACCGGTGCCGGAGCTTGCGATATCAGGCGCCCTGGCTGCCAACGGCATACGTGACGCGCGCAAGGGCAGCCGGAAAGCCTGGTTCGGCGACGGTTTCCTGGACACCCCGATCTACGACCGCGACGCGCTGCAGCCCGGTACGCACTTGCACGGCCCGTGCATCGTGGAGGAGCGCGAGGCCACGACCGTGGTCGGCCCGCTCGACGCGGTAGAGGTCGACGCCACGTTGAACCTGCGCATCGCCGTTGGCACGCCCGCGGCGCGCCCGGTCACCGTCACGCACGAGACGCCCTTGCAGGAGGCCATCGCCCGCATCGAGGCGGATCCGATCGCACTCGAGATCATGTGGAGCCGGCTGGTCAACGTGGTTGAGGAGATGTGGCTCACGGTCTGCCGCACGGCGTTTTCGCTGGTCATCTCCGAGGCCCAGGACTTTGCCTGCGAGATCCTCAGCCCCGAGGGCGAGACGCTTGCACATTCACCGCGTGCCATGCCGGTGTTCAACTTGACACTGCCGCGCGCCGTGAAGGCCCTGCTGGAGCGTTTCCCGGCGTCCTCGATGCAGCCCGGCGACGTGCTCATCACCAATGACCCTTGGCTGTGTGCCGGGCACCTGTTCGACATTGCCATCGTGACGCCGGTATTCCTTGACGGCCGCGTGGTCGGTCTGCTGGGCACGGTGGGCCATGTGTCCGACATCGGCGGCACCAAGGACTCGCTGCGTGCACGCGAGATCTACGAGGAAGGCCTGCAGATTCCGCCGATGAAGTTTGTCGAAGGCGGCCGCATCAACGAGACGCTGGTCACGCTGCTTCGGCAGAACGTGCGCAATGGAGAGCAGGTGCTGGGCGACATCCATTCCTTCCTGACGGCCAACGCCATGGGAGCGGAGCGTCTGCTGTCCTTCATGCACGACTACGGCATGCAGGACCTGGCGGCGCTTGCCGAGGTGGTGCAGTCACGTTCCGAGCGCGCTATGCGCGAGGCGATTGCGCGGCTGCCTGATGGCGCCTACGAGTCGGTCATGTGGAGCAACCCGCTGGGCGAGCCGATGCGTTTCCCGATGAAGCTCACCGTGGCGGGCGACAGCATCGAGATCGATTTCGCCGGCGCACCGCCGCAGCTGTCACAGGGCGGGCTGAACTCGACGCTGAACTACACCGAGGCACATGCAACCTACCCGCTCAAATGCATGCTCACGCCGGGCGTGCGCGGCAACGCGGGCTGCTACCGGCCGTTCAGCGTGAAGGCGCCTGCGGGTTCGATCCTCAACTGCGAATACCCGGCCTCGGTGGCCATCCGCACCCGTACTGGCTGGTACATTGCGCCCAACATCTTCCAGGCGCTGGCCACAGCCGCGCCAGCGCAGGTGCAGGCCTTCACCGGGCTGCCGGTAGCAATGACGGTTTACGGCAAGGACGCCACTGGTGCTACCTACTCCGACATGTTGTTCAGCGGCGGCGGGCAGGGCGCCAATGCCGGGTCGGATGGCAAGTCCGGACTGCTGTACCCGACTTCGGCTGCCAACACGTCGATCGAGATGATCGAGACCCGTGCGCCCATCGTGGTGATGGAAAAGGCCTTTGTGCCTGACTCCGGCGGCGCGGGCCAACACCGCGGCGGGCTTGCGCAGCGGGTCCGTCTGCGCAAGCGAGACAACGACGGGCTGCCCATGCTGGTGTCGGTTTATCCAGAAGGAGTGGGCCTGAATATTGCTGGCCTGCACGGCGGGCAGTCGGGTTTGTCTGCGCGCGGGCTCGTGGAGGATGCCCACGGGCAGCTGGTGCACGATTGTGGTGCCGGTGAACTGGTCACTCTGCAGCGCACTGACGAGTTCGTGGTGCTCACGCTGGCTGGTGGTTCGGGCTACGGTGATCCGGCTGCGCGTTCGCCGTCCGCCGTGGCGCACGACGTGGCGATGGGCTGGGTTACCCCGCAGGGCGTGGAACGCGATTACGGCCGGGCCGATACCGTGCCGGCACAGGATGCGGATGTGGCGGTGGCAACATTCGCTGGCTCCTAGATTTTTTTTTGTCAGTCTGGTTCTTGTTCTATCAAAGGAGTATCACTATGGAACGTCGTCGTCTTCTCAAGGGTGCCGCTGGATCCGCGCTTGCCGTATCGGCGGCCGGCCTGTCCGGCCTGGCGCTGGCCCAGCAGGGCAAAAAAATTCTTGTCATTGCCAGCGGGCAGGACATCCCCAATTTCGATCCGCATGTTGCCACGGGTTACTCAGCGTCTATGCTGCTGCGCAATACCTATGACGGCCTGGTGCGGGTCGAAGGTAACCCGCCCAAGGTGATGCCGCACCTGGCGGCCTCCTGGGCGGTCTCGCCGGACGGCCTGGAATATGTTTTCAAGCTCGACACTGCTGCGCGTTTCCAGGACGGCACACCGGTTACCGCGAATGCGGTAGCGTATTCGCTGCGCCGCACGTTGCGTCTGGCCAAAGGCAACGCCTGGATGATCGCCGGTGTGGTCGATCCCAATGGCATCGAGGCGACCGACGTGCAGACCGTCAAGTTCAAGTTGCTCAAGCCCTTCGCGCCTTTTCTGTCGGTGCTGCCCTGGCAGTTCATCGTCAACCCGGTACTGGTCGAGACCAACAAAGGAGCGGACGACGGCCAGGAGTACCTGCGCAAGAACCTGGCGGGTTCGGGCCGCTTCAAGATCAAACGTGCCGAGCAGGGCAATCTGTACGAGTTCGAGCGCGTGGCCCAGCCCTGGAAGGCGGGCGGCAACCTCGACGGCGCCATCTGGAAGATCGTGCGCGAGACCTCCTCGCAGCGCCTGATGCTGGCCCGTGGTGACGCTCATATCGCGGTCGACCTGACCAGCGAGGACATGGACGCCCTGAAAGACCGCCCGGGCGTGGTGCGCATCCTGGAGCCCGAGTTCCGCACCTTCAGCATCAAGATGAACACCGAGTCCGGCCCACTGGCCGACGCGAACTTGCGCAAGGCCGTGTCGCATGCCTTCAACTACAAGGGCATGCTGGATGCCGCCGGTTACGCCGAACTGATGGTCGGCCCGCTGCCCCCTGGCCTGATGAGCGACCCCAAGCTCAAGGTGCCGCGCACTGACCTGGAGGCTGCCAGGGCCTACATGGCCAAATCCAAGTACCCGAACGGCGGCGTCAAGCTGACGATGGTGCATGTGACCGGCCTGGAGCAACAGCGGCAGTGGTCGTTGGTGCTACTGGACAGCCTCAAGAAGATTGGCATTGATTTGGAGATCAAGCCCATGGTTTGGCCCGACATGGTGGCCTCGACGAAGACGCCCGCGACGACGGCCGACTTTTTCCCGGTGTACCAGACTGGCAACTATGCCGACCCGGACAACGTTGCTTACGCGGCCTATCACAGCTCGCGTAATGGCAATTGGCAAAACCCGGTGTACAAGAACCCGAAGGTGGATGCGCTGATCGAGAAGGGCCGCGGCGAGATCGACCCGAAGAAGCGCCTGGCGATCTACACCGAATTCCAGAAGATGGTGGTGGACGACGCGCCCGACATCTTCGGTGTTCTTGAAAAGCGGCGCATCGCCATGCGCGACACGGTGCAAGGCTTCAGCTTCACGCCGGTGGCCAGCAACGCCATCGACCTGCAGAAGCTTTCGCTGAAGTAAGCCTGCTGCCTTACCGCGGACCCGTCGCCCGTGTTTGCCTACATCCTGCGCCGCGTTGTGCTGCTGGTCCCGGTACTGCTGGGCCTGTCAATGATGGTGTTTGCCATCGGGCGGCTGTTGCCAGGCGACCCGGTGATGTTGGCCGCCGGCCCGAATGCCAGCCGGGAGGAGATCGCCGCGCTGTCGGCGGAGTTCGGGCTCGATCAGCCGATTCCGCTGCAGTACTGGCGCTACCTCACCGGTCTGCTGCAAGGCGACTGGGGCCGTTCGCTGCAGACCCGCGGGCCGGTGCTGGAAGATCTCAAGGTCTACCTTCCGGCCACGCTGGAGCTGGTGCTGGCGGCGATGCTGATCGCCGTGGTCGCTGGCATCCTGCTCGGCCTGCTGGCGGCGGTGCGGCGCAACGGCTGGATCGACTACCTGGTGCGGCTGGCCTCGCTGGCGTCGATCTCGATGCCGCGCTTTTTCCTCGGGCTGATTTTGCAGCTCGTGTTTGCGATGTGGCTGGGCTGGGCGGCGCTGGGCGGGCGTTTCCCGCTCACACTCAGTCCACCACCGTCAGTGACCGGCATGCTCACCCTCGACAGCTTGATCGCCGGAGACATGCAGGCCTTGTTATTGGCGCTGCAGCACCTGGCCCTGCCAGCCATCGCCATGAGCCTGTCGCCGCTGGCCACCATCACCCGCATGATGCGTGCGTCGACCATGGAGGTGCTGCAGCAGGACTATGTGCTCACCGCCCGTGCCTTGGGCATTCCGCCGCGCAAGCTGTTGTTCAAGCATGTGCTGCGCAATGCGCTGTCGTCTACGCTCACGGTGATCGGCCTGTATTTCGGCTGGCTGCTCGGCGGCACGGTGCTGGTCGAAACGGTGTTTGACTGGCCCGGCGTGGGCCTGTACGCCACCAAGTCGATCCTGACCCAGGATTTCATGCCGGTCATGGGAGTGGTGTTGTCCATCGGCACCATGTTCGTGGTGTTCAACCTGGTGATCGACCTGCTGTACGGCGTCATCAATCCGAAGGTGCAGCTGCGATGATGACGACTCTTCCGTTGGACACTGCGGAACTGGCGCAGGGCGCGTCGCGTGCGCGTCGTGATGCCTGGCGGCGCGCCTTCTACCGCATGCGCCAGAGCAGCCTGTCGATCGTCGGGCTGGTACTGGTGCTGCTGCTGCTGCTGGTGGCCGCAGCTGGCAACAGCATGGCGCCCTTTCCGGACCACATCACCGGCGGCATCGACACCGCGATGCGTTTCAAGCCGCCGTCCTGGAGCAACTGGATGGGCACCAATGAACTGGGCCAGGATGTGTTTTCGCTGGTGCTGGGCGGCGCGCGCATCTCGTTGTTCGCCGGGCTGGCCGTTGTCCTGCTGGCGGCAGCAGTGGGCACCATCGTGGGTGCGTTCGCCGGCTACCTGGGCGGCTGGACGGACGAGGTACTGATGCGCCTGGCCGACCTCAAGCTCACCTTGCCGGGTCTGATCCTCGCGATGGCGGTGGCCGCCGCGCTGGGTGCGGGTACGTTGAACATGGTGATCGCGATCTCGCTGGGCTGGTGGCCCGGCTTTGCGCGCCTGGTACGGGGCGAAGTGCTGAGCCGGCGCGAAGAGGTCTACGTGCTGGCAGCGCGCGCGCTGGGCGCCGGGCCGGTGCGCATCCTGTGGCGCCATATCCTGCCCAACATCGTGTCCCCGGTGATCGTGAAGATGTCGCTGGACGTGGGTTTTGCGGTTCTGACCGTGGCCTCGCTGGGCTTCGTCGGCATTGGCGTAAAGCCGCCCACGCCCGAGTGGGGGCAGATGCTGTCGACCGCGCGCGGTTTTCTGCCCGACTACTGGTGGACGGCCATCTTCCCCGGCGCAGCCATCTTTCTGGCCGTGCTGAGCTTCAACCTGCTGGGCGATGGATTGCGTGACGTGCTCGATCCGAAATCGCGCCGCTGAGAGCCCGCCATGCCGCTGCTGCATATCGACAACCTGCATCTGGCCATGCGCTCTTACGACGGCGAGGCGCATGTGCTCAACGGGGTGCAACTGCAGGTCGACAAGGGTGAGATCTGGGGCCTCGCCGGCGAGACTGGTTGTGGCAAATCGGTGACCGGCCTGTCGGTCTCTCGCCTCGTGAACACGCCGCCGGCACGCTACATGCAGGGCCGCATCCTGTTTGACGGGCAGGATGTGGTGGGCGAGTCCGGCTCGGGCAAGTCCACATTGACGCGCTGCCTGCTGGGCCTGGAGCCGGTCGATGGCGGCCGTATCCTGTACCGCGGGGCCGACATTGCAGTGCACGACGCGCATGGGCGGCGTGGACATGCGGCGCGAATGCAGGTGGTTTTTCAGGACCCGAATGCCTCGATGAACCCGCGCATGACGGTGCACGACATCGTGGCCGAGGGCATGGTGATTCACCAGCGCGAACTCGGGCTGGATGGCCCGGCGCGCACGGCACAGGTGCTCACGCTGCTCGGACATGTAGGTCTTGGCCGCGACCATCTGCACCGTTACCCGCACGAAATGTCGGGCGGGCAGCGGCAGCGGGTGTGTATCGCGCGTGCGCTGGCCTTGAAGCCTGAATGTCTGATCCTCGACGAGCCGACCTCGGCGCTGGATGTCTCGGTGCAGGCGCAGGTGCTGAACCTGCTGCATGAGATGCAGCAGGCCTTCGGGCTGACTTATGTGTTCGTCTCGCATGATCTGGCGGTGGTGCGGTATCTGTGCGACGACGTGGTGGTGTTGCGGGGTGGCATGGTGGTGGAGGCTGGGCCGACGGAGCAGATTTTTTCCACGCCACAGGATGGCTACACGCGCGCGTTGATTGCCGCCATGCCGGAGTTGGAGTCGTGTTTACGGTGACATTGCAAGGGGGTTGACTTGCGTGTGGTGGCTGCCGAACCATTCGTGCTTCATGGGCTTTGCCGGTACGAACGCGCGATCCATTTCAATGTAGCTTGAACCATCGACGCGCTCCGGGCTGCAGCAGGCCAACGCCCTGGTCAGCAGCCTGGTCTTCGCACGCGCGCTCGGCGCCCTCACCGGCTTCGGGGCGCCGCTGCTCACATCCGCCAGCCTGGTCTGGGGCATCTTCTCGGCGCTGCAGATCGACGCGACAGCGACTGGCGATTCGAAGACGACCGGCGCGCCGGCGCCGGCGGGCGACCCGAAACCCGCCTGCGATGGGATACAAACGGCGCAAAACAAGCCGCCTGAAGTGACGCGCTCAACTAGATCGCGCCAGCCTGGGATACGGTCATGCAGGCATGATGGAGGCCATGAGCCCAGGCCCCGACCATATTCGCCAGACTGCAACAGTCCTGTCTGTCATGGCGCTGGTGCTGGGATGTTTGCCTGCGCAAGCCGACTGGGTGCGCGTGTCGACCAGCCAGCAATCGGTGTTCTACGTCGATTCGCAGAAGTCGCCGCGGGTGGGCGACAACGTGATGATCTGGGTATTGCGCGACCACAAGGCTATGCAGCCGGGCCAGGCCATCTTGGTCCGTTCGTCCAAGGACCAGATCGAGGTCGATTGTGTCGGTCGTCGTATCCGCCGCATCTTCTCGTCCGACCATGGGCGCCCAATGGGCAAGGGGCCCATGGTGCATTCCGAGCATGGTCCGATGAGCTGGAATGCGGCGCCTTCGAACTCGACGGTCAGCCGCATCGTCGATGTGGCTTGCGCAAATACCTGATACCTGACGCGGCAACCGACTTGTGGAAGGGGGTGTCCCCGGATCGCGAGGAAATCCAGGCTGTGGGACGATTGGGCCGGGAGGCGCATGTCATCGGCAAACTGGCCAAGTTTCCATGTGGATTGCGGCTCGGTGACTACTGGATATCGGACAACGGGCTTTGCCCTTTAGTTATCATCCGTTGATATAGTTCGAGCCATAAGAATGGTCTAGACATCAGCCTCGAACCGCCCCTTGATCTGGACGGTGGTATTTTGGAGCAAGAGGGCGGTTGCTGGGTGAAGATCGGGCACGCTGGAGGACTTCTTCGCAGAGGTGGATCGTGTCATCAAGGAAGCACAGCAATGAAAACCATCGTCATCGGTGTCATGCCCCAGGAGCAAATCCGGGCGCGCGCTGTCGCCATCGCCAAAGGCGAGTACAAGCCCAAGTCGGGCGAGCCCAAGATCTGGTTCACATCCATGAAGTCGGTGGCCGAAGTGCTGAGCGACCAGAACCGCGCCTTGCTGAAAGTGATCCGGGAAACCAATCCCGATTCCATGACCGTGTTGGCCAAGGCCACGGGACGGCAACCGGGCAACCTGTCGCGCACCTTGAAGACGATGGCGCGTTACGGGTTGGTGGACCTTCAGCGCGAGAAGTCGCACGTGCGGCCGGTTGTGACGGCGACCGAGTTCAGAATTCTCGCAGCCGCTTGAGGTTCTATGGTCACCTGTTTTACGACGGCGTCAACCCAGACCATGCATTAGTGGCTACGACTTGGCCAGAGCGCTTGAATATGGTGCGGAGGCCGGAATCGAACCGGCGCGGGTTTTACCCCGCGGGATTTTGAGTCCCGCCGAGCTTTGAGCACTGGCGCGGCCTGCAGCTTGAAAATAGGCGCATGGAATCTGCAGTTTTCGGCTGTGTTTTCACTCGCGGCCGAATCCGATGCGTCTATGATTCAGCGCACCGCCTTCAATTTCGTAAAGATTGACGACGATGGCGTCGTCCTTCATGCGCGCGAGTTCGCCCGCGCCCGGGAGGCCGTGCGTGGCTGCTGTGGCCACTGCGATTGATGGCGCGTGAATCTGAGCGCCGATACAGCGCATCAGCCGGGCGGTGGACCGGCCGATGCCCCCGTATCGAAGGATTCCGCATACCATGCCGCCCAGCATGCGGTTCGGCGCATGCTGTTTGAACTCGCCGCGCGCGATGGCGGAATGCTCAGTCAGCAGACGCTTCGTGGCCGCCAGCGTGAGCGCCAATGCATGTTCGGCCATCGGCTCGGAATACGCTCCCGCGTTGCTTGCCACCGGCACGCCAGTGGGTAACTCGCCGATCGGTATGAAATCCACGCCGGCCGTCATGAGCTGAATCAACTGCAGATGGACGAGCATGGCCAGCTCTTCGCGCGACAGTTCGCGCATCGGATGGCGTGCTAGCACGATCTGCGCGCCGTGCAAAGCCGCCTGGCGCTGTGCCTGGCCGAGCCGGCTGATATCGACGATCTGGGCGGCGCCGGCGAGCACCTCGCTGAGCGCCGCATGCGCGCAAGCGTCCAGTTCGAAGGTGACAGCCAGAGTGTTGTTCATGTTGCGAAAGACCGTTTGCCGGCGGTCGGGGCCTCCATCGGATTGCGGTCCACGAACCGCGGCGGCCGCTGGAGCGGGTCGTACCCATGCACCCGGTGTACTTGCGGAAGCGCAGATTCTTGCATACGGGTCGCGCGCTGTACGCGGTGATCGCAAACCTGGCGTGGCGCGAAGAGGAACGCGACATGAACGAATCAAGTGGTTCGAATCAAGTGGTTGGGAGTGGTCCGGCAGTTGTACAATTTCGTGCTGCACTATTTTGGTAAAGCACGAAGGAATACATCATGGCGGGTACAACCCAGAGTGCGAGCGTCAAAGTTGTCGGTGCCAATGGCCAGATCTCACTTGGCAAGCAGTTCGCCGGCCGTCAGGTTTTGATCGAAGAGCAGGAAGCCGGCGTGTGGTTGAT
>ENA-ORBV01001586-ORBV01001586.1-microbial-mat-metagenome-genome-assembly--contig:-NODE-1586-length-50133-cov-15.398354_pt1 | contig 50133 bp, 62 predicted proteins | sample MGYA00237777_ERZ505514 | MGnify/ENA primary metagenome ERZ505514 (study PRJEB26160, sample SAMN06269048) | microbial mat metagenome | isolation source: Oligotrophic lake microbial mat | place... | reverse complement strand
CTACACCTCTCTATTCGTCGGCAGCGTCAGATGTGTATAAGAGACAGGACATTGACGTTACAGAATACAAAATCATTCCCAAAATTTTGTGAAACGATAAATACTTGTTGTCTTTCAAGTGTCGATCGTAAATTTGATTGAGTAACTTCTTCACCTAAGACATTTGATAAACGCTTCCATAATTTTGAGGCAATATTTCTGACGTGACCTTCGCTACAATATGATGCTTCTGCGATTTGAGAGTATTTTTGACCTTCCCATACACCCGCTAGGATTGCTTCTTGCAGATCGTCCAAGTGTTCTCCCGTCTTGGCGAAAACTAGGTTGTCAGCCAATTTCAAGACTTTTTTAACGTCCATTGGGTGGGTAGGCGTGAAAGTTTTGGCTATTTTATCATATTTTTTATGACATTTTCTGATATCTATTACAAAAAGTGACTTTATTCGCTAGAGATATTGTGTCATATCGATTACATTTTATTACAATTTATCACAGGCTAAAATCCAAAATTCTGTATATGATCAATTTACTTACGGAATTCAAGGCTGTAATTTAATAGCCATAATTTAAACCGTGCTGTTTACTTGGTTTGTCAAATAGGAGGATCAAGCTATGTCTGTATTCAACACAAATGATGAAGAGCAAGCAAGAAACTGGTTAGAAAGTCTGAAGGAAAAACTGCAAGTAGCCCAGGGTCAAAAATTCACTTTTCTATTGGTTGGTCGTACAGGAGTTGGGAAATCAAGCACTGTAAATAGTTTGATGGGTAAAACAGTTGCTGTAGTCGGTGACTATGAACCTTGTACAATGGATGTTAAAAAGTATGAGCATGAACTCAATGGAATTAATTTCACTATAATTGATACTCCTGGCTTGTGCGATGATCTTGAGGAAGTTGGAAATGATTATGAATATTTAGAACGTATGCGTTCCGATGTCAGCCAGGTTGACTCTATGTGGTTTGTCAGTCGTTTGGATGAAACAAGGGTTACTAATGACGAAAAACGAGGAATAAAACTGATTTCTGAGGCTTTCGGTTCCAAATTTTGGGGACAAGCTGTTATTATATTTACCTTTGCAGGTGCAAAGAATGCCTCAGACTATCCGATTGCATTGGAGAAAAGGACAGAACTCATTCGGAAAGAAATCGCTAAATACACTGGGATTGGAATAGCAAATAACGTTCCGTCGGTTGCAGTTGATAACACAAGTAAGATAACCCCCGATGGAGAACAATGGTTAGGTGAACTTTATACCCAGATATATGCAAGAATTTCTGCTAAAGGTGCAGCACCATTTCTCATGGCAACTGTAGAGCGAATCAAACGACCTGAAAAGGAAAGAGAATTTATCATAGAAAAAATCTATGAGCCAGTTCCAACATATGCACCTATTGAGCTTAATCAGAGGCAGGCAGCAGTAGTCCGAAATAAAACTAATGAAGTGTTAGGTCTTGCAAGTGCGGGAGCAAGTGTTGGGGCTGTAATTGGCTCTCTAGGTGGACCCGTCGGTGCTGCTTTCGGGGGTGCAATTGGTGCAGGAATAGGACTTATTGCTGGGTTTTTCCGTTGGTAAAGTATGCGTAAATTTCTGCTAGTGGGACGGACAGGTGTTGGTAAATCAAGTTTTATCAATGCGGCGTTTGGTAGTTACATTGCTGAGACTTCAGAGTATGAAGCTTGTACAAAAATTGTTGAGCATTATGCTTACAAAACTCCTCTAGGCGATGTATCTCTTATCGATACACCTGGATTAGCTGAGGATGACGAAGCCTGTGATGAAGCCTACCTATCTTTAGTACGGGCTAAAGTTAATTTAGCTCAGATTTATGCAACCATCTATGTGACTAGGCTTAACGAAACTCGTTTTAGTCCAGACGAAAAGCGAACACTACGCCTTTTGACTAATCGACTTGGTGCAGATATTTGGAATCGCTCTATCCTTGTTTTAACGTTTGCTGCATCTGTACCTGAGCATCAACAAGAGATATTTGCAGAAAAAAGGAGTCAACAAATTTTTGACTTTCTCCAAATTGTCACAAGAGAACAGGATATTCACAAAAAATTTCAAGGATTTGATCAATCATGGTTGGTGGACAATATTGTAGAAAATTGGACATCTGATGGATTACCTATTCTCTCAATGTTAACAGATTGATCTCTAATCGCTTCTTTTCGCGGTTAATGACACTCATCAAGTCATTAGACAACAAACTTGCGATTTAGTTTACCATGATCTTATATCAAAAGCGATCGCCCTTTTTACCCTAAAGGGCGATCGCTCTCATTTTGGCGTTGCTTAATCAGGGTATGAAAAAAATAAGTTGAAAATCCCCAAGCTTTGTCGATACTGGTTTTTATGACTGGCATATTTAGCCTTTCATACCGTAAATCAGCAACGCCCTTGAACCTTCATTTTTTTAGAAATTTTTTCCTAAGTATTCATCATGCTTGGTGAACATTTTATACCGTATCAGTTATCAAAACGATGGTATTTTTTACCAGATTTTACTCCCGATTTTTAATTCCAATTTTTTGACAGTTGTTTTGAGTATAAATGCTCAGTAGTCTGGCGGGAGTGACGGCATATATCGCCGTCACACAGCTTAACTGCACCTATGTGACAGTTGGGGTGCGGAATGTGGGTTTTAAGAAAACCTACAAGCGCGACGCTGACCCGTCTCAGGGTGAGTTAGAGGCTGACCCGCGTTTTAAGGATGATGAGAATTTTATCCTTGAGCGGATTGCGCCGGCGATGCTTAGAGACTAGCGGAAAAATAAAATACCAGTTAAAATGGGATAATCGTGATATCCCATTTTGGTAAAGTTTCAGAACGTTGCCATTCGGATAAATACTGTTTTAACTCATGAGGTAAGACTTTTACTCCTTTCTCATAAGTTGTCTCAATTAAGTGTACAATGGGCTTAATTCCTTTCCATGTCATGTTGGAGGCCCAGTTGATGGCAGTTTCAACCGAATCTAAAATAGCACCATTCCAATAATGTTCAAGTGTCCCCCAGCAGCGTTCAATTGGATTATACTTGCTATGATAGGGTGGATAGTAAATTAGTCTGATTTTCAAACCAATTGTCTGAGATAAGTCAATGATACCTTTGATGAATTGTGTTCGATTACTTCTAGTTGCTGGGCCACCATCAAGGTTAATCACCAATTCTTCCAGTTCGGTGTAATCAGATTTGTTATTATGCCACCAATCTGTTAGACAATCGACGATAAAATCAGTGGTTTCAGCGGACTGTCCCATATAAATAGATAATTGGTCACTCTTTATTGTTCAGAATGCCAAAGGGGACTAATACGGCTTGCCACTCAGTATCGTGGTCATCAGCCGACTTCGGTTCAAGGGTTCGAGCTTTACCGCCCCGTGAGAGGTTGCCAATTTTTACTTTCGCTTTGGTATCGATTGATATTCGTAGAGACTTAATATCTTGATCGGAGGCTTCATTCTCCTTCAATACATTCTCAAAAATGGCATCTGTTTCGGGAATCTTTTTCAACGGCTTGGTTTTTTGTGTTTTTTTAGGCGATACCCCATTCGATTTAAAATCGTGCCAATTGTCTGACGAGAAGGCAATTGTGAGGTATCGTAGTTCTTCTGACTAACTAATGCTGATAGTACCGCCTTAGCACTGATCCGAGCATACAAAAATGTCGATTGAAACTTGGGGTCTACCTGAGACTTGGCATCTACTAAAGAACGAATATCCGCTTCTAAGTTTGGCAACAAAATTTCACTTTTATGTCGCCCTCGCGCCCGGTAATTATCAACACAAATTAACCCGGTTCGTCGTTCATGTAAGCCCAGTTGAACGCTGGAGCGGTTCCATCCCATAAATGTTTCTACTTTGCGAGCTGAACCATTGAAGTAGTCTTCAGCCACTTTTGCCATAAAGTCTCGACGGCGATAGCCCGTTAGTTTCTTTGCAGCATCTTTGAATGTCAATTTAACTGGCTCACTCAAGATCATTTCTATCATCCCAATCATACAGATCACAACTGCTGATGTCAGATTTTTTGTTTCCTAACCCTTCTAGTATAATTGGGGTTATATTTAATTGCAAGCCTCTAAGCACCATCACTCAGGCAGTTCAGACCGTCGATGCCAATGCGATCGTTCAAGCCGATCCGCAGACGAAGAGCGTTTCAGTAGAAACTAAAGCGTCTGAAACAGCGATTAAAGAAGCGATCGCCAAAGTTGGCTACCCCCCTAGTTAAACTACTTTGTCATTGACTCTGGGTTTAATTTCAGAGCCTCTGGTTGAATTTATAACTTGCAGACGACAGGTGCGACGATGTTTATTGATCGAGGAATCCTTTTATGAAACCAGATTATCTAAGTGACATTCGAGCAAATGAAACTTCGCTCGACAATTTCTATTTCTGCAATGCCTCATCTGGCTATCCCGACTTTGCGCTGACATTCTGGACGGGAACGCTGCTATATCAACGATTATCTGGCGATGTGTTGTTGGGATCGGCTAAATAGACGATCGTACATTCATTAACTTAGAGGTCATTACGATCGAAAAGGTAATCCAGCATTCTTTATTACAGAGGAAATAATCATGACTAAGATTGGCTTATTTTACGGCACACAAACAGGTTATACTGAAACCGCCGCAGAGACAATTCAAACAGAGTTTGGCGGGGATACTGTCGTTGAAATCATAGATATTTCAAAGGCAGCAGCGAGTGATTTCGATCGCGAAAACATCATTATTGGCTGCCCCACTTGGGATGTTGGCGAATTACAAGCAGACTGGGATGTCTTTTATGAGGAACTTGACAACCTTGATTTTACTGGCAAAAAGGTTGCCTATTTTGGACTCGGAGACCAGGTTAACTATGCCGATAGCTTTCAAGATGCGATCGGTATTTTAGAGGAAAAAATTTCCGAGCGAGGTGGTACGACCGTCGGCTACTGGTCTACGGTTGGCTACGAGTTTAATGAGTCTAGAGGAGTCAAGGATGGTAAATTCGTCGGTCTTGCGCTGGACGAAGATAACCAGTCTGATTTGACTAATAAACGGATTGAAAACTGGGTAACTCAACTCAAGCAGGAGTTTGGCGTTTAAAATCAGAACTTTACAATGTCGAAGAATCTGTTTAATCGCTAGGCGTAAGTAGATAGGCATAATAAAAACCAAAGCCCAAAAAGCTGTAGCGCACGTGCAGCCTGCGCTACAGCTTTTTGGGTTTTTCTTCCCGTTCGCATATTTCAAGACATTACCTTGACACTATAGGAGTAAAAAGATGACCAAGCACCATAGCCATAAAGATTCATCGTTGAATCTATTTGACATCAAAAGTCATACCGAATTTATGCGTCCCTTTTTAGTGCCGCCAGACCCGAAAATTTCCCTCACCAAAGACTACGACCCAGATTACAAAGCCCACTATCTCAAGAAGTCGGATGCTAAACGTGACTTACAGGAAGTTATCAAAGCTATAGCAGAATATCAGGACATACTTTATGCCCAAGATACTCACTCCTTGCTGATTATCTTTCAGGCGATGGATGCGGCAGGTAAAGACAGCACCATCAAGCACGTAATGTCAGGTATCAATCCCCAAGGATTTCAGGTGTATAGTTTCAAGGCTCCTTCTTTGGAAGAGTTGGATCATGATTATTTGTGGCGATGTTCTAAGGCGCTCCCAGAAAGAGGGCGCATTGGCATTTTTAATCGCTCTTATTACGAAGAGATTTTGGTAACTAGAGTCCATCCAGAAATCTTGGAACAGCGCCAAATCCCTCCTAGTTTAATCGATGAAAAAATCTGGAAGCAACGCTTTGAGGAAATTAATAACTTTGAGAAACATCTCGTCAACAATGGAACTGTCATCCTTAAGTTCTTCTTGAATGTCTCTAAAGAGGAGCAGAAGCAACGCTTTTTAGAAAGGATCGATCGCCCTGAGAAAAATTGGAAATTCTCCACCAATGATGCTAAGGAGCGTGCTTTTTGGGATGACTACATGGCTGTTTATGAAGATATGTTCAATCACACCAGCACAGAGTTGGCTCCTTGGCACATCATCTCAGCCGATCACAAATGGTTTACGCGCCTCGCGGTGGCAGGCATTATTTATGCCAAATTGAAGGAACTCAACCTCCACTATCCCAAGGTTAGCCAAGAAAAACACCTAGAACTTTTGCAAGCAAAGGTAATGCTTGAGAACGAGAAATAAAGTAGGGGTAATTCATGAATTGCCCCTACGACTGGGTAGTTATATTAAGAGTCATGTCGTAATCAATCATTTTATACGGTGAATACAACATCGTTTTCGCAAAATAGCAATCAAAATAGTAAATAACTGCAATCTTATACAACTATCCTAATGAAAAATTTTTTACGCCAACCGATACGATTTTTGATGGCGGGAGTTGCACTACTCCTGTTGCTGGTTTCCTGTCAAGGTATGCCACAGGCTCAGGCAACCTCTCCAGCAGCGACTCAATCGGCTGCGGTTGCGGTTGCTGCGCTACCAGAGGGTGAACTGAGAGCCTATCCCGCACAACTGCCGCCATTGCCCTACGAGTATGGTGCATTGACGAAGGCGATCGATGCAGAAACAATGCAGATCCATCACGATCGACATCATGCCAGCTATGTCGAAAAGCTGAATGCCGCATTAAAGCAACAGCCCAACTTGCAGAATCGCAGCGTCGAAGCGTTGCTCCGCGACCTCAACAGCTTACCAGCAGATATTCGTACAACCATTCAGAACAATGCTGGTGGACATCTTAACCACACGATTTTCTGGCAGCTTATGAGTCCAAAAGGCGGGGGACAACCCACTGGCACGATCGCTCAAGCGATTAATCAAACCTTTGGCAGCTTTGACAACTTTAAAAAACAATTTAACGAGGCAGGGGGCGCTCGCTTTGGCAGTGGCTGGGTTTGGTTGGTTCGTAATCCTCAAGGACAACTGCAAATTACCGCCACACCGAATCAAGACAGTCCAATTATGGAAGGTTCCTACCCCATTCTAGGCAATGATGTTTGGGAACATGCTTATTATCTTCGTTACCAGAATCGTCGCGCTGAATACTTGACTAATTGGTGGAATGTCGTGAATTGGCAGGAAGTCGAGCGTCGGTTTCAACTAGCATCTCAACAATAAGCGCTCAGGAGTTTGACCATGAGACGTTTGTTGATGCATAGCCCGATCGCTGTTGCCTTTCTGTGGATTGTCGCCTACCTGCTGCTAACCCTATTGCCATTGTTAGTGCTATTACTGCATCCAGTCCCTTCTGGACGTGGCTTTTGGGCTGAGTTTTCAGTGGCGCTGGGCTTTATCGGACTGGCGATGATGGCATTGCAATTTGTCCTGACGGCTCGGATCAATCGGATCGAATCTTCCTATGGCATTGATATTCTGCTCCAGTTTCACCGCTACACCTCCCTAGTCGCATTCTTCATGGTGCTGGTGCATCCAGTGATTCTGTTCATTGCTCAGCCTGAAACCCTTCAGTTGCTCAACTTTTTCGAGGCTCCTTGGCGGGCTCGTATGGCAGTGTTGGCAACGCTGGCATTTCTGGCAATGGTGATCACGACTATCTGGCGTAAACAACTCAAGATTCCCTATGAACCTTGGCGAGCCTCTCACACGATTCTGGCAGTGTTAGCAGTGGGGTTGAGCTTTGGACATGCGATCGGCGTTGGCAACTACATGGGCTTGTTTTGGAAAGCCGTACTGTGGTCGGGCATTATGCTGGTCTCGCTCTGGCTGATCATTTATGTGCGTCTGATCAAACCTTGGTTAATGACGCAAAAGCCCTATGTCGTGGAAGAAGTCATGTCCCAGCGAGGTGATGTCTGGACACTGGCGCTACGCCCATTGGGACATGAGGGCTTTAAGTTTCAGCCAGGTCAGTTTGCTTGGTTGACCTTGAACATTACCCCGTTGAGTATGCGGGAACATCCCTTTTCAATGTCATCCAGTGGCGATCGCGCCGATCGGCTTGAGTTTGGTATCAAAGCGATCGGAGATTTTACCAGTCAAATCAAAGATGTCCAACCAGGAACAAGAGCTTATCTGGATGGTCCCTACGGGGTATTTACGACAGAACGCTACTGGGACAGCGCTGGGTTTATGCTGATTGCAGGTGGTGTGGGTATTACACCCATTTTTAGTATTTTATTAACAGCATCCGAACGAAATGACGATCGCCCCTTTCTCCTCATTTACGCAGCTTCCTGCTGGGAGGATATAACCTATCGGGAGGAGTTGGAGGCTTTGAAAGAAGCGCTCGATTTAGATATTGTGTATGTGTTGCGGAAAGCTCATGATGGATGGGAAGGCGAAACGGGTTATGTCGATAAAGCAGTGTTGGAAAGGCATATTCCCCGACATCGAGGCAGTCGTCATTACTTCGTCTGCGCCGCGCCAGTGATCATGCGTGCGGTAGAACTTGCTCTGTTTGAGCTAGAGGTTCCCATTACGAACGTCCATATGGAACACTTTGATCTGGCATAATCTTGATCTGGCATAAAAAGGAGGATTGATGCGTTACAGCATTATGGTGCAACTCGTGGCAGGCGTGACAGTGATTCTGGTAGGCACTGCCGCTCTGTTTGCTTGGATTCAAACCCGAACGGAACCTGTTGAGATGAAAGGAGACAAGGTTTCTATTCATTCTCATGACAAGGACTAAACCCAAGCATTTTATTAGTGATCCTCTATGTCTTGTTTCTCTATGCCGCAGATTTACTTGGGCTGAAGCCTTCTCAATGTGTGGTGGTTGAGGATGCTGCTTGTCGGAATTGAAGCGGCGATCGCGACAGGGCTGTAGACTATTGGGCATAGTTCTAGCGATCGCTTTAAAACGACTAACGTTATTCTTCCTAACCCGATCGATGTTCGTTGGAGCGATTTACAACTGAAGTTAAAGTAAAGTCTTGCTGACAAATAGCTTTGATAGCGATCGCAATGATTCAGCGCAATATGTTTTGCGATCGCCCTTTACAAACTTGAGAAGGTGATTGTTGATGCGATCGCAAAAGTTAAAAGCTGAGAATCGATCTTGCATAACAAATCATTAGAACGGACAAATTATGATATTTTAGCGTTAAGTTAGAGATTGATCCCCCGCCTCTCAATTCAACCGTCATGTGTCTGAGGCTCCGCTCATGTGAAGATTGAGAAAAAACTAGCTGCTTGCAACCGTTTTGGGAGCATAATAGGTAAAGTGCGCTCTGATAATTCTTGAGCCACTGTTGCAAATGTTAGAAACCTCAGAGGTTTGAGTTTTTACCGCAATGGAAATCCAGCGAGTCATCTTAAACAATGTTGGGCTATTTAAAAGCCTAGAAATCCCCTTAGCACCCACTGAGCGCAACCCTAGCAATATCACCGTTTTTGTTGGTAATAACGGGGCTGGTAAAACCTCTGTGCTGAAAGCATTAGCAACCTCTCTTAGTTGGTTTACTGCTCGTTTACTCACAGAAAAAGGTAGTGGTAACCCTATTCCCGAAGATGCCATACTCAACAACGCTAATGCTGCCAGCATGGAAATAGAAATCTGCGATTCCTCTGGCGCATCAGATGATTCTAATCAAAGCGAAATCGATCATCATTTCAAGTGGACTCTAGCAAAAGGTAAAAAAGGACGTAAAGCCCAATACACTAGTAACCTCAACGACTGCACTGGCTTAGCCAATCGTTATCGTGATGCCCTTACCCGTGATGACAAAACTAGTCTCCCTCTAATTGCGTTTTACCCTGTCGAGCGCATCGTACTGGATATTCCACTAAAAATTAGGACTAAGCACACCTTTTTGCAATTGGATGCTTACGATAACTCCTTGAGTCAGGGTGTTGAGTTTCGCCGCTTTTTTGAATGGTTCCGGGAACGTGAAGATACCGAAAATGAATCAGTAATTCCTGAAGATATTCTGAGGGAATTAAGATCACTAGCTGAAACCAATCAAGACGTATGGCAACGCTTAAATGAACACAATGCCTCAGCCAAAGATCGGCAATTAACCGCAGTTCGTACTGCTATTCACCGATTTATGCCCCACATGAATAATCTTAGAGTTCGTCGTAAACCTCGACTCTACATGGCGATTGACAAGAACGGTGAAACCCTGAATGTAGCTCAACTGTCACAAGGTGAAAAATCTCTCATGGCTCTTGTTGGTGATATTGCCCGCCGTTTAGCCATGCTGAACCCTGCCCTAGAGAATCCTTTAGAAGGTGATGGTATCGTCTTGATTGATGAAGTCGATTTGCACCTACACCTCTCTTGGCAACGCAGTCTGTGCGATCGCCTAATCGAAACTTTCCCAAATTGTCAGTTTGTGCTGACGACCCATTCACCTCTGATAATCAGTGACTGTAAAAATGTTTTGGTTTACATCTTAAACAATGGTGAATCGCGCCAATTGCCCTCTCAGTATGGACAAGATGTTAATACTGTCTTACTAGATGTCATGCATACCAGCATCCGTGATGAGAAAATTGATACTGAACTGAACGATTTGCTGGATGCTATACAAGATTCAAAGCTAGCTGAGGCTAAACAACTACTTGCAGAATTAACTAATGAATTACCCGCCAATCATCTCGAATTGGTTAAAGCTAAACTACTACTTCGTAAACAAGAATTGCGTCATGAGAACAATTATTAAAGGAACTGAACCGCCCTATTTAACAGTCTGGAAACAAAAAAACCCTCATAAAAAGTACGAAGACTTAGACGGCACAGAAGAGGGTAAAAGCATTCGTGCAACTATTCGAGGCGATGTACTCAAGGAACAATTCTATCTTTGCGCTTATTGCTGCCAACGAATCCAAGACATTGATGCTTGCCGTAATGAGCATATAGAAGCTCAAAGCCAGAATCCTACACGCACGCTCGATTTTTCAAATATTGTCGCCAGTTGTAAAACTCTTAATCAATGCGACGATGCTCATAAATCTAAGTACCTACCCCTAACTCCCCTGATGACAGAATGTGAGACAGAGCTTCGATTCAAAATTAGTGGTCGGGTAGAAGGTTTGAGCGATCGGGCAACCGTGACAATTCAAGTCTTAAACTTGGGCGATCATGAAAAAAATAACCGTGCCCTGATAGAAAAACGCAAGCAATTGTCTAATGCTTTATTATGGACAAACGGTATAGATCCCGATGAAGGCTTAGAGGATGAAGACTTGTTACAGATGTTAATCGGTGAACTATCACAACTCCAACTGGAGCAGATGGAACCCTTTACTCCAGTGGTAATTAATATTTTGCAAAGTTGGCTCCAATCCTAAGATAAACTGTCTTGATAAATTGGTTCTGAATTACAATCCAAAAAGTGACAGATAAAAGATCAAATGCAGAGGGTTGAGATGATCGCAATCTAAAACATATAAAATCACTCGCGAATATTTGTTGTTGGGTGAAATCGCGATCGCCTCCTGCAAAATTGAGAAGATGATTGTTGAGGCGACCGCGCATGGTCGTGCGGCAAGTATGCCCATGCATTGCCATCGGTGCTGTAATCTTCGCGTACCGTTCCCCACTGGCGATCGCTCACGTAGGGTCCCCATCTGCGCCAGTAGGCTTGACGATTGCGATCTTGTTCCAGTCTTCGTTCTTCTGCGGTCATCATTATTACCTCAAGCAGACCAAGTTTCTTGAAAATCGGCATAGAGGGTTAATCCCCCATCAATGAACAGCGTCTGCCCAGTTATATAAGCCGCTTCATCCGATGCTAGAAATGCCACCGCTGCTGCCATTTCTTCAGAGGTTCCAGCGCGTCCCATAGGAATATGGCTCTCCACGATCGCCTGCTTGTTCGGATCATCTGTCCAGCTTTCATTAATAGGAGTAATGGTAGCTCCGGGAGCAACGCCATTCACCCGAATGCCTCGCTTTGCATATTCCAATGCTAGAGTTTTTGTCAGATTTCCCATACCGCCCTTGCTGATAGAGTAGCTAACATACATCGGGCGCGGAATGATTTCATGGACGCTGGAAATATTGATGATCACACCAGAGCGCTGATGTTCTAATAGGTGTTTAATCATTTCTCGCGCACAGAGATAGGCTCCGCGCAAATTCACTGCGATCACGCGATCGAACTCATCAGTTTGCACTTCATGAGATGCTCTTTCAGTCTGAATTCCCGCATTGTTAATTAAAATATCCAGACTGCCGAATTTGTCTACAGTGGCGCTCATCATTTGCAAGATGTCCTCTTCTTTGGAGACATCCCCTTGAATGATCAGCGTTTCAACGCCGCATTCTGCGGCCTGTCCACAAGCTTTTTGTAGTGCTAATTCTTCCGTGTCTTCGGCATCCTCTGCACTTTTGCGGTGGTTGATGGCGATATTGCAGCCTTCCTGAGCCAGACGAACGGCGATCGCCTGGCCAATTCCAGAACTCGCCCCTGTAATCAATGCAGTTTTTCCAGCTAATCCTTTCACGCTAGTTTCTCACTTTTAAATTCGCTCTACTTTAGCATCAATGGCAAATGTGACATAATGATGACAGGCTCGAAGTTCAATTTGATGAGTGTTTAATCTGTTCCCCACGCATCTCATCCACATCAAGCAAACTAATTAACACACCTGCAATGGGAATCGAAAGAAACACTCCCACCAATCCCGCGACTCTCGCCCCCACCAACAGTGCAAAGAACATAATCACAGGATTCATGTTGATAGATCCTTGCATAATCCGAGGCATGAGTAGGTTTTCTTCGACCTGTTGCAGCAAGATACAGCCTATCAGCACCTTTATACTTAGCAAAATTCCTTGTGGTAAAATGATTAGGCAAATCAGGCTAATGCCAATGGTTGCACCAATGCCGGGGATCAAGTCGAATAGGCCTGCGGTCGCTGCCAGCACCAAAGCATAGGGAATATTCAGCAAAATGAATACTAAAAATGTCGATATTCCAAAGAAAATAGATAATAGTAACCTTCCCCAAAAGAAACCCAGAAGATTTTTCTGAATTGCCACTGTCAGTTTTCGCCGCAAATGGGGCGCAAACAGCTTCATCAAAAGTTTCCATAGCCGTCGACCATCCAACAGCATAAAGAAGCCGACTACCGCAACCAGAATCAAATCTAGCAAGCTGAACAGAGTATTTTGAATCGTACTAAAACCCGTGCCAATCATACCGAGAGCCTGTTCGCGCACTTGGACTTCAAAAGCACTGAAATCAACGGTAATGTTTAGACTTTGCAAAAATAACCGAAGATTTTCCAATAGCGCGATCGCCGACTCTAAAAACTTGGGAGCTTGTTCCAACAGCTGTTGCGCTTGAGAAATGGCAGCTAATCCTAGCGTTGCCATTAGCGCACCCAGAAGCAGCAGGGTGAGCAAAAATATTAGAAAAACCGCTAACCCACGAGGGATGAAACGGGATACAAATGAAACTGGATAATTGAGCAGAAAGGCGAAGATTGCTGCGAAAATAAAAATAACCAGAACTGTTTCAAAATAAGCTATTACTTGAACAATCGCCCAGGCAAGCGCAAAGAGTAGCAAGTAGCGAATGAGGCGAGCGTTGCTCAGTTGGTTCCACATTTTATTGGTGTTGACTTTTGGATTATCCATTACAGCTGCTAAACCTCTACCGCTTTCCTCACTCGCTGTATTTGCTGAAACTAGAATAGATGATCACTTCTTGGCGACCGAAGAAGCCAACAGTGAAAATGCGATCGCAAATCCTCGCTTAAGATTAAATTTCTTAAACTGGCGCACGACTCGATTTAACCCAGTCGCGAAGATCACTGCCATGAAAAACAGCAGCATGATCGATCGAACTTGCCACATAACATAGAGCGAAATGCTCAGCAAGATCAATCCAACCCAACGTCTTAGTGTCAAAGCTTTGCTTTCCGCTTTCGCTTACTGAGAAGAAAAACTGCTGAACAACAGTCTACGAAGATTCTACCTTTTTTTCTTTAGTTAATACAGCTTGATCTGCAAAACTTCGTCTGCAAGTAAGCTGTTGTAGAATATCTATCTCATGATAGTTGACAACTCAAAATATACAAATGGAGGACAAGCTAGTGTTCAATCTCCTTCATAGTGTACATGACTCAAATCAGATTCCTTGTTAATCTTTTTATAAAGTATCGAATGGAAAAGACTGCTTTTGTGGTGCATGGGCGCTAGGTTAAAACAGCCTGATCCCCCACAATTAGCTTAGACGATTCTTCTAGCAGCGAGATATAAAGCCAGTCTAATGGAGAGCCGATATGGAGTCTGTTGAAAGAGAATCACTTGAGTTGAAACTAGAAAAAGTTGGTAACATTTTACGCCTGACAGGTTGGATCGGTTTCTGTGTGCAAATTGGCTTCGGAGCGATTTCACTGCTGATGGTTGTCTTTGCAGGGCAACCGCACACGTTTCTTAACAAACAAGAAATGACCAAGACAAAGCAGGATAATCGATATTATCTATACGCAGAAACACTTGATGGGAAAGCCAGTCAGCCCTACAGCCTTGATAGAAACGCACTTTGGGAAATTGCAAGACCCCAGAGCGTTACACAGCATAGACCATAGCTTGCTAGATATACTGGTAATCACGATCTGCGGGACAATTTGTGGAGCCGATGATTGGGAAGCACTCGCCGAATATGGAAAATCAAAACAAGAATGGTTAAAGACATTTTTGGAACTGCCAAATGGCACACCGTCGGCGGATACATTCAGTCGAGTCTTTGCCAGAATCAAGCCATCGGAATTGCAAAAGTGTTTTATTGGCTGGATGGAAGAAGTGCATGAGAAGACAGAAGGAGAGCTAATTAACATAGATGGAAAGACGCTAAGAGGTGCAAAAGAAGCAGGGAGTTCTCGAAGTCTGATTCACATGGTGAGTGTGTGGTCAGCATCGCAGCATTTGGTGCTGGGACAGAAAAAAGTAAGTGAGAAATCCAATGAGATTACAGCAATACCAGCATTGTTAGAATTGTTGTCTTTGCGTGGTTGTTTAGTAAGTATTGATGCGATGGGCTGTCAAACGGAAATCGCCAAGGCGATAGTTGAACAGGGTGCAGATTACGTATTAGCACTCAAAGGCAATCAAGGTAATTTACATGAGGATGTAGAGCAACTGTTCACATCGTCACGGGCACAGGATTTCAAAAATATTGAGCATCAGTTTCATTCAACCGTAGAAAAGGGACATGGACGGATTGAAACTCGTCGTTATTGGACTATGGGTAACACAGAATATTTAGCCAATGCGGAGAAGTGGGCAGGCTTAAAGAGTATTGGTATGGTTGAATCACAGCGTAATATCAATGGTTCTATTTCTATCGAACAACGTTACTATATTCTCAGCATTGAGAGTGATGTTCAAAGATTTGCAGAGTCAGTCAGAAGTCATTGGAGTATTGAGAACAAATTACATTGGGTTCTTGATGTTGGCTTTTCTGAAGATGCCTCTCAAGCTTGTCAGGGACATTCTGCTGAAAACTTAGCAGTTGTCCGCCATATTGGGGTCAATTTGCTGTCACGGGACAAAAAAACAAAAGTGGGGGTTAAGACCAAACGACTCAAAGCTGGGTGGGATGATAACTATCTTAGGAATGTCCTTACTGCCTTGAACATAGTCACGGCATAGATTTTGTCGTTTGTTAAGAAACGTGTGCGGTTGCCCTGGTGTTTGGTATGTTTGAATGGATTTTGCAAACTACAGGTAATATCAATCTGGCTCGTACCATGGCAGTCCATACCCTCGTCGCGGCTGAAACCTTTTACTTATTAAGCATTAGTCAATGCATTCCATCTCTGTTTTCCTATTTAAAAGATCGCTCTCGCACATTTGCTTATATTCCTGCGATCGGTGTGGCTTGCGTTTTTATCTTGCAAATTTTCTTTAGCCAGTTGTCCATTATCAACCCATTATTTAACACTCAACCACTGAGTATGGCACAAGCCTTGATTTGCATCAGTGCTGGAATCCCAATCATTGTCCCTGCTTTATTCCTAAAGCGATTCGCTCCTCTAGCTTAAAGCTATTAGTCGATCGACTAATCATAAACTTGAGAAGATGATTGAGGAGTCGATCGCATTTAGACGAGAATTTACTATAGTGGATCGCTAGTTATAAATGTTGGAGCAAATATATGTACCTAGGATGGATCTTATTGTTTACGGGTTTTGTTCTGTTAGGTATCGCTATTAAAGTTAGAGCGGATACTCTAGCTTTTTTAGCTAAAGCTATTTCTACAAAAGGCAAAGTTATTAGGATGGAGGAACACTTGTCAACCGACAATGACGATAATCACTCTTATACTTATTATCCAGTAGTGGAGTTTGCAAATACTAGAGGTAAGGTGTCGCAGTTTACATCCAAAAATGGACGCAATCCACCTGGTTTCACAGTGGGACAAGAAGTACAAGTTTTGTACGATCCTCAAAAGTTAAATTCTGCAAGAATTGCTACATTTACTGAAATCTGGTTGGGTTCATTGCTATTAGGGATTTTTGGACTGCTTCTCATTGTGATAGGAATCATACTGGTCTTTAAGAGAACGTAAGCAGAGAATCTATTGCGATGATTTGGTCAATATTTCAGTAACAAAATTAGAGAAGTATGCCATCACAGCGATCGACTAATCATAAACTTGAGAAGATGATTGAGGAGTCGATCGCTCCAAATTCAATCGGTCAAATTTTGCAGATAAACAAAAGCTGCGTTTGTGCCACCACCTTGACCAACCGCAATTTGAATATTGAGGTGCGCCATCGCTTCCAAATAACGAGATGTAGACAGAGAGACAGTATCCAGAGGTGAATAACCTATATTTCTGGATAAAGAGATAACTTGTTGTTTGGCTGCTTCATGATCTCCCGCGATAAATACAGTGATAGCTTGTCCCCATCTATCAATCGAGACAGATCGGTAGATCTAAAATATGCCGTTAGATAGAGATGATTTCTAGGCTTCAGCTACTAATCTAAATTGTATTCCACATAAATTTTGGACATACAAACCATGTCTGACCCAATTAAGCAAAAAATCAATACCAACCTAGAGAAGGCAAAGGGAGAGGGCAAGCTTAGAGTTGAACATATCCGAGAAATTGTCAGAGATGCAGTTTCCCAAACGATTTCTGAACTCAAAGAAGGAACAGGAGAGATTGGGCTGATTGTTAAAAATGCGATTTCTACCACGATTGCTGATTTGAGGCTAACAGGGCAGCCAGATCCCAAAGAAATCACTGCTTCGATCGAAGGAGCGATCGAGGGAGGTACTAGCCAAAGACAGCAAAAAATTGCTCAACAACGAGCCAAGCTCCAAGAACTTCATGCTCAGCTTGACGAGCAGCAAAGTCTATTAGATCGAGAAGTTAGTGGTGTATTGATTGATATCGATAACGCCACACCTGATGACTCAATGAAGTCGGCAATTAGCGAAGCCGTCAACACTGTGAGAGCAAGCCAAGATTCTGGCAGATTTCAGCAGCAATATCTCGGACTCAAAACCCAGATAGAAAACTTGGACAAGAATCTGCTCGATCGATATGGCGATCGATACGTTGAAGTTAAACACCAATGGGAAAACGCCAAAACTTGGTATGAAAAGACCAAAACCGAAGCCGATGCCAGTGGAACCATCCCATTGGTGCAAAAGCAATCGGAAATTGAGGCTAACTTGGCTGAATTAGGCAAGGTCTTGGCCCGCAAAGAGCATGAGATCAAAGAGCGCCTCAAAGAGAATGTCCAAGAGATTTGGCAAGGCAGCAAATCCGAACGTTAATAGCGTTAATTAAATTCACGGAAATTATTAAGGAAATCATTAAGGAGATTCACGATGAAAATATTGCAAATCATTTTGGCAATTCTGCTCCCCCCTGTGGCTATTTTTCAGATCTATGGTTTCAGTAGCACTTTGTTGATCAACATCTTGCTCACCTGTTTAGGTGTGTTACCTGGAAGTATTCATGCGGTGTGGGCGGTCACGAAGCACCAAGAACAGACGGCAAACATCTAATTTCGATCGATCGACAAAATTTACTAGGAGAAAAAATATGATCGGATATCTTGTGACCATTTTAGCTACTGGATTGGGTCTGCTTGTAGTTGACACGATCGTGCCAGGCGTAGATATTGATAACTTTCCCTCGGCTCTAGTCGCAGCACTTGCCATTGGATTAGTGAACTCTTTTGTCCGACCAGTGCTTACGGCTTTGTCTCTTCCTCTCACTTTCATCACTTTGGGAGGCTTCTCGTTAGTGGTAAATGGTTTGTGTCTGTGGCTAGCTTCTCTGGTCGCACCTGGGTTCAGCATTCACGGACTTCTTGCCTTTATCCTTGCTCCCGTTATCCTATCTTTTGCTAGTACTTTTCTAAATAAGTACTTCGCCGAAAGAGGAATTGGACAAACTGAGTCTAGTAAAGCTTAGGAGTGAAAAATGAACATCTTCCAAAATGCTCGTAAGTCGATCGCTATATTAGCCCTAGTCTTGCTCCTGACTTTTACAACTGCCTGTGGAGCTAGCCCAACCCAATCAATTAGTGCGATAAAGCCCAATCAATCCGTTGATTATGGACAGTTGGCTAAGGGTAATTCGGCTCAGGGACAAGACTTTGGTGATTGGGTAATTAAAGCTAGTCAAGGCTTAATTAAGGATGTCTATGTGCGTGACAACAACAAACTGGGAGTTGTGATTTCACCCAAGGTTCTACCCACTGAGGTGAAAGCTCTGGCAAAGTCTCTGACTCAAGGCTTTCGTCATAACTTCCCAAATCGGGATTTGACGGTTTTAGTCTATGCACCAGACAAGGATCTGATTCTGACAACTCATTACGATACTCAATCAAAGCAAATTGAGTATCAGGTGCCTAGCTGATATTTGACCACAGAAAAAACTAAGTGAGAAAGAAATGACTACTAATCCTTCTAGTTCTAACACCTCTAGTTTTAATGATGATTATTGGCGTGATAACTACAATTCCTGCGCCTATGCGCCAGAAGGGAGTCAGTATGAAGATTACCAAGAAGCATATCAAATAGGTCATGAAGGCTTCGATCGATATGCTAATCAAAGTTTTGAAGAAGCTGAGTCTAAGCTGAAACATGATTATGGATCACTATGTAATCAACATGGACGAACAGGATTGCCTTGGAGTCAAGCGAAAGATGCGGTTCGCGATACATGGGATCAAGCGGCAACAACTTAAAGTTTGGAGATGCGCTAATTCTCATTCATTGTAAACAATGTCCATTAATATCTATTAAAAATATGCCAAACACCAGTGATGAATACAAACGCCAGGCCATGAAGGACTTGGCGGCAGGGGATAAGGAAACCCTGCCAGACAATGACGAAAACTATCAGAGTTTTGATGACTTTGCCCAAAGATCTTCACGCGAAGAACGGCATAACCTATTTAGTAATATCTTCAACTCCGATCGAATTCCAGCAGAGCAAATGGAACCAGAACTCCAAAAGGCGGTCGCCAACATTAAACCGAATCAGCGGGATGATGTCGCTAGGGAGTTTTTTAACCATCTCAAAAAAAGAGGGCTAAGCGATCGAGATCTAGAAAAACAGTTAGGTCTATCCACCCGCGATCCTAATCGCATGAAAACGGATGATGTTGGCAAGTTAGCGAGTTTTGCCTATCACTCACATCCTGACATTTTTCATGATGTTCTAGCAGACCAGCCTGCTCTAGTTAAGTTTCTCAGCAATCCTCTAGTTGGTGCGGCGTTGGGCGCGATTGCCGCAAAATGGATGGGTAAGAAATAGTCTAATCTCTAACCAAGCACTAAATACCAAATAATTAATAGTTTCAAGGAGAAATCAACATGAATAGCAATAATGTGATTAGTGAAACCGATCGAAATGATGCAAATCTCGATCCTATTTCTAATGAGCCAGGCGCACATCCCGTCGGTACAGGTGTAGGAGCTGCCAGTGCTGGAACCGTCGCCACTTTGGTCGGCGCGGTCGTGGGCGGCCCAGTGGGAGGAGTTGTGGGCGCAGTGGTTGGCTCTGTAATTGGAGGACTGGCTGGTAAAGGCACTGCTGAGGTTATTAATCCCACTTTTGTCGATACTGATTGGCGCGAAATCTATACCACTCGTTCATATGTCGATCCAAGCTTGCAATATGATGACTATCAATCTGCCTATCGCATTGGCTATGAAGGCTTCGATCGATCTGCCAATCAAAACTTTTATGATGCCGAACCCCAATTGAGGCGGGAATATGAATCGTACTGCACCAATCATGGACGATCTGGACTGCCTTGGGAGAAAGCTAAACATGCGGTGCAAGATGCTTGGGAAAAAGCTTACACAGATAGCAATCCATAATATTTATGACGAGGTGTATCTCGTCATAATTCACCTAATCCTATGCGTTTCTTTACCCTTCAGATTATTCATCGATTCAGAGGTTCCCGCAATACGATTCCTTACGAATATGTCGATAATGATATTAGTAATCGGCGGATTGAGACTTTAGTAGATGGGGTATTTGCAATCGTATTAACGCTGTTAGTACTAGAGATCAAATCCCCCCATCCCGACTCCAATCTGAGGCTGACCCAACAGTTAATCGCTCTTAGTCCTAAAATCTTTGCTTATTTTCTGAGTTTTTTTATTTTGGGATTACTGTGGTTTGGGCATCAGATGATGGCTCACTATGTCAAACGCTCCGATCGCGCTCATATTTTGCTTAATCTCTTGTTTCTAATGTTTATTTCCTTGATTCCTTTCTCTGCCGCTCTTTTAGGTGAAAACCTCCCATATCATGCGGCTACTATGGTCTATGGGATTAATTTATTCGTCACAGGATTAATTCAGTATTTACAGTGGGAATATATGTCTGGCAAAAACCGTCTGATCGATCCCGAACTCGATCGAAGGATCGTAAGAGCCATGCAAAAAACTTTCTTGACGATTCCTTTAATCTACGGTGTAGCGATTGGGGTGTCTTTTGTCAGTATTCCTGCTGCACTTTTGCTGTATGGCTTAGGTACGGTAATAGGAGCAACCAAAATAACTGCTATTTTTCATCGATCGCACAATCCCCAGATCTAATTACTCATTCGATCGAAACATATATAACTATGAGATTTTTATGGTTAAGCGATCTTTCCACGCATCCACCGATGGAGTACAAATAGCTAAGCGCGCATTTGCGCTAAAAGGATGGACTCAGGAAAACCTAGCAGGAGAAGTGAACTTGAAGACTCGCCAACCAATTTGGCGGTTTTTTACGGGACAACCTATCGATCGTCAAGTTTTCTTATCTATTTGCTTAATCCTTGACCTAGATTGGCGAGAGATTGCGATCGATCCGCCAGCAGACTTTATTGGGCTAGGAGAGTCGATCGCCACGGATAGCAATGATCTAGTACAACAGGTTCGATCGCAACGTTGGAGCACGATTCAAGACCAGTGCGGCATCTTGCAGTTGTTAGATATCAACCGTCCTGTCAACATTGATGATATCTATGTGGATGTCAATATTTTAGAAGAGATTACTAGCCAACAGTGGCTTTCGATCGCCGATCTGCAAAACTTAGGTCCCGCCCAATTCGATCGCGTTGGCTTGGGAGAAGTTGACCAAAAACAATTGCCAGGAATGCTGGCAGTCGAGACCTATTCCAAACTTAGGGTATTGGGTAAACCTGGGGTGGGTAAAACCACCTTTTTAAAACATCTTGCCATTCAGTGTAACCGAGGCGAATTCGCGACAGATCAAGTGCCGATCTTCATCGCTTTGAGAGATTTTGCCGAAGACTTCAGAGATGATGCCAAATTAAGTCTCTTAAATTACATTAATCAAATATTTCTTGCCTCTGGAATTTCCAACCCGTCTGTGCTCGAAACTTTACTACAAGCAGGGCAAGTCCTTCTATTGTTGGATGGCATGGATGAAATCCTAAAGCGGGACGTTACCCCAGTGCTACGCGAGATTCGCAGATTCTCCGAAAAATACCACAAAAATCAGTTCGTAGTGTCTTGCCGCACTGCCGCGCAAAATCTGCAACTGCGCGGCTTTACCGATATCGAAATCGCCCCCTTTACCGAAACTCAAATTACCACCTTCGCCCAAAAGTGGTTTACCGCATTTGGCAAAGGTCGCCCTAAGTTGGGACAAGCAAAGTCTATCCAGTTTATGCAGAAGTTGAACGAACCCGCAAACTGGCAGTTTCGCCAACTTGTAGTCACGCCCCTGTTTTTGCATCTTGCTTGCTGGGTGTTTCATGGTCAGGAGAAGTTTCCGGCCAAGCGGACTGAGTTTTATAAACAAGGACTCGATTTGCTTCTGGGTAAATGGGATGAGGCGAGAGGACTTGGGCGGGATGATGGTTATCGAGGATTTTTATTGCCGCAAAAACTGAGGCTACTGAGTCAGCTTGCCGCAGTTACATTTGAGCATGGGCAGTACTTTTTTGAGCAACGTGTGATCGAGCAATACATTGGCGACTATCTGCGAACTTTGCCAGGATCGCACCTAGAACCAGAGGAACTCCAAATCGAAAGCGAAGCGATCCTAAAAGAGATCGAGGCGCAACATGGCTTACTCACCGAACGGGCTCGTGGAATTTTTTCGTTTTCCTATCTGGCCTTTCAAGAATATCTCACGGCTCGAAACATTGTTGCTAGATACAACCTACGGGCATTAGAGGAAGCGTTAGGAGGATTGGTCGGTCACATTACCGATCCGCACTGGCGTGAGGTTTTCTTGTTAACGGCTGCGATGTTGAGAAGTGCAGACTCGTTGGTGCAGTTAATGAAGCAACAGATTGATGCCTTAGTCGCTCAAGATCCCTATCTGCAAGAGTTTTTAATGTGGGCAAACCAAAAAAAACAACACATCCCAGCAGCCCCGAAAGAAGCAACGGTGCGAGCTTTTTACCTCGCGTTGGCGCGAACACCCCACAAAGCAGAGGACTTTGCCCTCGCCTGCACACTCGACCAAGGGATGATTTTGGATGTGGCTTTGAATGAGCTAGTTGTGGAGTGTGAGATCGATCGAAGTCCAGATTTTGCTCATGCCGATCTGTGCGGTGATGCCCTCAGCAATATTTTGGGGATGGTTGTGGATGCTGGGTTCCATAAATCCCTACAACAACTTCGAGATCGATTACCGAATTCTCAAGAAAGCCAGAAACGTTTTCAAAAATGGTGGTACTCTCATCATCTCACTTGGATGGAGGAGTTGAGGTCAACCATGGCTCATTACCGTAATATTCAACATTCTTGGCAGTTTAGTCCTGAGCAGCAGCAGGTCTTACAATCTTATTATGATGCTAATCAACTTCTGATTGATTGTCTAAATAGTAACTGTGAGGTCACAGTGGCGATCCGTCAAGAGATTGAAGCGACATTACTGTTACCTCAAAAAGAACTCGAAGATCGGGAATGGGAAGGAAATTGATTAGCCATATCCATATTTCTTGATGAACCATGATTTAACAAATTGAGTCAAGAGGCAATAGCAAGTGAGGATTAAAGCCCACATTCCGCTCGTAATGGAAGAGGAAAATAATTAAAATTCAAAACAACCGTTTAGCAATGGTTTCAAGGATCTACCTAAAAATATATGATTCTCAATAAATTAGCATTATTGAGAATAGAGTGAATTTCGATCGCTGAGATCCCTATTGCCTCGTTGTAATTATTTCTGACCTCTTTTACGAGCGGAATGTCGGCTGTAATTTCTGTTTGGAGAGTTTCAATTGATTTTGCAATTGATTATGGCGCGTAACTGAGCAATTTCCTGAGCCATATCTAGCACGATCGACGCTCCAACTAAGTTCAGCCCTAAGTCTTGTCTTAACCTTTGAATCTGAGCAATTCGCGCAATCTCCCGACTATGTAACATCGCCCCGATCGATTCAATTACGCCCAAATCCACATAAACCTGCACAACCGTAACCGAAGTTTCAGTAACCGATGCCGCATATTCAAATGTGTAAAGTTGCTCACCTTCAGGGGAAACCACTCTGGTTGAGAGGCTACTTGATAAGTTGTTTGATGGGTGGTTGGTCATAACTTAATCTCCTCTAACTGAGTACGTGGGTTAAAGCTGGCATTCGCTTGGATTTTTTCGTAGCATTCTTGCTCGATCGAACTAAGGTCTTGAGGTGTGATGATCTGAAGTTTGGCAAACAAATCACCTCGTCCTCCTTTTGGTAATGTCCAGCCTTTGCCCCGAAGTCGAAGGGATTGTCCAGACTTGATTCCTTTCGGTACTTTCATGAATACCCTGCCGTCGGGAGTCGGCACACTAATCTCAGCTCCTAAAACTGCTTCATCAGGACGAATAGGAATGTCACAAACAAGATTATTGCCCACGAATCGAAAGAAGGAATGGGGTAAGAGTTCAATAGTTAAATATAAATCGCCACGCTGTTGAGAGAACGGACTGGGATGCCCTTTACCTTTGATTTTGATCCGACTCCCTGTGGTTGCGCCTGCGGGAATGCGGACATTAATTGTTTCGTCATCAAGCAGAAGATGTTTCAGGACTCCATGAAATGCTTCGGAAAATGTGAGGGCGATCGCCGCTTCGGTATCAGGTGCAGGAGCTTGTGAACGATATCCAGCAGAAGAAGATCTCTGTCTCGATCGACCCAACAGATCGTTGATAAAGGAATCAAAGTCACCATACTGCTCGAAATCATTGCCAATATTTTGTTCTCTAGGAGTGGGAGCTTCGCTATAATTTGGCTGGTTCCAATGTTGCCCAAAGCGATCGTATTTCTGCCGCTTCTCTGGATCGGAAAGCACCTCATTTGCTTCATTCAGATTCTTGAACTTTTCCTCTACATTTTTATCCCCAGGATTGAGGTCAGGATGATACTTACGGGCAGTCTTGCGATATGCCAGTTTAATTTCTTCAGGAGTTGCGGTTTTGCTGACTCCTAAAATGGTGTAATAGTCCTTAAAATCAGTCGCAGTCGCCATTAGTCACCTCTCAATCGCGGGTTAATTTACGCAGCTATTCATATCGCAAATTCATGGCTAATATCGGTAATCTGACCTTTATAGTAGAGCTTCATCCCCTCTGGATATTCCCATCCTACTTCACCTTGCAAAGGAATCAGCATTCCATTACGGATAGCGTATTCCCAAAATCTACCCCCCCAAGGCATTGCTGATACCTTGTCCCGACAACGAGCCGCAGCATAGATGGTATCGATTAACCCTTCAGTATTAAACCCAAACACGAGGGAGACAGTTGTATCACCATCCGTCAGAGTTCCACGCGCAAAAGTAGCATCGATCGATTCCCAACGTACACCTTGACTAGGTAAGAGAGCCGTGGGATACCACGCCGCCTCGGCAAAGAATCTCATCAGTTCACCTATGTTGGCTTCAGCTCCGCCGCGTACATTCGCAAGAGTGAAAAGCCCAAGTAATGATGCCAGTAAACTACCTTCCCCTAACATATATGTATCATGCACAAATGCTTTCATACTTGGAGCCATCTGAATGACGGCATCCCAATCAAAACCTGGAGGTTGAGTGACAAATACTTGGGTGGCGGTAAACGGATTCCATTTAGCTTCCGTCTCTTTCATATTGAATTGTCCCTGCTGAGAAAGTCTCACCGTAGTGATCATTGGTTGTCCATTCTTAAGCACTTTCCGAAAGAATCTCTGTACGGGAATTGGCAAACCTTCAAGTTCGTCTTCACTGTAAAATTTGGGCTGAATTGTCTGTTGCCCACTGGTTAACTTGGTACGCAAAGTAGCAGTATCGATCTGCCACCGATGTTTACCATAAACGATGGCAAGTCCAAGGCAAACCAAAATCAAAGCCGCGATCGTGATAAGCAATTTCATCTATTAAATCCCTATATTGATTAGCGGAGACTGCTACGGTTAAGGCGATCGATTAATATTTTTCTTAATTCTAAATATTGTGACATAGCCATGTTTGAGATCGTGTTGCTTGTAGTCTTGTAACTAAATGATTTGTTTTAAAATGTATTCAAATTTAACAAAATTGGAATTGGGTTCGATCGACTCAACTATCATCTTCTCAAGTTTGTGATTAGTCGATCGCTTTTTATGGTCGTAGCCAATTAATTAGATTTTTTCTTATCTTTATTAATCGTGCTGATGAGATACTTCCTAAACGAGCGTTAATCACAGATGACTCGACACTCGTTAATCTTCCTAAACGAATTACAGAAACTGATTTGAGTCCTGTCGTTATATAGTCTGGATCTAATGGATTAATGATCTCATCAAAATTTGGAGTAGCTTGGTGGAGTTGGGAAGAAATCAAAGCAAGCAATAAATCTGGATGACGGCTTGGTGAGATGGCAACAACTAAAGCAGGGCGAAGTTTGCCTTGTTTGAGGTCTGCCTGTGGAAAACGGATTAGAACAATATCGCCTATATTTATTGCCGATAAACTTCTTGAGCATCTTCCAATGTATACTCAACTTCATCTTCATCGTGAAAAAATTGCTGTAATGAAAATTCTTGCCAGTCTTTATTTTCCCAGTTGACATATTCTGGAAAGTTATTCTGCTCGGTCGAAACTGATTGAATAAAGTTAGCAATCTGTTCAATAATTCGATCGGGTAGCTGGTCAATCTGTTTATGAAGCTGGTCGCGGGTAGTCGCAGACATAAGCAAAATTACCTCATTGATGGATAAAGTTGATTGTATGGATTATAGCTTAGTTCAGTATGGGGTTTAGGCGATCGACTCAACAATCATCTTCTCAAGTTTGTGATTAGTCGATCGACTCTAGGGCATCTCTAAAAATCGATTTTTTCGCAATAAGATAAGGCTGAAATACTTATTCTCTCATTGCTATTCTCAATAATTTTGAATTAATAGAGATGCCCATGAGCATATTAGACCAAGCCGTAATAGTGACATTAATCGTTCGTCCACGACGAGTTTTATATGAGAGCTGTGATACCTGATTTGGCTCGTGCCAAGTATCTGACTCTTTGAGGTCAAACCTTGCTCCATACCAAGTGGGATGTCCTTTGCCAACAGGTGTTTCCGAAATAGCAGCTCGTAAGCAAGGGGGGATCAGCGCTCAAAAATAAAGGGGAAAGACCAAGACCTATTGCACGAGATAGTTTCTAAGCAAAATGACATCTACCTGCGAGAGATCCAAAGTGAGCTGCGTGATCGTCGAGGCATAGAAGTGAGCATATCGAGTCTATGTCGCACACTCAAACGGAAGAAATTAGTGCCTAAAAAAAACTCTAATCTCCAGCGAACAGTCTTCAGAGAGGGTAAAAGAGCTACGTTATGAATTTCGGAGTTGGCTAGATCAAGTCGATGTCCGCAATCTGATATTTATCGATGAAACAGGTATAAATCTAGCAATGACAAGACGTTACGGCAGAGGAGAAAGGGGGAAACGTGTCTATGACGACCGCCCAGGTAACAAGGGTAAAAATGTCACTTTAATCGGAGCCATGAGTGATGAAGGCTTAATCGCGACAATGACTTTAACTGGTGGGTTAGACACTGAGGCTTTTTTAGTATTCATCGAGCAAATATTACTACCCACATTATAGGTTGGGGCAATTGTGGTGATGGACAATCTACCAGTTCATTATGCTAATGCTACTAGGGCTTTGATTGAATCGGTTGGTGCTCTGGTTAAGTTCTTGCCTCCTTACTCACCTGATTTATCTCCGATTGAGTTGTGTTGGTCGAAACTAAAGGAGATTCTCCGTTCAGCCAAAGCTCGAACTTCTGATGTTCTTGATGCTGCTATTTCTGCTGCTATCGATTTAATTACAGAGGATAATGCTCTCAGTTGGTTTCATCATTGTGGCTTAGTTCTTGAACCTATTAGATGACTCTTGCGTGGCTGGATTGTTCGCAATTTGCTGTAATTGCACTACACTGCTTGTCTTGTGATTACTACACAGTGCATCCAACAAGTCCATGGCACTGTCTGCTAAATGCTTGAATTGGTTGTATAACTCTCCACGGAATTTTTGAAATTCTGACTCTGTGACAATTATTGGCATAATGGCTTGAGGGATGATGATCTGTTTTTGGTTGAAATTTTCATTATCCCTTTTTCCTTAAAATCTATCTTTTTTTTGCTTCAATCTTGTCCAAAGTTCAATAAGTAAGATGCTCAAACAAATCATATTTGCCACTGCCCTCTGTTGCGGAATTTCTACTTTAGCGATTACTTCGTCGATCGAACACACTCCAGCTCAAACTTCAGACCAAACTAGCGACTGGATCTATCTCAGTGGTAGCGATCGAGGCAAACTCTATCTCAGCAAGAATGTCGCGCGACATCCCAAACAACCCAGTCGCGTATTTTACTCATTTCTGATTGTGCTCACCTCTCCGATCGCCATCCGTGAAGATGATGTCCAAGCAACAAGCATTAGAGGCGAAGTGATCGGTTCTTGCGAATCACCATCCGCCAAGTTACTCAGCTTAACCCTGTTCGACCAAAGCGGCACTCAAATTACTAAGGTCAATCCTAAAACAATGCCAATCGATCGAAAAGAGATGATCGAAAATGTCAAACCTGGTTCCTTTGGTGGTGCTTTCCTCAAAACCGCCTGCAAAATAAGTAAAAAGTAAAAAGGTAAAAGTGAAAATTACTTGATATCCCTCGCCTTTACGGTGGGGATTTTTTGCTCAGGTCTGACTAGAACTATTGCGATGAGTTTGTGTTAGTTGAAGAAGTTACGTCGAGCAAATATTACTACCAGTTTTAAATAATTCAACTAAACCCTTACTAGGAAAGAAACACGCCTGAACTTAGCTAGATTTTTTAGGGAATTTGGACTCAATTCAGATTTACTTGTTGCATATTGAAGTCATTTATACTATCTTGATAAGAATAACTCTCATTAACTAACTATAATTTCAACCGTTTAGGTAAATATCTCGCTAGTTTTTGGGTAGGAGTTATGCAGTCTTTATAATATTTTTTAGGGTAGTTACGTGGTGTCTCAATCAAAATTTTCTCGTCTTCAACTCTCTACCTCAGGGCTTTTGCTTGTCTTAGCATCGTCGGTCTAAGCATGATCGGGGGCTGTGTCGATCCAGCAACTCCACCTCCAGTGGCTACAAGTGCGGCAATGACATCTTCTACCAAGATTAATATCAACACCGCCTCGATCGCGGAGCTAGACAAACTTGAACTACCAGGTACAAAGCCTTCGCTCTCAGAACGCATCCAAGGGACTAGACCCTACAGCGATTCTGAAGATATGGTCAAGAAAAAAGCGATCTCGAAAGAAGAGCTTGATTTGATTAAAAACCTTGTTACAACTGAAAAATAGGATTAATTATGGACTTCAGTGGCGCACTTCCAACCTTCTTGATTACTCTCCGAGAAGGAACGGAAGCAACTCTAGTGGTTGGGATTGTGTTGGCTTATTTGAGTAAGGCAAAGCAATCATTTTTAAATAAATGGGTTTACCTTGGTGTTGTAGCAGGATTATTTGCTAGCAGCATCATGGGTGGGGTGGCTCAGAAGTTAATCGGTGGCTTTAGCGGTACTGTCTATTACCTGACCAAAGGGATTTTCTCTTTTGCGGCGATCTTGATGTTGAGTTGGATGCTGATCTGGATGACCCAACAGGCAAAGACGCTGAGGCACCAAGTCCAATCAAGTGTTGAAGGTGCTCTGAGTGGTTCTGAGAAAAACAAAGCTGGTTGGGCATTATTTACATTGATCTCTGTGGCAGTTTTGCGCGAAGGTGCTGAAACCGTGCTGTTCATTGCTGGGACTTTCTCTCCCGACCAAACTCAGTCAGGTTTATCTCAATATGCACCAGCGATCGGTTGTGCTTTTGGAATTGCGGCGGCGATCGCTCTTGGTGTAGCGATCTTCAAATTTGGCATGAAGTTAGATATCCGTGCCTTTTTTAAGATTCTGGGTATTGTATTGGTGCTGATTGTGTCAGGGCTAGTGATTACTTCTCTTGCGGCTTTTGACTTGGCAAATACGATCGATAAAGTATTTAATCCGATTACTCAGTCCTATGAGTTTCTCAATCCGCCTAGCAAGTATGTTTCTTTGTTTGTCTTGGGTTCTCAAGTAACTAATACTTCAGGGTTTATGCCTGCGGATAAATTGCCTGGCATTATTTTTGCGACCCTATTTGGTTACTCTGACAAGTTATACGCAACCCAAGTGGTGGGATATTTTATCTTTCTGTTCACAATTGGGACTTTGTATTTTCGCTCGCTCTCAGGTAAGTCACTTATGCCGCAGAGAGTTTTTCGCAGAATCCGCAGAACTAGAAAAACAAGCTAAAGATCGCTAGATCGCTTAATTTTTAACCTCTAATCCCAAATACTCCGTTTGCCATGCTACGGCGAGTTTTACCTTATCTATCAATTATCCATATTAAGCATTATGAGATTTCCCCTATCTAAAAAGAGTTTAGGTGTGGCGCTAGTGATTTCGACTCTGGCGATCGCACAGCCCTAGCCAACCTGAAGCAACCGTACCATCTGCATCAATATCGTCAACATGGACACAAGCGATCGAATTGCCATGATCAAGTTTCTCAACTCTCTATGAGTTCTCCTTGAAGAACAGGGAATGATCGCCAATTATCGCGGTCATTTTGTCATATTGAGATAGGTTGAACGTCTAGATCTCTAGAATACATCAGCCACTAATGCATCGGGTTCGGCTTCAAACTTGGCGGCGTTTAGGGCTGTGACTGTAGCTTGAGCATCTTTGACCCAAAACTGATTACCAAAACGGATAACTTGACGCTCGACAGTTGCAATGATCGGAACCTTGCCCTTTTCAGGCTCGATGACTTGTCCCTTGAGAATATTGCGTAATCGATCGAGTTGTTGGATATCCATCGCTTGTTCGCGGCTGAGGTTGACCCGCACCATCTTCACCGACTCTACCGTTTGCATATCTTCTACAATCAGTTGGGTTCGATCGTCTTTTCGATCGACCTTTCCCCACATCATCAAGCGCATATCTTTTTTAATCATCGACTGCACTTGGATATAAGTCTTCGGAAATACCACCGCTTCACAACTACCAGTCAGGTCTTCGATTTGCAAAATTGCCATTCGATCGCCCTTTTTGGTAATAACCTCCTTAATATCCAAAATCAAGATAATCGCTGTGATGTTAGAAGCTTCAGAGCATTCTTCCAAGTCGCTCAAATTTGTTGGAGCCATTAGCCTTGACGACTCTTTTACGGCTTTGAGTGGGTGGTCGGAAATATAAAATCCTAGGAGTTCTTTCTCTAATTGCAGTTTCTCTTGAGCAGGAAAATCTTCGACTTTCGGCCCACTGGGGATATCCTCAAAAGCATCGACTACTGGTTCGCTACCTCCGCCCAACATATCGAATAGATTTCCCTGCCCCGAAACTCGATCCTTTGCTTTGCGCGAAGCCCATTCTAGCGTAGGTTCTAAGTCGCTGATTAATTGACGACGATTGGGCTGGATTCGATCGAAAGCTCCCGTCTGGATCAGAGCTTCTAGAGCTTTTTTATTTACCGATCGAGAGTCAAGCCGACCACAGAGATCGGAGAGGGATTTAAAACTACCATCTTTCTCTCGTGATGCTAAAATTGCTTCGATCGCGCCTGAACCAAGATTTCTAATCGCTGCCAACCCAAATACAATCTGCTTGTCGCGTGGAGTAAACACAACGCCTGAACTATTCAGATCTGGGGGAAGGATATCTATCCCCATACTAAAACAACTGGCGATATACTTCTGCACTTTATCCTGATCGCCACTGATCGATGATAGCAACGCCGCCATGTATTCCACTGGGTAATTTGCTTTCAAATAAGCAGTTTGGTAGGTGACATAGCCATATGCCATACTGTGAGACTTATTGAAGCAATACTCGGCAAACATCACCATTTGATCGAATAGATCGTTAGCAATTTTAGAATGGATGCCATTCATTGCCGCGCCATCAAGAAATTTATTGCGCTGTTTCTCCATTTCTTCTGGTTTCTTTTTACCCATGGCTCGGCGTAACAGATCCGCTTCGCCTAGGGAATATCCTGCTAGATCCTGAGCAATTTTCATGATCTGTTCTTGGAAAACCAGAATCGAGTAAGTATCTTTGAGAATTGGCTCTAGGTCAGGATGAGCATAGTCCATTTTCTCTCTGCCATGCTTACGATTGATAAACTTAGGAATTAGACCTGCATCAAGTGGCCCAGGACGATAGAGCGCAAGGATGGAAGAGATATCATCGATATTGGAGGGTTTTAAATCTCTCACAATCTGCTTCATGCCTGAAGATTCAAGCTGAAATATCCCCTCTAACTGACCTTTAGAAAGCACTTCATAAGTTTTGACGTTTTCGGGGGTATCGCTATCAGGCGCGATCGAATCAATCTCAAAATTCGGATCTTTGACCAGCTTAATCAAATTGACTGTATGCCGAATTGTGGTTAAGTTCCGCAGTCCCAAGAAGTCCATTTTTAGTAATCCCATCGACTCCAAATCTTCCATGGGATATTGAGTTGTGATCGCACCTTCATTATTTCTTTGTAACGGCACGATTTCATCGAGCGGAATCGGTGAAATCACCACACCTGCTGCATGGACACCTGAGCTTTTGTTCACGCCCTCGATCCGCATCGCCATATCCAGCCATTGGAATACTTTGGGGTCTTTTTGATAGCGTTCTCTAAACTCTGGTGCGGGGCTTTCATCGCCGATCATGGCTTTGAGCTTAGTTGGCTTCCCTCGAAATACGGGGATCATCTTCGCCATTTTGTCAGCTTCTCCATATGGGATGTTTAGCACTCTGCCGACATCTTTTAATACAGCTTTGGAGGTGAGGCGGTTAAATGTCACAATCTGAGCGACTCGATCTTCGCCATACTTTTTGGTCACGTATTCGATCATTTCGCTGCGGTGATCGATACAAAAATCGGTATCGATATCAGGCATGGATTTACGTTCGGGATTGAGAAATCGCTCGAACAGTAAACCGTGATGGATCGGATCGATATTGGTAATTTCCAAAGCATAGGCAACGAGTGAACCTGCGGCACTGCCACGTCCTGGACCAACGGGGATGTTTCGATCGCGCGCATATTTGATGTAATCCCATACCACCAGAAAGTAGGTGGCAAACCCCATTTGCTGCATGATTTGCATCTCAAAATGTAAGCGTTCTTGATAGTCTTTGGGGATGTCGCTGCGTTTTGCGGTATTGAATCTGCCCAGAATCCCCTGCCAAGTTACCTCTTCGAGATATGTATCGGCAGTGTGTCCTGGCGGGATCGGATATTCTGCGGCTCTCGGTTCGCTCATGACATCGTAAGGCTTGACTTTGGCTGCGACTTCCAAAGTATTGTGAATCGCCTCGGCAATCACATCATCCTCAAGGTGATCGCGGAATAGCTGCTTCATTTCCGCCGTGGATTTGAGGTATTCCATGCCACTGTAGCGCAGACGTTTTTGCTCCTCGATCAGCTTGCCTGTTTGGATACAGAGCAAAGCGTCATGGGCCTCAACGTCATGACATGAGACGAAGTGAGAGTCGTTGGTAGCGACAATCTTGATCTCCAATTCCCGCGCAATTCGGACGATCTCAACATTAACGATGCGGTCTTCGGGGTATCCGTGATCCTGAATTTCGAGATAGTAATCATCGGCAAATCGATCTTTGTACCACTGTGCGACTTCCCGCGCAATATCCAGTCGTCCCTGCATAATCGCTTGTGGGACTTCGCCAGCCAGACATCCAGAGGTGACGATTAATCCTTCTTTATATTTTTCAAGATATTCTTTATTGATACATGGTCGCGCAAAAATTCCCTTACCCTGATAGCCTTGGAGGTGAGAAATCGAAGTGATTTTAACTAAGTTCTTATAGCCTTGATTATTTTTGGCGAGGACAATTTGGTGATATTTACGTTTCTTTTCTTGCTTCGTGATATCGCCATTCAGGACATACATCTCATTGCCAACAATCGGCTTGATGCCGCGATTGCGACAGGTTTTGATCAGTTCGATCGCACCGTACATCACACCATGATCGGTGAGGGCGATTGCTTCCATTCCCAAGGCTACAGCTTGATCGATCAAGTTAGGTAACTGACTAGCTCCATCCAGCAGACTATATTCACTATGAACATGCAAACCAACAAATGATGACATGACTAACCTTTAGGACGATCGAGTAGCATAACTACTTGTAGCAATTAAATGATAACTTATGCTGAGCTATCACCACACCTCGATTCGGACGGCAGATATTTTTGGTTCGATCGAATTTTATGAAACTTTAGGATTTGAAGTCGAAACTCGGTTCACGGCAGGTATTACGCTTGCTTGCTGGCTCAAAGGTGCAGGTACAAAGCTGGAATTGATCCAAATCCCCGAACCAAAACCCGCACCAGATTGCTTTGGGGATCAGCATTATGTCGGTTACTATCATCTATCTTTTGAGGTTGAGAACTTGGATTTAGTTTTAGAAAAACTCCTTGCCGATCTAGGTAGACTCAAATTACTTTTGCCGCCACAAACTCAAACAATCGGAGATCGAACCTACAAAGTTGCTTTCATCGCCGATCCTGACGGTCTTCCGATCGAACTAATGCAGGTAATGATTTCTGGATAGAATAGTCCCAAAAGTGGCACAGTCGATCGAATGTCTATCGGCAAGATCTTTAATACTAAGTCAATCTCTTTGGCAGTAAAGTAGTGCATAATTTCTTTGGACAATGCCTGAGCATCGGAATAGCAATTGGGATGTTGATCTCGGTGGGCGCATTTATCCCTGTCGCATTTTGTGGGATAGCGGGACTGAGTTCAGGTGTATTTTTCTGGTTACCGATTGTATATTCTGGCATCTGGGTTGGAGTGGGAGGCGGTCTGATTGTGTGGCTGGCGAGTCTGTTGTATTCAACCTTGGGATAGGAGGAAAGCGATGAATGGATTGGAAATTGGCATTCCCTTGATCCTCTGCCTTGGAGCTGGAGCCGTGATTGGAGGATCGATCGGAGGACTGCTAGGGCTGCCAATCTCTCTTGTTTTGGGTGATGGAACTTGGCGCGTTTTTTGGCAATTGTTCTGGGGAGGCGCAAAGATAGGGCTGACCACTGGTGTTGTCACATGGGTTCTTTGGTTGGCTTATTCCTTCTTTTGGGGAGACAGATAACAGCTATTTACTGATTTCACTATCGGGTGGGACGAAGCGGAGTTCGCGTTTGAGAAAACTTTGCTCGCCTGAATGGGTAGCGACACTGGCTCTGACAATCCCGACTTTTACAATCTGTAGTTTTTCCATAAAGTACGGACTATCGACATCACGAATTTGGACAAAATCACCAACTTCAAGTTGCCTGATACTGGGAGCAATTTCTGCTGTGGGTGATGCTATAACTTCGAGTTGAGCAGGATTGACTGGATCGCGATCGATCATAGTTTGAATTCTAGCAAGCTCAGCCTTGAGTTGTTGGAACTCTGATTTGGATATGTGCTGCTCGATCGAAGAGGAAAATCGCTCGTCGATCGAATGTTCAAAGTTTTCTAGTCGTGCCGAAATCAAGCCCTCCACAGTTGCCAGCAAACTCTGATTCGCGGTTCGATCGAATAAAAGCTGCAAAGCCTCTTCTACAAGATCGCTTTCATCACTACCTGAAGCCTTCGCCGCCACGATTAAAGCATCATAAACCGCAGCTTTGAGATTAAGCGTAATACTTCGGATTTCAGACATAGTGCATCAGCGCAGGATTTGCGAAAGTTTTCATGGATGGAGGATTACTGAAAATTCGATCTTACAATCTCACGCGCTTCAACTGACGAACTGCAAAAACTGTGCCTAAAAGCATCAGACCGACAACTGGGGAAAACTCAAAAGGGACTAAACTAGCACTAAAAGCTAAATCATTATTACTCATGGTTTCGTTCAAGGTTGCGAATACGAAAGCCCCACCACTGTAAGTGTCAGGACTAAATAAATAATTGAGATTCTCATTCTGCGGTAACAAAGCAAAGTATTTCTGACTTGATTCAAGTTGAACATCTGGGAAAAAGAAAGTACGGTTAAAAGAACCCAGAGCAGGAATGAGACTGTCAGTAAAAGAAGTACTGGTAGATAAAGCGGTAGTTCCATCTACGATTGCTGGCAGGGCACTATAGATGTAAAGAGTGCTGGCACTAGGAACATTGGGGTAGCTCAGCGTAAACGAATTGAGGAATACTGGGCCTGATGCAGGAGCAATACCAGTTCCGTTTGGGCCGATCTGATTTGGTGTAAATGATTGCCCTTGCAAGTTAATGGCAAAATCATCTGAAGCATATTGCCCGATCGTAAAAGCAAATACGTCACTGGGGCTAGCGATCGAAACTGTGGCTGCGGTTCCAACCGTACAGAGTAAAGTTTGCAGGATTTTTTTCATCAGGAGATTCCACCATATGTAGGAGTATGAATAGACAGTGATACCGAAACTGCCTATCAAAAAAATATCACTCTTCACCTGAATTTGTCTTTAACTACTTAACAGTTGTTAAGATTGTAAGAATAACTGTAACCATTGCACTATTTTTTGTACTAATGGTGAAACCTGAAAGTTTTTAGGCAAAGTTACTGAAATATCGCTGTAAATGAGGATAAAGCCTTGGTATCTCCCACACAGACGCTTTCTGATCCAGATAGCAGCATAAGTGATGATTGTCGATCGATTAGCAGCCGTCCGACGATCGCCATTCTAGATTTTGGTTCACAGTACTCGGAGCTAATTGCTCGGCGCATCCGAGAGACGCAGGTTTATTCTGAAGTCTTTCCTTTTTACACACCTGCCGCCGATATTGCCAAATTCAGTCCCAAAGGGATTATCTTGTCGGGTGGGCCAAATTCGGTTTATGACAAACATGCCCCAGTCTGCGATCCAGCGATTTGGGATCTCGGTGTGCCGATCTTGGGAGTCTGTTATGGTATGCAACTGATGGTGCAACAGTTGGGTGGCAAGGTGGAAACTGCCGAACATGCTGAATATGGCAAAGCCAGCTTGATCATCGACGACCCCACCGATCTACTCACGAATGTTGATGACGGCGCAACGATGTGGATGAGTCACGGCGACTCTGTGCTAGCAATACCAGATGGGTTTGAAATCTTGGCCCACACCGCTAATACTCCCTATGCGGCGATCGCCAACGCTAAAACTAAAATGTATGGCGTGCAGTTTCACCCCGAAGTCGTACATTCGATCGGTGGGATCGCGCTAATTCGCAACTTTGTCTATCACATTTGCGACTGTGAGCCAACTTGGACAACTGATACATTTATCGAAGAAGCGATCCGTGAAGTCCGCGCTCAGGTAGGTGATCAGCGCGTGTTGTTAGCCCTATCAGGTGGTGTGGACTCCTCGACTCTGGCATTTTTGCTGCATAAAGCGATCGGCGATCGACTCACCTGCATGTTCATCGACCAAGGTTTCATGCGGAAAGGCGAACCAGAACGACTGGTCAAGTTATTTCATGAGCAGTTTCACATTCCAGTCGAATATATTGATGCCCAAGATCGATTTCTAGAACAAGTCAAGGGCATTATCGAGCCTGAAGCCAAACGTAAACGCATTGGTTATGAATTTATTCGGGTGTTTGAGACTGAATCGCAAAGATTAGGCCCATTCGACTTTCTAGCACAGGGAACGCTTTACCCAGATGTGATCGAATCGGCTGACACCAATATCGATCCCGCTACAGGCAAGCGGGTCGCCGTTAAGATCAAAAGCCATCACAATGTCGGTGGTTTACCACCCAATCTGCGTTTTACCCTGATCGAACCATTGCGGAAGTTATTTAAAGATGAAGTTCGCAAAGTCGGAACGGCTTTAGGGCTACCAGAAGAAATTGTGAAGCGGCAACCATTCCCAGGTCCAGGTTTAGCAATTCGGATTATTGGCGAAATTACGCTGGAACGTCTAGAAATCTTGCGCGATGCTGACCTGATTGTGCGCCAAGAGGTTAATCGCTTTGGTTTGTACGATCATCTCTGGCAAGCTTTTGCGGTATTACTGCCAACGATCAAAAGTGTGGGCGTGATGGGCGACCAACGTACCTATGCTTTTCCAGTTGTGTTACGGTTTGTCACCAGCGAAGATGGCATGACGGCTGACTGGGCAAAGGTTCCCTATGAAGTACTGGAAGTAATCTCAAATCGGATTGTGAATGAAGTTAAAGGCGTTAATCGTGTGGTCTTAGACATTACTTCTAAGCCACCTGGCACGATCGAATGGGAATAGGTATTTAATCCCATGCTTATGCTGCAAAAGAGTTGAAGATTTGTTCTAGTCTAGCTCTGACTGAAGGGGGATGGAAGGTGAAATGGATATAAGACCCACCTTCCACTTCTGATATCTCCAAGACTTTGGCATACATAGCAATCTTCTGGATCTTCCGAATCAGCAATATAAATCCAGTCACACTAGGAGCAACAATCCAAGCTATTCGCCATTCTCGCAATTGTCGTTTGAGATTTCGCATGGCTGCTACTTGGGTAATTAATTAAGTGCCTACATCAGCTTACTCAACGCTTGTTTGGTTAAAGTCCCGATCTGCATATTGACGGAACCGCTCCAAATCCGCTTGTAAAGTTGACTCAACGATTCGCCCTAAAAACAATCCATCCATCACTTCACCAATAATGCCAGGGATATCGTAGGCAACTGTGAGCTTAACAACCGTGCCTTGAGGACGACTGTAGAACCTGACCGCGCCACGATTTGGTAGACCATCGATCGACTCCCATTGAATAATTTGATTTTTTACTTGCTTGAGAATGCGAGATCGCCACGTAAAGGTGAATCCGCTAGAACCTAACTCCCAGCTCGACAGTTCAGGATTTTCGGGCGAAATCGTGACTGAATTGATCCACTTCATCCATTTCGGCATCATCTCCAAATTTGACCACATCGACCAAATTCGATCGACGGAATGCTCAACTTCAACTTGTACGGTATGTTCTAACCAGTCAGACATGAATTCAATGGGATAAGTAGTTAGGGGAAATTAAAATTAGTCTTCTAAATTCTAGTCTATGTAGATAAATCTAGGTGTTTCGGATCGCTGCGGCTAAGCGTGGGCGTAGCTCTTTGATGTAGTCTTCCCAGCCGATCAAGATGCCTTGGTGGTGCGCCAGACTGTCGGAGTCGAAAGCTGTAGGATCGAATTCGATCGGGTTGCCGTCGAGATCGCAGCAGACTAAACCTGTGGCTTTGGCGATTGCTAGGGGGCCAACCGTATCCCAAAGTTTGACGCGACGATTGAGATAAATGTAAAGCCCCGCATTGCCGCTAATGATTTCCATCACTTTTAAACCAAAGCTACCTAAACCATAAAATTCGACTTCTGGGATCGCCGCCCGAATCCGATCGCCGTAGTTGCGCTCGTCTTTATCACCGATCACAACTTTACAGGAATCAAGTGAGAGTACTGGTGGAGTTTTAGCCACAAAGGGAACAGGTTCCGATTCACCCGTATAGGTAAAGATGCCACCGATCGACGTACCACCGTAATACATCCGATCGCTCTCTGGAGCATAGACCCAGCCCAAAATCGGCTGCCAGTCTTGGAGCAATCCCACCATCACGGAATAATGCTCACGTCCTTGGATAAAGTCATCTGTGCCATCGATCGGATCGACCAGCCAAAATCTTTGATGTTGCTGCTGCGAGAGTTGACGTGAGATCGGATTTTCTTCGCTGATGATCGGATCTTGGGGAAACCATGCTTGCAATTGCGCTGTCAGAAAAACATCTAAAGCTCGATCGGCGGTTGTGACATAATCATTTTTGCCCTTTTCCATTACTTCAAATCCATCCTGGCGGAACTGCTTTGCCTTCATCCCTGCTAGGCGCACGAGTTGCTGGATCTGCTTTTGCATCTCAAGATCGATCGAAGTATTCAATGTGGCTTACCTTTACTAAAGAGACGAAAATAGATCGATCGAACCAATTCTTTGAGTGGGAAAACGATATAAGTAATTGGATTGATGGTGACGATAATATCGCGGAAATCTCGTTGTGCTAGTGCCACAATTGCCCATGCCACCCAGTTTGGCGACATCACCCCAATTGGGTTGAGTTGACTTTTAAATGGACCCAAAATCAGCTTCCGAATCACGCAGGGAGCATCAAGACGACGCAGGGTGATCAAATCCCCGATCATGCGTTTTGATAGTTCATACAAAGGACTAAAAGCGGGATTCACTTCAGCTTCCGATGTGTTGATCCAGACTTCTTTAATTGCTCGATCCTTTGACGATCGAACTGTATTGAGAAACAACTCCAGCCATCGCCACGCCGATAAAGTATTCACCTCTAACGAGTCTTGAATCGCCTGAGTCGATCGATCTGCCCCAACACTAATGCCATGATTGACGATCAAAATATCGATTTTTTGGAGTCGCTCTTGCCATTCTGCCTCTGCGCCCAATTTCCAAGTCAGAACCTCTGTGACATGCTCGAAACTTGCCTCAGGGGAAGTCGTGAGTGCGATCACCTTTGCGCCTTTACTCGTTAGTTCGGCAATCATCGATCGACCCAATGCCCCAGAAGCACCTGTAATTGCAATCGTTTTACCTTTGAGTGCCAAACTCGTTCCCATCACCTTATCCACCAGTGTAAAAGTGCCGCAGAAATAAGCCTCGCCTCGATCGAAGTGATGTCGCCAATGATAAGTCCGATTCACGATCCACTGTGACGGATTTGTGACTAAATCGCCTGGTTCGTGGGTCAGATCGGTAAACAACAATCGCCCATTCGCCCGTCCCAAGCTCGTCACCAGAAAGCCAAGCGAGTAGAGCGATCCAAATGCCAAAGCGTATCCTTGACCAAGGCTGTATTCGATCGCGGCAACCATTGCTGTGACCAGAACCATCACCGTTGCTTCGGGCACGTCGTTATGCCATTGAGCTTTGCAGTATGCTTCCATGCTAACTTTGCTCAGATCGGACTTGTAGGCTTTATGGTGCAGATTATGCCCAACTTGTAACGGTTGCCAGTAATGCCCCGCAAGGTGGAACAGATCGCGCACAATTTCCGCTAAAAGCACTGAGGCTAGGGCAAGCAAAACCTGAGGCAAAATTACAGCTAGATGTTCGGTCATTTCGGTCACAGCAGGCAAAACCATAGTTTGATTAAGATTCCTTAACATCACTTAGGTAATTCTACGATCTGATCCACCAAAATAACTAGAATTCCAAGATTACAGGTATTCGATCGATGGGTCGCACCAAAGCACGAAAGATTTAGTAATTTCCTTAAAAACCATGTAACCCAAAAGGTTTTGGTTTAATCACCTTGTATTGGTTAGTCATACGCAAACTTTCCGTGTAATACACAGTCCGTCGGCTATTTCAGCCCCAATAGCAATACTGAAAGGGAAATATATGGAGCAAGAGGGCGCAGATAAAAGAAGAGAGGCTCTTCCCTGGTCTGGCCTAGCAGTTGTTAATTTCTACTTGCATGCCAGGGAACCATTTTCATATGGCGAGGATTTTGTGCACCTTGCCTTAGAAGCTTATCGAGCTTATGTTGCAGGCTGTCCAAGAGCAGCCATAATCATTTCTGGGGAAGCATTGCTTCGCGCGACATACCACAAGATAGCTAAACTCGTAGGAGGAGGAACAATAGCGATACCCAGAAAAAAGGGAGCGCGATCAGTTGACGATCAAATGTACAATCTTTCTGACCAATGTAGAGACTACGACTGTGGATCGCTCAAAAGTCTATCCACGGAAGAACGATTTGCTGCCATCCAGCTAGCCCTAGTTTTTAGTGTCATCTCGAAAATAGCTGAACCATTGAATTCAGAGATATATGAGCTATAAGACCCTGAACGAATGAACGACCGCCGAAAAAGGGCTTGCAGCGGACGGCGCTCTGCACCCGCAAGATCAGGGCTTTTTTGAAATCTGCAATCAGCCCGAATATCTTTCCAATCTATTGGTGCGCCGCCGCTGAAGCCCAATCCGTTATGTCGAACCAATGATAGGGGAACTTCTACAGAATAAGTCTCTTTGAGAGAGCCTTGACACTCTTCATTTAGCAACTGAGACAACAACTTACTCAAAAACACAATTTATCGATCTGAGGCAGCGATGGCTTGCTCGTTATCAAGCAAAAAGGGAGTCTATGCCAAATGCATCTTCTATCTGAGACCGAAGCATTAGTTTTTGCAGATTGCAAGCTAGGACGTGAAAAATAAAACTGTCAACTGACGCTCACATGTCTAACTCAATAGTCTTGCTCAAAAACTACTTTGTAGTTACAATGTAAATATGAGCGAGTTAGCTTTCGATTGGGATAATCAAAAAGCTAAGGTCAATGAACGTAAGCATGGAGTTTCGTTTGAAGAAGCGCAGACTGTTTTTTATGACGAAAATGCACGTTTGCGCTATGACTCGGATCACTCCGTAGACGAAGAACGATACATCCTCTTAGGCATTAGCAACTTAATGCGTCTTTTAGTTGTATGTCATGCTTACAGAGAGGGAGAAGGCAATATTAGGATTATTTCAGCCCGTAAAGCAAATAAGCAAGAGATCAAACAATACCGCAGCTTTTAATTATGAAAGATGAGTACGATTTCTCTGACTCAGTGCAGAATCCATACTTCAAGAAGCTGAAGAAGCAAGTGACAATTCGACTTGAAGAAGAAGTTGTAGATTATTTTAAGGGATTATCTGAAGAGATGGGAATTCCATACCAGAGTCTCATAAACCTTTATCTCCAAGACTGTATGCGACTACAGAAAAAGTTATCACTTGAGTGGGTGCAAAATGTCTAGATAATAAAACTAGAATTCCAAGATTACAGGTATTCGATCGATGGGTTGCACCAGAGCGCGGGGTATTTAGTTTCCTTACCACGTCGTAGGCTTAGTGATTAATGAGCCGTTCGATGTTACTACTGGATCGGGAAATTGGCTTGCAGCAAGAACGGTATTTTCAATGTTGCGATAAAAACTCGCGACCGCTTTAATCTCATTCAACTTCTTGCCATTAGGCTTAAACACGCCCACATTTTTTCCAGCGTCAGTGCGAACAAGCTTGATCGCTTCAACTAAATCGGAGTCATTAGAAACAATAACTGCCGTATCATATCGCCCTAAATGAGCATCATTGACTAAATGAGATGCTAAATTCACATCAGTGCCCTTTTCCTCAACTTTATAAACACGTACCTTCTTTACATCAAAGCCAGTCATGTCATTACCCGAATCAGCTAATGCTTGCAATGCCTTTATCTCACTTGCTAATGGCAACCACTTCTCACGAGGCTTAAAAAGACCTTGTATAATCTCAATATCACCTTTTGTTCTTAAAGCATTCCAATACGCTTGTTGACGAATGTGTTGCAATGGATCTGTAGGTCGTGGAATAATAGAAGAAGTGAAGAATTTGATACGCCCGATGGAATCGTTAGGCATGAGGTTTCGGGCAAATGCGGATAGGTCAAGCCATTTGTAGGGGCTACGTGCCAGAATACCGTTATACAAATTAAATCCGTCTATATAGACCCAAATGTTCTGCGATGAGCGAGCAGCCATAGAAAATGAACCTAAAAACAGTGAAAGCCGCCCTAGGACGACTTTCGACCCACAACGAATCATGGGCGGATTTATATTATGATAACATACTGAACTCAAAAAACTTGCAAGTTTTTTGAGTTCAGTATATTGGGATTTCCAAAGTCTTTAGGATTCAGGTGGTCTTAAATGTTCATGCTGCTGAAATTGAATATGCTGCTGCCATTTTGCAATTAATCTCATTTTTTTATCCTAAGATATTTTAAGTCGTGTGGTACTTTTGTTGTCAATTTGCTTTATTAAACCCCATCCAAGTTGAGACCTGTAGTTTAAGGTGAAACGTTAAAATTAAGGCTTAATCTTATACTCTGCAAAGCTTACAGGATTTTAAAAACCTGCTGAGCAAACTATGGTTTTCAAGATAGACGGGGTTTAACAAATAGTTTTTGAGCTTTAGGGCTTAGGGCTTAGAGTTTTAGACTTTTGAGTACTACCAACTTGAGCTAAAACCCGAATCAGTTCCTGAATGTCGATTGGCTTACTGATGAAATCGTCCATTCCTACATCCAGACAAACCTGTTGATCGTTGGGTAGTGCATTGGCAGTCATTGCTACGATATAAGGCTGAGCTATAGAATTTTCGCTAGAATTTTGGCGGATTTGCTTGGTGGCACTTAGCCCATCCATTTCGGGCATTTGGATATCCATTAATATCAAATCATAGGACTGGGTTTGAACTGCGATCAGTGCTTCAAGACCGTTATTGACGATATCTACCTGATAGCCCAGCTTTTTGAGCGTAAAAGAAGCAAACTTTTGATTCACGATGTTATCTTCTGCGAGCAAGATTTTTAGAGGAAGTTGTTCTGCCATCTGTCGATCGAAGATCGTCTGATCATCTGTTTTAACGCTAGATAACTTAATCTCCGCTCTTTCTTGTAAAGAGATTGTAAAGAAGAAGGTCGAACCTTTCCGATCAGTTTGAAGATCTTGTGGCGGCCAATTGGTCGAAACATCTCCCGATCGATGACCAAGGCTCTCAACCCAGATTTTACCTCCCATGAGTTCGACCAGATGTTTACTGATCGCTAAGCCTAGACCTGTCCCTCCATATTTACGATTAATTGAAGCATCGGCTTGCATAAACGGTTGAAATAATCGATCTAGTCGATCGCGTTCAATGCCAACGCCCGTATCTCTAATCATGAATAGCAAATTGTTTTTTGCATCTTCTTTCTGATAGCGAACCTCTACCGTTACTTCTCCTTCGGCGGTAAATTTAATCGCATTACCAACTAGGTTTAAAAGTACTTGGCGCAATCGACTTCCATCTCCAATTAAGGTTGTTGGAATATCTGGTTGAATTCTGTATTTCAGCAAGATCTTCCGATCTAATGCTGAGCTACTTAATAGATTGCAGACTGATTTCACAACATCAGTGAGATCAAATGGATGTAATTCTATTTCAAATTTACCCGATTCAATTTTTGAAAAATCGAGAATATCATCGATCACTTTCAAAAGTGCGCCACCACTATCGCTGATTATCCGAACAAAGTCTTGCTGTTCATCGGTAAGATCAGTGGTTTCCAGCAATTGTGCCATACCAAGTACGCCATTCATCGGCGTGCGGATTTCATGGCTCATATTCGCAAGAAACTCGCTTTTGGCTCTGGTTGAAGCTTCTGCCTCTTCTTTGGCTTGCTCTAGCTCAATCTCAGCTTGCTTGCGATCGGTAATATCTTGAGCAAATGATAAAACTGAGATCACTTTGCCCAGTTCGTCACGCAGAGTTGAGTGAAACCATTCACAGTAGATTACCGAACCGTCTTTGCGATAATTACGATTTTGGCAAGTACTAGTATTCACATCTTCAATTATTCGTTCTGCCTCAGCGTTGACATTCTCTAGATCTTCCTCAAACACAAACTGCCATTCGAGAAGATTTTTACCTATGACTTCTTCTGCCTGCCAACCAAATATTTTCTCGGCTTGTCTTGACCATTGTTGAACTTGAAACTGAGCATTCCATATAATAGTCGCCAGAGGTGTATTCTCAATATGGAAGCTAATCTGATCATGTGCTTGGCGTAAAGCACTTTCGGCTAGTTTTTGCTCTTGGACTGCGGTTTCGGCGATTTTTTTAGCCTGCAAAATTTCTCCTTCGTACTGAATCCTCTGGCGGATTGGCATAAACACACAATCATAGAAAAAATTACCTGCATTCTCACGACGCACCCCATTGATCAACATCGGCACATCATTTCCTGGCTTTGACCTCAGTGAAAAATAGACTTCATCGGCTTTGCCATGCAGCCGAAGTAATGGCAAAAAGTGAGTCTCATAAAAAATGCGACTAGCCAACGGCAGGATTGAGTAGAATTTCTCACCTACTAACTCTTCAAGTTCATATCCCAAGATCTTTAGCAAAGTGGAGTTGATGATTTCGATCGAACCTTGATCGGTAAACGAGAGAAAGCCGCATGGGGCATTATTAAGAAGATTGTGGAGAGTTTCATCTATTGGTTGGATCATATTGGGTATAGCCCTGTAGGTTGCCATAACGTTCTGAAGTGTAGGCATTGAGATCGGATTTCCCAGATCCAACATAGTCGAACAGAATAATCTGATAGTCATGCTAAATAGCTGGGGTGACAAAACGCCACATATTCTGATCGCAACCAAACCCATGAGCAAACACGATCGTCCACTTGCCCTGTCCGATCGCTCTGACGTTATTCCGTCGCAGAATATCTTGAGTCATTTAAAAATCGGTTCCCACCGTGTCCCCAATCTTAATCTAGAGTAGCTTTTCTAGTCCATAGATCAAACGTTTGATTTGAATGATTTGCCGAATTGCCAGTAAAACTCCAGGCATATAGCAAATTCGATCGCTCGTATCGTGTCTCAGCGTATAGACCTCTCCAGGCGCACCAAAGATCACTTCTTGATGGGCTAAAAGTCCTGGTAACCGCAAACTATGAACATGAATATTTTCGGGCATTAAAGCTCCCCGCGCTCCTTTAATCTGTTCGGTTTCTGGGACGTTAGTCAGATTAAAGGTCTGTCCTAATTCTGCTAGCATTTGAGCTGTTTTAATTGCTGTACCGCTTGGCGCATCAGCTTTTTGGTTATGATGAAGTTCTAGGATCTCGACGTGTTGGAAGTGTCTACTCGCAGCAATAGCCGCTTGTTGGAGCAAGATCATCCCGATCGAAAAGTTGGGCGCAATCAGCACACCCATACTGGCTTTATCGGCAAACACAGCCAAATCGTGAATCTGTTCTGGACTCAAACCCGTTGTGCCCACGACAGGACGCACACCATAGGCGACCGCTGCCCGAATATGTTCATACACCAAACTGGGATGAGTAAAGTCCACCATGACGGCGTACTGCTTTTCCTGTGCGCCTTGGGCAAGCATTACTTCTAGGTTATCCGTGACTGGGATTTCTAACTCGCCAATCCCAATTACTTCGCCAATATCTTCGCCTAGATGCTTGCGACCGATCGCGCCAATTAAAGTCATGTCATCTGCTTGGGCAATCGCTTTAATTGTTTCACGCCCCATTTTGCCCGTCGCGCCAGCAACGATTACGGGAATTGGACCAGGCATTGGCTTAGTCATGGGATCGAAAATTGGCTCGGAAATAGATAAGTCTTCAGTCATGAGTTTGGAGTAATCGCTCTGTAATTTCGGAATCTGGTTTGCCGCTCTCGATCGATCCTAACACCGAAACCCGATCGTTCAAACATGCACTCACTCTCTCAAAAATAATCCCCATGCTAGCAAGAAGCTACACGGGGACTGATATGTATGGCATGGTCTCTTCTCTGGCTAATTTGAGTCAATCTTTAAAACATTGAAAATCACAAAAGCGATCGAAAGACTAGTCATTATTATGAAGTTTCCAATTGTGATCGTTGAGGTCATCGATCGATAGACCAACTTCTTTAGCAATACGGCTTAACATCGAGTCTTCCCGCAGTTTGGCGGCATTACGTTTAGCCACTAAGATTTTACGAGCTTGTTCTTGAACTGACATATATTTTATCCTTATATTAAATTTGTTAGAAGTAATATAACATGAAAATGTATCTAAAGTTACAGTTTGGTATCTCAAAACACTAGACATTATTAATTTTTGTTAATAATGTCAACGTATCCACATAATAGACAAGGACAGACTCGGAATGAGGCTGTCCTTGTGATGATTCGATTAGACGCGAATTAGCTTAATGCAAGTTAGCGTTTTGAGAACTTCTTGGTCATTTTGCGAATGCGAATGGATTCGGGAGTGACCTCAAGCATTTCATCGGGGCCGATGTATTCTAAGGCGCGTTCTAGGCTCATGTCGATCGGAGCTTGCAACTGCACGATGTCATCCGCACCTGCGGCGCGCATGTTGGTAAGCTGTTTGCTCTTACATACGTTCAAGTCCATATCTTGAGGGCGACTGTTTTCGCCGATGATCATGCCCTTATAAACCTTCGTCCCAGGCTTAATAAAGAACACGCCGCGATCTTCAGCATTCTTTAAAGAGAATTCCGTGGCAACGCCTTCTTCAAAAGAAATCAGCACACCGTTACGACGGGCGCTAATTTCACCAACCGTAGGACGATAATCGAGGAAGCTGTGGTTCATAACGCCAGCACCGCGAGTAGCGCGCATGAAGTCACCACGAAAGCCAATCAGTCCGCGTGCGGGGATCACGAACTCTAACTGAGAGCGTCCGCCGCTCGACATTTGCATATCGACCATTTCGGCGCGACGTTGACCGAGGCGCTCGATGCATCCACCCACGGCATCTTCGGGCACGTCGAGAACGAGGCACTCAAAGGGTTCGCATTGCTTGCCGTTGAGTTCGCGATAGATAACTTGCGGCTGCGTCACTTGGAACTCATACCCTTCGCGGCGCATGGTTTCGATCAAGATGCCCAAGTGCAATTCACCGCGACCCGATACGGCAAAGCGATCGGGCGATTCGGGGTCTTCTTGAACGCGCAGGGCGACGTTCGTTTCCAATTCGCGCATGAGTCGATCGCGGACTTGCCGAGTGGTAACCAGCTTGCCTTCTTGTCCGACAAATGGCGAATCGTTGACGCAGAAAGTCATCTGCAATGTGGGTTCGTCCACTTTGATCATCGGCAAAGCTTGAGGATCGTTGGGACAAGTAATCGTTTCGCCGATGTTTGCGGTAGCAAAACCCGAGATGGCGACAATGTTGCCAGCGGAAGAGCTTTCCATTTCCACTCGTTTCAAACCGTCAAATCCCAAAAGCTTGGTGATTTTGCCTTTGGTAATCGAGCCATCTTCAGAGATTAGCGCCGCTTGCTGGCCTGAAGTAATCGTACCGTTATGGATTTTGCCGATCACAATTCGGCCGAGATAGTCGGAATAGTCGAGGGTGGTAACTTGCAATTGCAAAGGCTTTTCGGGATCGCCGACGGGTGGCGATACGTGGTGCAATACTGCTTCAAATAAGGGCTTCATATCGATGCCTTCATCTTCAAGCTTGTCTTTGGCAAAGCCAGCCATGCCCGAAGCAAATAGGTATGGGAAATCGCATTGATCGTCATCCGCACCGAGTTCGATAAATAGATCGAGTACTTTGCTGACGGCAATATGAGGGTCGGCAAACTTGCGATCGATCTTGTTGATCACAACCATGGGGCGCAAGCCCTTTTCTAACGCTTTTTTCAACACAAAGCGAGTTTGGGGCATTGGGCCTTCGTTGGCATCGACGATCAGCAGGCAACCTTCGACCATGCCTAAAACGCGCTCGACTTCGCCACCGAAGTCAGCGTGTCCTGGGGTATCAACAATATTGATCAGGGTTTCTTTGTACTTGACAGCAGTATTTTTCGACAGGATGGTAATGCCGCGTTCGCGCTCAAGTTCGTTGGAATCCATAACACATTCGACCAAAACTTCGCCTTCTCTGAAGGCACCTGCTTGCCTCAAGAGAGCGTCAACGAGGGTAGTTTTGCCGTGATCGACGTGGGCGATGATAGCGACATTACGAATAGGAAGAGACATAGGATGTGCCAGTAGGCGATTACTTTACAATTTCTTCATTATTATATGCTTAACCTTTCTTAAAAATTCCGAGCTGTCGTAATTGTTACTTTTTTTACCCGTTTTTACGGGTCTCGATCTTCTAATTCTTTGAGATGAGGTATTGATTGATCGATCGAAGTTCCGCCAAAATTTCTTGCAGTAGCGTGTTGGTTGTGGTTACGGCAGGTTCCTGCACCTGGATCGTCACCTGTTGAACCTTCAGTACGTCACGCGCAAACCGTAATACTTCAGTCGCATGAAAAAGCAAAGTATCGGTTTTATTTTGCCGCAGTTCGGGGTTGAGTTGTTTGGGATCGTAGGGCTGATTTAGCTGTTCGGGGTCGGTGTTGGCATAACGATAGATCGATGCTCTCGATCGACCCAAGGCTTTTTGGACAGCATCAACATCCATCAATGTTTGAGTCTCAGACATTTAATTTCACTTATACTTGGCGTAGATGTACCAAAAATTCTCTTGCCTCGATACTCAATTCTCCTAGCTTTGGCAGGGCTTTCATTGCTTTACTTTATCTAATGAGGGGTTCGGGGAGCTATAAGACCCCCGCCATAGTGCCTCACTTGGCGGCGGGATACATGGACTC
>ENA-ORBV01001583-ORBV01001583.1-microbial-mat-metagenome-genome-assembly--contig:-NODE-1583-length-50220-cov-20.509603_pt1 | contig 50220 bp, 43 predicted proteins | sample MGYA00237777_ERZ505514 | MGnify/ENA primary metagenome ERZ505514 (study PRJEB26160, sample SAMN06269048) | microbial mat metagenome | isolation source: Oligotrophic lake microbial mat | place... | reverse complement strand
TGGTAGGCGATACTGGTATCGAACCAGTGGCCTCTTCCGTGTGAAGGAAGCGCTCTACCCCTGAGCTAATCGCCTACAGAGTTTAAAGTTTAGCACGGGGTCGTAAATCGGATCAACCGGGGCGTCAGAGCCATGCGTCGCGAAGTCGTCTTGACATCCCCAAAATGCGGTTCCTACAATGCCACCGCTCACAATCTTTCTTCGTGGAGCATTACTCGCATGCGCGACGATATTGTTATTATCGGGGGCGGTCTGGCCGGGTCTGAAGCGGCGTGGCAGGCGGCCAATCGTGGCGCGAAAGTGACGCTCTATGAAATGCGCCCCAAAGAGATGACGCCGGCGCACAAGACCGGCGGTCTGGCCGAGCTGGTCTGTTCAAATTCACTCGGCTCTGCGGACATCCTGAATGCCCCCGGCATCTTGAAAGAAGAGATGCGCCGCCTCAACTCGCTCATTATTCGGGTGGCGGATGACGTACGAGTGCCGGCAGGGTCGGCACTCGCCGTCGATCGCGAGCAGTTTTCACTCAAGATTACCCAGGCCCTGGAAGGTCACCCGAACATTCGCATTCTGCACGAGGAGATCGCCGAGATCCCAACCGACTGTCTCTGCATTGTGGCAACCGGCCCGCTGACATCCCATAAACTGTCTCAGGCGATTGCGCAATTGACCCACAGTGCACATTTGTATTTTTACGATGCCATCTCTCCGATCGTGGATGCCGATTCCATCAATATGGACATTGTATTTCTCGCGTCCCGTTACGGCAAAGGTGGGGACGACTATCTCAACTGTCCCATGGATGAGCCGACCTACAATGCCTTCTATGACGCGTTGCTCGCGGCAGAGAAAGTCCAACCGAAAGAATTCGAAAAGACCGCCTACTTCGAAGGCTGTATCCCCATCGAAGTGATGGCCGAGCGAGGCCGCCAGACCATGCAGTTCGGTCCGTTGAAGCCGGTAGGACTGGAGAATCCCAAGACCGGTGCGCGAGCCTATGCCGTGGTGCAGCTCAGAACGGAAAACGCCCATCGCTCCTGTTATAACCTTGTGGGGTTTCAGACCAAACTCACGTACGGGGAACAAAAGCGGGTGTTTCGGATGATACCAGGTCTGGAGCAAGCGGAGTTTTTGCGCTACGGCAGCCTGCATCGCAACACCTTTATCAACTCTCCCCAGCTGCTGCGCGAGACCCTTCAGTTCAAGGCGCGCGGCACCCTCTTCTTTGCGGGGCAACTGGTCGGTGTCGAGGGCTATACGGATTCCGCCGCGATGGGAGGGTTGGCAGGCATCAACGCCGCCCGTGGCCTTGCAGGATTGCCGCTGGTCACACCGCCCCCCACCACGGCGCATGGCTGTCTCGTGTCGCACATTACGGCCACGGACCCTCGGCACTTTCAACCGATGAATACAAATTTTGGACTCTTTCCCCCGCTTGTCCCACCGACGAGAGACAAGGAGCGCAAACGACGGCTCACAGGGCAACGGGCGCTTGAGGACTTGACGACATGGATGACGCAATTCGGGCTTTCATAACCTTCCTTGAACTGGAACGCCGTGCGTCGCACGAGACCGTTCGGAACTATGCGTCAGATCTCCGACAGTTTCAGAATTTCATGACGGCGGAGTCTCCATCCGCTCAAGTGTTTGATCTTGCCACAGCGCAAACAGAGTCCATTCGAGCGTATCTGTATTGGTTGGATCGTAAGCGCGAGAAAAGTACGTCGATGGCCAGGAAGCTCGCCTCCCTCCGCAGTTTCTATCGCTATCTTCAACGAGAGGGCAGGGTCGGCCTCAATCCTGCTGAGGCTATCAGAACGCCAAAGCAGCCGAAATACCTTCCTCGTGTGTTGAGTAAGGACGACGCGGCAGCCTTGATGGAGTTTCCTGACGGCCACACAGGATCGTCCCTCCGAGACCGCGCATTGCTGGAGACGCTCTATTCGACCGGGGCTCGTGTGAGTGAACTCGTGGGGATCAATCTCGACGACCTCCGTACATCCGAGGGACTGATCCATCTGCGAGGAAAAGGCCGGAAGGAGCGCATTGTGCCGATCGGAACTCTGGCGTTACGGGCCATTCAGGCCTACTTGGATCAGCGCCCCTTGATGGATGCTCGATATCCGACGACAAAGACGCAGCCTGTCTCGTCACCGATTTTTCGAAACAGCCGAGGGGGGCGGCTCACGACTCGGAGCGTCGCTCGCATTGTGGCCTGCTATTCGAATCGGCTGGCCGGTGGTTCCGTGAGTCCCCATACGTTGCGCCACTCCTTTGCCACCCATCTCCTTGATGAAGGGGCTGATCTGCGGTCGATTCAAGAGATGCTTGGACATGCTTCATTGAGTACGACACAAAAGTATACGCACGTGGCTATGGACCAGCTCCTGGCCGTCTATGATAAGACGCATCCGAGGGCCGGTCGTCCGTCCGGAGTGCGTGTCGTGAAGGACGAGACACCATGATCGTCATACGGTTGCCGACGACCTTCTATGTCGGGCGGGAGTTGCGAGGGGTGTGAAAAGCGAACATGCTCGTCCTGCGTTTGTTGGGTGGCGTGCTTTTTCTGTTACGGGGGCCTGGATATGAACAGACTGATTAAAAAAGCCAACGTCCTCATCGAAGCCTTGCCCTATATTCGTACGTTCAAGGGCAAGACGATCGTCATCAAGTATGGCGGCCATGCGATGGCCGATGGACCCTTGAAGGAGAAGTTTGCCCAGGATGTCGTACTTCTCAAATACGTGGGTCTCAACCCGGTTATCGTGCATGGGGGAGGACCCCAGATCGACAAGATGCTCCAGCGTTTGGGCATCGAAGCCAAGTTCCGCCATGGGGTACGGGTGACCGATGAAGCCACGATGGAAATTGTGGAGATGGTGTTGGCCGGCAAGATTAATATGGAAATCGTTGATCTCTTGAATCGCCATGGCGGCCTTGCGGTCGGCTTGAGTGGAAAGGATGGGGGACTGATGCTGTCTCGACCGCTCACGGCCAAAGCCTGGGCCGCTAGTCTGGAAAAGGATCTCGATGATGGCGAGGGGGACGAGGATTTTGGCTTGGTCGGCGAGGTCCAGTCGATCGACCCTACGTTGGTGCAGAAACTCCAGCAGGATCATTACATTCCCGTTATCGCGCCGGTCGGCACCAACCGGGAAGGCAACACGTACAACATCAATGCTGATTTAGTGGCCGGAGCGATGGCTGCTGCGCTGGGCGCGGAAAAGCTCGTGATGATGACCGACGTGAAAGGCATTCGCGATGCCAATGGGCGCCATCTCTCGACGGTCTCACGCAAAGATGTGCAACGGATGGTGAAGAAGGGCACGATCGGCGAAGGAATGTTGCCGAAGGTCCATGCCTGCTTGGATGCACTCGGAGGCGGCGTCGGCAAAGCCCATATCATCGACGGTCGAATTCCACATGCCATTCTTCTCGAAGTATTCACGCATAAAGGTATTGGGACAGAGATCACCGCGTAGTCGGTTCATCCCTTCAATCGTATTGTGAGAACCCAGCACATTCGAATCAACCGCCATCTTGAGGCCCTCGTCGGCGAGCGTCATCCGAAGACGAGCCCTCGAGCGCTTCGGAAGGCAGCGCACTATCTGGCCACGCAGTTTGCCATGTCAGGATGGAGCACGAGCGATCAGCTTGTGGGTGCATGGGGCAAGACCTATCGCAACGTGGTGGCGATCAGGTATCCGGATAGGCCAGGCCGTGGAGGGGAGTTACCTCCGCTCCTGATCGGAGCTCACTACGACACCGTGTCTGGGTCGCCGGGCGCGGATGATAATGCGACCGGGCTGGTAGTGCTTCTCGAAGTGGCGTCGCGCCTCCGCGCACAACCTCTCGCGCGGCCTATCTGGATCGTGGCGTTCTGTCTTGAAGAGCAGGATCGACTGGGGAGTCAGGCCTTCGCCTCCCGCTTGAAGGCTGAACACCGTGAGTTAGCCGGCGCGATGATCTTAGAATGTGTCGGGTTCGCGAGGAACGGGGTAGGGACGCAGCAGATCCCACCCGGGGTGCCAATTGCGGTGCCGACCCAGGGGGACTTTCTCGCCATTGTGGGCAACGAGGCATCCCGGTCACTGGTACTCCAGCTTGAACAGGCGGCCAGGCGGCCAGCGGCCCAACTCAAGACCCTGTCACTGGTGGTGCCGGGTCGAGGGGAAGCGATGCCCCATACCCGGCGTAGCGACCATGCCTCGTTTTGGGATGCAGGCTATCCAGCCGTGATGTTGACCGATACGGCGAACTTCAGAAATCCGCATTACCATCGTGAGACGGATATCGTGGATACACTGAATCCTGAATTTCTCTCCGGGGTGATAGAGACGGTGGTCGCAACCGTGGCGCAGATCGCCGGTGTGCGACCATGAAGACGAAGAAGATGCATCGCGCGAAGCTGGTTCTTGCGACCCGCCGCCTCATCACCGAGGTCTATGGTCGTCTCGACTATGGCGTACTGGGATCGGTCTACTGTTATGAAGGCGGCGATGAGTTCTGGCGGGCGAAGCGAGGTCCCTGCGAACGGCTGGGAAGTCGGATTGCTGTTCTGTTAAAGAAGAAAATCAGACGAGGCGGCTGTAGTCTCTACGTCGGCGCCGGGGTGGCGGAACTTCCTGCGTTGATTATGGAAACGCAGGAGCTGGGTCGGACGGTGGAACCCTATAATCTCAGGAGAGCCGAAGTCTCAGCCCTCAACCGTACCTGCCGTTCGATTCCCCTCACCTTCCACGCGGTTGATGCGGGCAAGGCGAAGGGCCGATTCGATCATCTCTGGATCGCCAGTGTGTTGAACGATCCTGAGCGGTTCCCGCATCTGTCGCCTCTCTCGTATGGACGAGGCAATCCTCTCACGCTCGATCCGCTGAAGTTCGGCAAAGAACGCCGCATTGTGCGTGCGTTGGTGGCACGTTGTATGGGAAAACTTTCGAGGCCAGGCCTGGTCACGACCACGACAGAAGAGGCCCTATGGATTGCCGAGTGGTGCCACCGGCACCGAGTGCCCTACGTGGTTGGGAAACGCTACTATCCGACGGCATTGGTGGGCGACCCGATCTGTTTCATTCAAATCGGCAAGGGAGGCTAGCAGGATGCTGAAAAGTCGGCCAGTCTGTCTTGTTCATTTGGTCTATCTGGTCTATTCGGTCTGCTCGATCTGTCTGGTGTGTTTGGTTGAACGAAACTAACCAGATGAACCAGACAGACCGGATAGACAAGACAGACCGGGCTGTTACATCTGGAAGCCGGGTTTGGTTTTTGGTGGGCTGCCAAGATATTGGCCTGCGTACGTGACATAATTCTCCGCCGACTTCCTAATCCACTCAAGTTCTTCAGCCGTGACGGATCGTTTCACCTTCGCAGGCGAGCCAAGGATCAGGCTGTTGGATGGGACGATGGTCTGTTCCGTGATCAGCGCCCCGGCTCCCACGATGGAGTGTTCTCCAATCACGGCGCCATCCATAATGATGGCGCCCATGCCGATCAACACACGATCCTTAATTGTGCAGCCGTGGAGTATCACGCCGTGGCCGATGGTCACCTCGTGACCGATGATCAGCGGATGGATATCGTGGGTGACATGGAGCATACAGAGGTCCTGCACGTTGGTCCGGTCTCCGATTCGGATACAGTGCACGTCCCCGCGTATGACGGCATGAAACCAGACGCTGCAGTGCTCGCCTAGCACGACATCGCCGATGACGACGCCGGTTTCTTCGATGAAGCAGGACGTCGGAATGGTCGGTTTGATACCTTGAAATGTGCGGATCATGCAGCCCACTGTAGGGGAATCGGCCAACAAGCTGCAAGGGGAAAGCAGATTGCCGGGCGCGACGAGCGGAAGGGGCGAGACAAGCGCGACACGAAGCTCCGAACACTTCAGCCTTCAGACCTTCTCACACGTCCCGCTTTTCTCGCAAGTCTCGCGTGTCTCGCGCGAATAGCGCTCATGAGTATTTCTGGTGAGATAACCGCACCTGAGCCTGTTCGATCGAGTGGAGTAACGATTGATGGGTTCGGCACCCAGCAACGAGCATCGCGTCGGAGATCGTCACCGGTTTATAGGGTGCCACAAACCGGTCTTTGAGGCGGGCGATCCGTGCAACCGACAGGTTCAACCGTTCAGGGGAAATGGTCCCGACCTCCACCGCTTGCTCGACGGCCTCGAAGGCGGCGACTTCGCGATCTCGATCTTTACAAATCAACAGGACGTCGCACCCCGCCAACACTGCGCGAACTGCAGCATCTTCCACGCCATAATGGTCGATGATCGCGTGCATTTCTAAATCATCCGTCAACACCACTCCGTCGTAGTGCAGCTCCTGGCGCAAGAAATTCGTGATGATGGCCGGCGAGAGCGTCGCCGGCAATTCTGGATCGAGAGCTCGGTAGAGGACGTGCGCGGTCATCAGCGAGGCCACGCCTTGCGTCACGGCACGGCGGAAGGGGGGGAACTCGACGGTCTCCAATCGCTTGCGCGATGCCTCGACCACGGGAAGTTCTTTATGGGAATCGACACTGGTATCGCCATGACCGGGAAAGTGTTTTCCGCAGGCCACCACCATATTGTCTTGTAGTCCCGCCGCCGTCGCCATTCCCAGTTCACAGACGACATCCGGCGTGGTGCCGAACGCCCGGTCGCCGATGACCGGATTGTCCGGGTTGCTGTTCACATCGAGCACGGGCGCCATATTCATGTTCACGCCCACCGCCCGCAACTCTTTGGCAATGGTGGCCGCCGCCGCGTAGGCCATTTCAGTGGAGTTGCAGCGGCCCAACAGGTCGCAGGGGGGGAAAATCGTAAAGCCTTTCGGAAGACGGGAGACTCGACCGCCTTCTTGATCGATCGAAATCAACAGCGGTGAATGGGGACTGCAGGCCTGTAATCCATTGGTCAGATCGACCATCTGTTCGACGGATTCCAGATTCCGAGAGAAGAGAATCACGCCCCCCGGCTTGTATTCTTTGATGAACGAGGCCAGGTCCGGTGTCACGGATGTGCCCAGAAACCCGACCATGAAAAGCTGCCCGATCTTATCGCGCGAAGTCATGAAATCCTTTTAGCGGGATGCTGAAAAAGTCCTCCGGCTTCGTTCTCGCATCGCTCAGATCCTCAACGTACCCCAGAGGGTACGCCTCCGGTCTTCACTCGCTGCGGCCTTGCTGACGGCCTTTTTGAGCATCCCGCTGACAATTTAGGTGCTAATGCCGTATGTATTATCACAGCAGCGCGTCGCACGATACTGAGCTGTTTCGCAGGCTGCGAGGTTGCAAGTTTCTTCGTGCCGAAGCCTGAAGTTCAGCCTCGACATTCTTACAAGCTTCGATCGATGAGATACTGCACCAACAATCTGGTGCCGATCGCGGTCGGACCCTTCGGAACGTAGGCCCGTTCCCGCTCGCTCCAATCCGTGCTGGCAATATCGAGGTGTACCCACGGGCAGTCCCCCACGAATTTGCTGAGAAAGAGCGCCGCGGTAATCATGCCGCCGCCACGTCCGCCGATGTTGCGCATATCGGCGACATCGCTCTTGAGCTGTTCGAAATATTCTTCCCACAAGGGCATCTCCCACACCCGTTCGCCGGCCTTCTGCCCCGCCTTTCGCACCTGTTCTTTGAGCAGCTGGTCGGTGCCGAACATCCCGATCGCAAACTGGCCGAGTGCCACCACACAGGCCCCCGTGAGCGTGGCAATGTCGATCAGGGCCGCCGGTTTATAGCGCATCGCATAGGCGAGGCCGTCAGCCAGGATGAGCCGACCTTCCGCATCCGTGTTCTGCACTTCGACAGTTTTTCCTGACAAGGTCGTCACGATATCGCCCGGCTTTATGGCCCGACCGCCCGGCATGTTCTCAGCCACAGGCAGGATGCTGATCAGACGCAGTGGGAGCTTGAGTCTGGCCGCCGCTCTGATCGAAGCCAGGACTTCGGCCCCTCCCGTCATATCGGCCTTCATGTGTTCCATATTTTCGGCAGGTTTCAGTGAGATTCCACCCGTATCGAAGGTGATCGTTTTCCCGACCAGCACGACCGGACGCTCGTCTTTTCTCTTGGTTCCGTTGTATTCAAGGATGATGAACTTGGGCGGCTCTTGACTCCCGCGTGCCACGCCGAGCAACGCCCCCATCCCCAAGCGCTCCATCTCTTTTTGTTCGAGAATCTTGATGGAGATCTTTTCAGCTTTGGCCATGGACGTTGCTTCGCTGGCGACCTTTGTGGGGGTCAGGACGTTGGCGGGATGATTACAGAGGTCGCGGACAAAGACGGTGGCCTCTGCCGTGGCGACGCCTCGCCGAATCCCCTCTGTCACCTGCCGCAGCTGATCTTTCTCAGGAATAAGAATCTTCATTCCCAAGACCGTGTGTTCCGGAGTGGCCGTGGTCCGATACACCGTGAACTGATAACTGCCCAGGATGGCCCCTTCCACCATCGCCTGCGCCACCTCGAGCGAGGACATCCCCTCAGGCGTCACGGGTGGAAACGACACCGTAAAGGACCCGACCTTCGCCTGACGAACGCGTTTCGCAGCTGAGCCCATCGCTTGCCGGATCGTTTCCAGCGTGACGGCGCTCTTTTTGCCCAAGCCGACCAGCACCAGCCGTTTCACAGACACCGTGCCCTGCGTGTGATACAGCAACACTTCGTTGGCCTTACCTTCAAATTCTTTGGACTGCACCAGCTGACGCAACGAACCCCCGAGGGCTCGATCGAGCAGTGCTGCATCCTGTTCGGCCAATCCTTCTCCTTCACAGTGCGTGAGCACCAACGCCTCAGCCACTGTCGTCTCCACTTGTCCAACCTGCACCGTGACTCGCATCATCTTCATTCACGTCTCCTTGGTTTTCGTCGCTCGTTCGGGAGTGGCTGGTTTCTAGTTTCAGGTTTCATGTTGTCAGAAAACAATCTCCGGAAACTTGAAACTAGAAACGTGCAACTTGAAACGCTTCATACTCCTCGCCTATCGGGTGCCCATATATGCTTGTGCATCTGTAATTGAAAACGAACCGGCAGGCGATCGGCCAGAATCCACTCTGCCAGCTCACGCCTATCGAGCGTGTCAAAAACCGGACTGAAGAGGACCGTACAGCGGCTGGCGAGGTCATACCGGGCAAGAATTTCATGAGCCCAGTCATAGTCTGCTCGGTCGGCCAATACAAACTTTGCCTCGTCTTTGGCTGCCAGCTGAGAAAGATTCGGCCAGTGCATCCGATCGGTCATCCCGCTCCCCGGACACTTCACATCCAGGATGATATGGACGCGTGGGTCGATCGGTGCAATATCGATGGTCCCGCTGGTCTCAAGCAGGACCGTATAGCCGACGTCGCACAGTTTGGCCATGAGGGGGAGGCTGTCGGGCTGGGCGAGTGGCTCCCCACCGGTCACTTCCACGAGGCGGCATCCATAGGTATGTACCTTCGCCAGGGTCTCATCGATGGAGCACTCACGCCCTCCATAAAAAGCATAGTCGGTATCGCACCAGGTGCAACGGAGCGGGCATCCGGTGAGTCGTACAAACACACAGGGCTGCCCGGCGTAGCTCGACTCACCTTGAATGCTATGGAAGATTTCGGTGATGCGCATCGCTCAAGACGTGAAGCGTGAAGGGTGAAGCGTGAAGCGCGTGTCGGAAACGTGGAGAGGCTGTATCGTCGCAGGCATGGTTAACATTGAACGGTTCATGTCATCACCTCCACGTCAAGACAGGCCAGCTTCGGCGTTGCGCTGTGCGAGCCATGCCACGGATCGGGTTGACCACTAAGGGGTGTCCGACCAGTTCAAGCAGGTCGTAATCGCCAGGGCTGTCTCCATAGGCATAGGAGCCGGCCAGATCGAGGCCCATTTTTCGAGCATGGGCGAGGATGAGCTCACGCTTGCCAGGGCCATAGGGCAAGGGGGGCATGAGCGCACCGGTATAGACGGAACTCCGTTGCTCCAGCTTCGCCGCAAAGACCGTAGGCACCTCCAGAAATTCCGCAAGGGGCTCGATCAAAAAATCAGGGGCGCCGGTCACAAGAACCAGCTGGTGCCCGGCCTGTCGATGTGCGTCCAGCCTTGCACGGCCCTCTACAGAAACCTTGCCGATCATCTCGGCCTGACAGAATTCCCGCGCATAGGATTCAATGTCGGCGGGACGTTTGCCCGCCAGATATATCTTTCGTTCTCGGAGCGAGTGCAGGGAGAACGGGGGCACGTGCCCTGCCACCCAGGCCACACTCCGGCTCAACTCGCTCCATCCCACCAGGCCGCGTCGCCACAGAAATCGAAAGAATCGTACCTCGCTGGCCTCTCCAGGCAGAAGCGTGTTGTCGACGTCGAACAACGCAGCGACGGATCCCTGTGCCCGTCGTCCATCGACATCTTCGAACGCGGACATAAGGCTGTGGTGACTGAGCACAACGTTGGAAGACCCGGTAAGCATGAGCCGCCCGATTCTACCGGAGCCTCTATTGATTGACAAGGATTTTAGCCCACTCCTATAATGCGGTTCCCTCGGACTGTCGTGCGTCGTTCGTGAAGCGTGAAGCGCAGGCACGAAACAACGTGACAGTCTGTTTCAACATCCTGAGTTGCAGGAGCTTCAAAAATCCCTGCAACAAGGCCGCAGCAAGCGAAAGCCCGAGGCGTACTGCTGAGTACGTTGAAGGGTTTGAGCGACGCGAGAACGCAGTTGCGGGGGGCAAGCTCCTGCTGAGTGCCGAAGTGGTGAAATGGCAGACACGCACGTTTGAGGGGCGTGTGGCGCAAGCCGTGCGGGTTCAAGTCCCGCCTTCGGCACCAAATTTAGCATGCTCGTATCCTGCCCCCCGTTGAACAGGCTTGCACATCATGGCGCGGGGACTCTCCCTCCTGGTCCACTCTGTATCCCTGATACTCGCCACTCTTCTTTGAACCGCCGTTAGACCCATTTGGATCTAGACTTTTCAAGGCCTTCCGTAGGACACTGACGCCCTCTCAAGTGACCGTGCAGAACCACCAGTTAAGGTGGGCGCAATGAGGTTCTTGCAACCCGATCTGCACCCAACAGATACGCTGCCGTTGCGCCCATGGGAATGCTACAGCAAATGCTCTTGCTTATCTTCTCTTGACTCCCTCTCGGTCCAGCAGTGTAGTGAACCCCTAACGCATGTTGTAATAACGTATTCCCGATCTCGCCGTCCTCACCCCTACTCAGCCATCGCACGTGGCCATTGCACGTGGCAAGGAGTTGCACCATGAGCAGTGCCGGGCATCTCTCAGAACTCGAATCCCTGCGATCGCAGCTGGCGGACCTCACGCGCACACTCGCCGAGCGAGAGCAATCCATGCAGGCGCAAAGCCATCATCTTGAAGAGACGATGCAGGATCTCCGCGAACAATCGCATCTTCTGCGTACCATCACCGAAGGCACCGCGGCCGAGACCGGGGAGGAGTTCTTCGCCTCACTCGTCACCCATCTGACCCGCAGTCTGAACGTTCAGTACGCGATCGTTGGGGAAGTGGTGGGCGAACAGTCGAAGACTGTCCGTACGCTGGCGGTATCGTCCGGCGGACAGTTGGTCGACAATTTTGAGTATGGCCTAGTTCAGACCCCCTGTGAAACGGCTTTGGAGCGAACATTCGCCTGCTATGAGCGGGGCATACAGGACCAGTTTCCTCGGTTCGCGCGATTGGCAGAACTTGGAGTCGAAGGGTACTGCGGCATTCCTCTTCGCACCAAAGCCGGCCTCGTCAAGGGTCTGCTCGTCGTCATGGATACCAAGCCGTTGCGAAACACGGAACGGTTGAAATCCCTGATGGCGGTCTTCGCCTCCAGAGCTGGAGCCGAACTGCAGCGGCAACAGGCCGAGGCTGCGCACCGGGAGAGTGAGCATCGCCTGCGCTTCACTCAATTTGCGGTGGACCATGCCGAGGACGGCATTCTGTGGGCCGACGACTCAAGGCGATTCATGTATGCCAATGAAGCCGCCTGCCGGTTGTTGGGGTACGCGAACAAAGAGCTGCTCACCCTGAGTATCTCCGATATCGCTCCGTACCACGATCCCACTCGATTTCAACAACGGCTCGATCAGATCAAGCAGGGAACGGCTGCCATCTATGAATCGATCCACCGGCGCAAAGACGGGACCGAATTTCCCATCGAGGCCTCAGTCACCTATCTGGAGCATGAGGGACGGGGTTATACCTGTGGCATCGTTCGCGATATCACCGAGCGCAAGCGTATTGAGCAGGAACGCGCCCAGGCCCAGGCCGATTTACACAATGTCATAGAAGCGATTCCTGACATCGTGTTCGTTCTGAACACCCAAGGCAACATGGTGAAATGGAATCGGCGTGTCGTGGACGTCACGGGATACAGCCATGAGGAATTGCTGAACATGCCTGCCTTGGCCTTTGTGCCTCCGGAAGAAGCAGCCCGCACCGCCGACGCCATTCAGCGGGCCTTCACGGACGGGTACGCCGAACTTGAAGGCCATCTGCTGACCAAGGATCACAGCCTCATTCCCTATCACTGGACAGGTGCTCTGCTCAAGAGTCCTCACGGCGAGCCCATCGGCATCACCGGAATCGGACGAGACGTGTCCGGCAAGAAGCGGGCAGAGGAAGCGCTACGCAAAAGCGAACAGCGTTTCGCACTGGCAGTAGAAGGGTCGAACGATATCCTCTGGGATGCCCACCGGCTTCCCGGCGAGCCTTGGTATGCGCCGCAGACACCGGTCCGGTGGTCGCCGCGAGTCCGGAAACTGCTGGGGCTACAAGAATCTGACTCGTTCGAGACGCTCGAGCAATGGGCGGGAAGACTTCATCCCGATGACAAGGATCGCGTATTTGGCCAACTGGCTGCGCATATCGAACAGCATGTTCCCTACGATGTTGAGTACCGGCTGCGTACCAATCGAGGTGACTATCGCTGGATTCGCGGGCGCGGGCAGGCGCTGTGGGATGAGCAAGGAGAGCCCCATCGAATGTCGGGCTCATGCCAAGATGTTACCGAGTACAAACAGGCCCTGTCGCGCCTGGCGGAACAGGAATCACTCCTTCGCGCGATCCTCGATGCCGAACCGGAATGCGTCATGCGCGCAGCCGCGGACGGCACACTCTTACAGATGAACGAGGCAGGGATGTGTTTCATCGAAACCGATTCCTTTGCGCAAGTAGCAGGTCGGTCGGTGTACGACCTCGTCGCCCCTGAATTCCTGGAACGGTACCGCAGTATGCACGAGGCTGTCCTCCAGGGAGCGACGCAACAACTTGAGTTTCAGATCGTCGGGCTGAGGGGCACGCGACGGTGGATGGAAACGCATGCGGTGCCCTTGCGGAATCCGATCGATCACCGCATGGAGCATTTGGCGATCACTCGCGACATTACCGAGCGCAAGCGGGCGGAGAAAGCGCTGGCTGAATCAGAGGAGCGGTATCGCACGGTGGTCGACCTCTCGCCGAATGGGGTGGTCGTCTATTCCAACGGCAAGAAGGTCTATGTCAATCAAGCAGCATGCAGGATTATGGGTGCCGCTTCGCCTGAACAGTTGCTCGACAATCCCACATTTCACTTTTCTCATCCTGATAATTACGAATCGATCCACGCCAGCATCGCGCAGATTCTTGTTACCGGCGAACCGGTTCGTCGAGTCGAACGGAAGTACCAGAGGCTTGATGGAACCGCGATCTCCGTCGAGGTTGACGCTGGTCGTGTTATGTGGGATGGCGAACCCGCCGTTCAGGTCATCTTCGCCGACATCACCGACCGCAAGCGGGCGGAGGAGGCCTTGCGTGCGAGTGAGGCCTCCAACATCAGTGTGCTCAATTCTCTCAGCTCGCAGATCGTAGTGCTGAACTCGCAAGGCATCATTATGGCTGTGAATAAGCCATGGCTGAGGTTCGCCGAGGAAAATGGGGCACCCCATCTCGTCGAGAACTTCGTGGGTATAAATTACCTCAACGTGTGCGCACAAGCGCCCCTATTCGCGAATGGCGAGGAAGCGGCCTCGGCGCAGGCCGGCATTCTGGCAGTACTGGCAGGCACGCACAACGAGTTCTCTCTGGAGTATCCCTGCCACTCCCCGGATCAGCAACGCTGGTTTCGCATGCGCGTCACCCCGCTGCTCGATTCACAGGCGGGTGTGGTGGTTGCTCATGAAAACATCACTGAGCGCAAGCTAGCACAAGAGAAACGGTATCAAAGCGAGGCGCAGCTCCGAGCCATATTGGACAACAGTCCGTCACTCATATTCCTAAAGGACCTCGATGGCCGGTATCTCAGGGTCAATCGAGAGTTTACAACAGTGTTTCGTCTCACCAGTGAGGAGATGCTGGGCAGGACCGATAGAGATATTTTTCCACCGGAACAGGCAGCCATTTTTCAAATGAACGATGAGAAGGTCCTCCAGGGCGGGATGCCGTTGCTGTTTGAAGAAGGCTCATTTCATGGCGATGATCAGCGCATTGCAATCGTTCATAAGTTTCCCCTGCGCGACAAGAATGGAACCCTGTATGCCATCGGTGGCATTGCGACCGACATCACCGAGCGTAAGCGGGCGGAGGAGGCACTGCGCGAGCGCGAAGAGGTGCTTGCCCGCTTCAAGGCCACGCTCGACCAAACGCATGACTGCGTGTTCATGTTCGCTCCGGATACGCTGCGCTTTCTTTACTGCAACCGCGTGGCGGTCGAGCAAGTGGGCTACAGCGAGGTCGAGTTGTTCACGATGACGCCCCTTGACCTTAAGCCGGAACTCACAGAGCGGATTTTCCGCGAGATGCTGCAGCCGTTGCAGGATGGGCGCATGGTCTCACATGTGTTCGAAACGATCCACCGGCACAAGGACGGTCACAGTGTGGTCGTGGAGGTCTCCGTGCAACTGGTGCGGGAGGAGGGGCAGGATGGGCGCTTCGTGGCCGTGGTACGCGACATCACCGAGCGCAAGCGGACGGAGGCAGCTTTGCGCGTCAGCGAAGAGCGATTCGACCTCGCTGTCCGTGGTTCGAACACCGGGATTTGGGACTGGGATCTGGTGACCGGCAAGACTTACTTCTCACCGCTCTGGAAAAGTATGTTGGGATATGAAGCGCACGAGCTTCGAGGAGAGTTCTTTGAGTGGGAGGAGCGGCTGCATCCCGATGACCGCAAGCGGTCATCGGCAACAGTACGAGCATATCTGGAGGGGAGAACGCCACAATACGAACTTGAACACCGCTTGCGTCACAAGGATGGGAGCTATCGGTGGATACTGGCTCGCGGGGTCTCACTCCCCGATGCCGAAGGGAAGCCGTATCGCATGGCCGGCTCCCATATCGACATCACGGCACAGAAGCAGACCCAAGAGGCCCTTGCCCAGAGTGAGCGCCAGCTCCGCACCGTCCTCGATGCCCTTCCCGTGGGCGTCTGGTTCACCGATCAATCGGGCAAGCCGGTCCTCGCCAATCCCGCCGCCAAGCAGATCTGGTCCGGCATCAAACGGATCGGGATCGAGACCGCCACCAATGCCACGGGGTGGTGGGAGGCGATCGGACCATCCAGCGAACTCCATCGCTGGGCCTTGAGCCATACGCTCACGACAGGCGTCCCTTCGCTGAATGAAGCCTTCGACCTCGAATGCCTTGATGGGACGAAGAAGGTCATTCGCAATTCGACCGTTCCGGTCCAGGACGAGGCCGGGAATATCCTGGGCGCCATCGTGCTGAACGAAGACATCACCCTGTTGCGGCAGGCCCAGGAAGCGTTCCGGCTGACCCAATTTTCCGTCGACCATGCGGTTGAAGGATTCTTCTGGATCGGGCCTGACGCCAAGATTTTGCATGTCAACGAGGCGGCATGCCGGATGCTGGAATACACCCGCGACGAACTGAGGGCCATGACCCTGCACGACATTGACCCGAATTTCCCTCCGGAACTCTGGTCGGCCCATTGGGAAGAATTGAAGCAGAAGGGATCGTTGACGTTCGAGTCGAAACATTGGTCGAAGACCGGTCGCGTTCTGGACACAGAGGTCACCGCCAATTATCTGCAGTACGAGGGGAAAGAATACAACTGCGCCATCATGCGGGATATCGGAGAGCGCAAGCGGGCGGATGAAGTCTTGCGGAGTAGCGAAGAGCGGTTTGCCAAAGCCTTTCGGGCCAGTTCGCATTTGATCGGCATTACGGAAATCCACACGGGCCAGTGCATAGATGTGAACGATGCCTGTCTGGATTTGTTCGGGTATCGGCGGGAAGAGGTGATCGGCCAGAGCACCATCACGCTCGGGCTCTGGCCGCACCAGGAAGACCGAGATCGGCTGATAGAGACAATCAAGGCCGACGGCATGGTCCGCAATCTCGAGCTGAGCTTCACCACGAAAAACGGTGAGGTGCGGCAGATTGTCATCTCCTCCGATCCCGTCCAGATTAACGGCATCCCCTGCCTGCTCACCGTCGGCCACAACGTGAGCGAACGCAAGCGCATGGAAGAAGTGTTGCGCCAACGAGAACATGATCTGCGCGCCGCGGTCGAGGAACGCGAGCGGATCAGCCAAGACTTGCATGACGGTATTCTGCAGTCGCTCTTTGCCGTGGGCCTCGGCCTCGAAGCGTTCAGATTGACGATGTCTCCAAGGATACGCAAGACGTCCGGCCCTGCACTCGATCAGGCTATCGATCAGTTGAACCGTGTCATGCAGGAAATCCGGAACTTCATCGTGGGGCTGGGCTCAGACCTGCTCCAGGGGAAGGACCTGCCGACGGCGCTGCAGCATATGTTGACATCGCTGACGCAGAACCAAACGACACGTGTGCGCCTCGCGGTCGAGGATCGTGCCGCACAGGCCGTATCGGCTAAACAGGCCCTGCACCTGTTCCTCGTCATCCAGGAAGCGGTGAGTAATTGCATCCGGCACGGCCGCGCGCCAGAGGCCAGGGTGTCGCTCAAGATGCTGAAGCAGGGTGTCCGATTGAGCATTCGTGACAACGGCCGTGGCTTCAATCCGAAGGCGGCCAAAGGGACCGGGCATGGGCTGAGGAATATGGCTGACCGTGCGCAGAAGATCGGAGGACGGTTCACCGTCTTGTCGAAGGTGAATGAGGGAACACGCATCGTATTCGACTTGCCGGTCAGGCCAGGGGCGTGAGGCTAGTGGCTAGAGGGAAGAGCCATGCTTTCGGCGAGAAGTCTTCGCCCTGAGTCTCTGGCCCCGCGCCTCTCGCCCAAACATTGGCGGTTGGAGTAGGAGCCTTCGTGAATTATGCGGGTTAAGGCCAAACCGATTCGCCTGCTCTTGGTCGACGATCACGAAGTGGTCCGTGTCGGCCTGCGAACGGTTTTGCACAACCATCAGGGCATTACCGTCGTCGGCGAGGCAGGAACCAAAGCCGCTGCGGTGCGGGCGGCCAAGCGACTCCGACCGGACATCGTTCTGATGGATGTGCGACTCCCGGATGGCTCCGGGGTCGAAGCCTGTCGTGTTATTCTCGCCAGTCATCCCACGACACGCATCATCTTTCTCACATCCTTTTCGGATGATGAGTCCGCCCTGGCGGCCGTGCTGGCCGTGGCACAGGGATACGTCCTCAAGAATATCGACGCCAGCCTGCTGGTTCGATCGATTCGTCAGGTCTCCAACGGTCAATCGATTCTCGATCCGGCCCTCACTCAACGGGCGCTGGATTGGATTAAAGCCTGGCCGGCTCAAGCCGGCCCGGTGCGGAGACAATCCCTTTCCCCTCAGGAAGAGCGCGTACTGGCGTTGGTGGCGGAAGGTTTGACGAACAAGGAAATCGCGACCGCGATGCAACTTAGCGATAAGACCGTCAAGAACTATCTCGCCAACATGTTCCAAGAACTGCATATCTCACGACGCGCACAAGCCGCCGCCCTCTTCGTCAAGCGGCAGGTCTGACGGCACACGCGCGTCATAGACCGTGGCGCGTGAAGCGCGAGAACCGGCTGGTCTCTCTTGTTTATCTGGTCTATTTGATTTGTTTGATTGAACCAGACAGACCAGATAGACGAGATGAACCAGATCAACCCTTGCCCGTCCCGCCTGCCCGTCCCGCGTGTCTCGTGCAGCGAGCCTGCTAGAGCTACATACCCCTATCAAATTTTGATGAACGACTCTAAGCAGGCATTCGCGTTGCTGTCGATATGGCATCGGCACTGACGATGACGCATTGTTTGTTTGCCCGTTCACCAGGGAGATGGTACAGTTCGAAAATCATCTCTGGAAGATACCGCAGCGAGGGAAACCGAGGTCCGGAGTCATTCACCGAAGCCGAGGGACACGATGCCATCTATTCTTGTCGTCGATGACGAAGACCAAATCCGCCGATTGATTCGCGAAACATTGGAGCAAGTCGGCTATCACGTCACGGAAGCGCGTGATGGGAAGGAGGCCCTCCAGCAGTATCGGCTGGCCCCGGCCGACCTGGTCATTATGGACATTCTCATGCCCGATCAGGATGGTTTGGAGACCACTGCGACGTTGAGGCGGGAGTTCCCAAACGTGAAAGTCATCGCGATCACCGGCTGCAGTGACATGATTGGCATTCTCAATTTTCTCGACGTCGCCAAAATGCTGGGCGCCCACAGCACGCTTCAGAAGCCCTTTGAGATGAAGACCCTCCTCGACACCATCCAAGCCGAATTGCAGGCCTAGCCCACCCGTAGTGTGCGAGACACGCGTGAAGCGTGAGAACCGACTGGTTGCTCTGGTTCGTTTGGTTTGTTTCGTTTATTTGGTTGAACTAGACTAACCAGAGAAACCAAATGAACCAGACAAACCAAAAAAACGAAGAGGGGCTGCGCTTGACCATCAGTCAGGGAATCGCTAAGGTGGGGGCTCCGTTGAGCGCCATGATCCAGAGAGCTGTGGGAGAAGGGCCTGCGCGAATATGTCTCGTCTCAGCAAAGGACCACAATCACGGCGGAGAGGAACGGATCGTCCGCATCCCTTGGTCGGGGTGTTGGGCGGAAGTAAATCCGATTTCCCGATCTTAGAAAAGGCCGTGGCGGTTCTGATCGATCTCGGGATTCCACACGAATTGATAGTCGTCTCCGCGCACCGGACTCCGGATCGCTTGTTCACCTATGCAGAACAAGCTCCCGGCCGGGGGATTGAAGTCATTATTGCCGGTGCAGGCGGAGCGGCCCATCTTCCCGGAATGCTGGCTGCGAAGACGCATCTGCCGGTTATCGGGGTGCCGATCCCGACGGAGCATCTTCACGGACTTGATTCGCTCCTCTCCATCGTGCAAATGCCGAAGGGGATTCCCGTCGCGACCGTGGCCATTGGAGGGGCGGAGAATGCCGGGTTGTTGGCGGCGCAAATCCTGGCGGGTCGGTATCCGACGATTGCCGCTCGCGTGAAATTATTCCGTCAGGCACAGACGGATGCCGTGCTGCAGTCTCCTGAAGCGAAGGGCTTAGTGACCGGAATAAAAGGTCCAGGCCGCCCGAGCCGACGGTCGTGAAGATGGTCGTCATTGAGCCAGGATCTGTCCTGGGAGTCCTGGGCGGCGGACAATTGGGCGCCATGTTTACGATGGCGGCGTGCCGTCTCGGGTATCACGTTGCCGTGTGGGATCCAGATCCAGCGGCGCCGGCTCATGGTGTCGCCACGCACAGCTTTTCCGCTCCGTTCACCGACCAGCGCATGCTCGAGCGCTTTGCCGATCTTGTCAGTGTTGTCACCTATGAATGGGAAAATATTCCGGCAGAGCTCTGTCGAGCGTTGGAGCAACGGAAGCCGGTTCGCCCATCGAGTGCTGTTCTGAGTGTGATTCAGGACCGTCTCGAACAAAAATCATTCTTGGCCTCTAACGGATTTCCCGTCCCTCCCTTCGCCACCCTGGCCGCTCCTGATCAATTGGCTGCGACGGTTCGACAGGTCGGGTATCCCGCCCTCTGTAAGACAGCCACGTCCGGCTATGACGGCAAGGGACAGTGGAGAATCAATCGAGAGGCCGATGTCCTGGAAGTGGAACGAGCATTATCGGAATCCGCTCGGCCTGGCATGCGTTGGATCGTAGAGTCCTTGGTGCCGTTTGAACGGGAACTCTCGATCCTGGTCGTCCGCGGATCAGACGGGCGGAGCTGTACCTATCCCATGGCTGAGAACGAACATGAAGAGGGGATTCTTCGAACCACCATGGTGCCGGCCACAGGATCGTCAGCTGTGACCGAGCGGGCATCCGCGCTTGCCTGTCAGGTCGTGGATCGGCTGGAAGGAGTCGGGGTATTTTGTCTTGAATTATTTCAGCTCCCCAGCGGGGAGCTGTGTATCAACGAGATTGCCCCGAGGCCTCATAACTCAGGCCATTACACGCTTGATGCCTGCAGCGTGTCCCAATTTGAGCAGCAGGTTCGTGCCATCTGCGGGATGCCGCTCGGCGAAGTGCGTCTGCTGAGCTCAGCCGTCATGGTGAATCTTATTGGAGACGAGGCGTCCCCTCTCATGAAGGGCGCAGGCTGTCGAACCCTCCTGGATATTCCTGGAGCGGTTCTCCATCTCTACGGCAAGCGTGTGATTCGTCCCCGGCGTAAGATGGGACATGTCACGTTCCTTGGAGAAACTCTCGGTCTTGCCCTCAATCGCGCAAAGCAATTTCGCGACGGTCTGGCAAACGGTCCCACCCTGTCTTCCTAATCCCCACCATGCAGCTGTGTCGTGCCTGCCTGGCAATAACCGGCACGATGCTGTGAGCCTGGTCACTCGTCTCTTTCGCCGCATACCCAGCTCAACCCAATCAGCGAGCCGTTTTGTGGCCACCCTGTGTCGTACCATTTTGTGAGTTGCCGGAGAGACATGAACCACACGGTTCAGCTCCTCAGGGCATAGCCTACGAGAAAAACATGGTTTTGCCCTGTTTGGGTATCGGTACAGGACTTGCTATCCTCCTAGTGGGCTGCGGGAAAAGTCTGCCAACATACGAAGACCGTACGGGTAAAAGGTCACACGTGAAACGTAGGGTTGCTGAGTGCTCTTCCAAAACCTTTCACCGTTCACATCTCACGAACAAATCGGTTGCTCGATCAGGAGACCACACAGATGAGTAGTCTTGCTGTCCTCTCTGAAAGTCATGCCGAGCCGTCTTCGACAGGTTCGTGTCACGACAGTACGATTTCGCGCCCACAATATGTGGCGCTTCAGTCGCTGGTCGGCGTCATGTTGGCCTACCAGCTGTTGTCCAGAGCGGAGCTGCTCGCAAGTCGCCCGACGATCTGGGTGATTGTCATGGGGTTGGTGGCGATGGTCCTCGGTCTGTGGTATGTGCCGAGATCGATCCTGCAGGCTGGGTGGTTCAGCGGGACCGTGATCGGGATCGATACGCTTCTTGTGACCGGGACCATCTATCTTTCGGGTCACGCTCGGTCTGATCTCTATCTGTCGTATTTCATCCTCATGCTCATTGCCGCTTCTGTGCGCCGACTCTCCTATATCATTGGGCTCTCTCTGTTGCTCTGTGCGGGGTATGGCGTCGTCCTCTATCAAAGTGTTGTACAGACTGGCTCTCTGTCGCCGGGACATCTATTAGGGATACCGGTGTTATTGGTGATGGCGACGTTCTACGGGCTCGCGTTGCAAACGATCCGGACCGAACGGCAAGAAAAAACACGACTACTAGAAAGTATCGAGGTGCTGAAAAAGACGGAGCAGGACTTGCAAACGTCGCGTGATCAGTTGGAGTCCCGTATCAAGGGGCTCAAGGGCGATCTCTCGCGGGCGAATGAGTATGTCCGGCAGGAGAAGCAGGAACGGCAATACCTCGAGCAGCAACTCTATGACGCACAGAAGATGGAAGCGATCGGTCGGATTGCGGGGGGGATTGCCGATGAACTCAGTCATTTCGTGTCGGTGATCGGAAGGCAGACAGGTGTGGTTCTATCCAGCCTCAAGGCGAACGACCCGCTGTATGAGCCGATCGATGACATATTTCGAAGCGGAGGGCAGGCCGCGGCCTTGACCGCTCAACTGGCTGGGTTGGGTCGCCAGACCGGTCACGTCCGAGAGGTACTTTCGGTCAAGGTCGTGCTGGCGGAGATTCGTGAAGTGATACGAGGATTGTTGCCCGCATCCATCGATCTCAGCATGGTCATTGAAAATTCGCCGATGGACGTAGAGGTCGATCGTGAGGGACTCGAACAAGCCCTGCTTCACCTGGCGGTGAACGCACGAGATGCCATGCCGCATGGTGGTCGGCTTCGGATTGAAGCGAAACAGGTGTCTCCCGGGCATGAGAGTGAGTCTGTGAATGGAAGGGGAGAGCATCGGTCCACGGTGTTGATCGAAGTACGCGATACTGGAAGCGGAATGAGTTCAGAGACCAAGTCGCACATGTTTGAACCCTTCTTCTCCACAAAGGAAATGAATGTGGGCCTTGGACTCACCGCAGTCTATGGCATCGTGAAGCAGAGTGCAGGCCAGGTCGATGTTGTCAGCCAGCCAGGCAAGGGCACCGTCGTGCGGGTGACACTTCCCCTCGCAGAGCAGGGTCGGACGCCTGCCCCTTCAGCTCTGGCACAGGTCTCAGCCAAAGGGCAGGAAACGATTCTGCTGGTAGAACCACATGAAATCGACCGGAAGCTCGCACTCGCGACATTGTTGCGGCATCGCTATCAGGTCTTGGAAGCGAGTTCATCCGTGGAAGCGTTGCTGCTCACGCAGCAACATCCAGGACCCGTCCATGTGGCCGTGAGCGATCTCATGATGCCGGAGATTGGTGGGCGTGACTTAGCCAGGCGGTTATTGAAGCAACACCCGACGATGAAGCCGCTCTTTGTTTCCGGCTATGATGATGAGGCGATGGTGTCTCATCGTCTCAACCCGCGATATCTTCTGAGGCGTCCCTATCGACAAGCCGGGCTGGTCGGGAAAGTGCGTGAGTTGCTGGATGCGTGAGCATCGAATGGTCTATCTGGTTGATCTGGTCTGTCTGGGGCTAACCAGACAAACAAGACAGACCTGAAAGACGAGATAGACCGGGTTAGCCGCCTCTGCGGCCTGCTGCAAAGAAGGGCACGTCCGGGCGTTTGAAGAGACCAATCAGTGCCATCCCGGCAAGAAACCCTCCGATATGGGCGAAGAAGGCGACGCCGCCACCCTGGCTGCCGATACTCATCCCCCCGCTCAACAGTTGCATCACAAACCACATGCCGAGGACGAAACCCGCTGCCACTCTCGTCGCGCCAAGGCCTGGCATCATCACCAGCACACGGGCGCGAGGAAACAACAACAAATAGGCGCCTAAGACGCCGGAAATGGCGCCGCTCGCTCCAACCATGGGGATAGACGAAGACGGATCGGTCAGGGCGTGGCTCAAGGCGGCCAGAACCCCGCATGTGAGGTAGAACGCCACATACTTTGAATGACCCATGACATCTTCGATGTTGTTTCCAAAGACCCAGAGGTACAGCATGTTCCCAATGAGATGCATCCAACCGCCGTGGAGAAACATGCTCGTGATCAACGTGGCGTAGGCAGGAATGGCTACGCCCATCTCGGGAGGATCGGCCTCTCCAAACACGAGGACGGGGATCGCCCCGTATTTGAAGACGAACGTGTCTCCTGAGCCGACGGGAAGACTTGCCTGGTAGAGAAAGACGAGGACACAGGTTGCAATCCACGCGATGGTGACGACCGGCGTTCGTTCGGTGGGGTTGTCGTCATGGAGGGGGATCATGGCGTCGTATTAGGAAGGAGTACGGCGGCGGTCGATGACCGATCGAGGGAGTGCCGGGTTATCGGGCAAGGAGCCGTCAGGTCCAAGGGAGATTGAAAATCCTGCGGCGTGCGTATGGCCTCCACCACCGAACGATGAGGCAATGGACCCTACGTCGGCCCCATCTTCTCGCGAGCGCATGCTGTAATAGCGGCGCCCATCGCGATCATGCCACATAAGGCAAAACGGATGCTCAGCGGAGAGGCGTTCGCCGATCTGGCTTGTCAGGACCGCGCTGTGGACTGACGGAACAATGGCTCCGTGAAAGTCGACCAGCATCGCTTGCGCCGCAAGTTTATTCACAAGCTCGCTTTCATAACGCAGGATGGCCCGGCCCTCCTGTTCCAATTCCTTTTGCTTGAATTGACTCCAGCGGTGATACTCAAATGGATAAGAGGCTACGGCCGCATTAATTTCTCGACTGGAGGGGAGCGCCCAGGTCCAGAGGTCTTTGTCTTGGATATAGTTGAGGAGCCACGGCGACGGCTGATCGTGAGCCCATTCCCAGGCCAGAACCGCTCCTGACTTCTTCATGTCGAAATACGCATAAGGAAGGCCGGTGAGGGCTTTCTCTGCGGTGATGTGATGATCGAGGACGAGGAGCGCCTGTGTCTGAGCCGCCATGGTTTCCAGTATCTCGCGGGCATAGCTGAAATCCACGATGACGACTCGCTGGTTTTGTAGCTCTGCGGGAGGAGGATTTCCGTGTTTGACGGGGATGAACCGGGCTGCTGGAAATTGTTTCCAGATCGCCCACGCTGCGCCGAACCCATCGGCACATTCGGCGTGATAGAGCACGACGGTGGGGGGCTCAGCGAATGAGTGTTGTGTGCGGGAACCGGCCATCGTCTCGGAGCATATCATGATGATGTATTGAGACTAAAGCGTCTGAGTGGAGAGCGGTCAGAGGGCGTTGAGATGGTCGATCAGCTGACGCAACCGGCTTGCGCTCCGGCGGTTGGAGGTAAAGGTCAATCGAGGCAAGTCCCTCAGGTCCGGCTCGTCGAGTTCTTCGGGGAGTGCCCCTCGCAATTCAAAGGTCCCCTCGGATAACAGATCGCCGAATGTATCATGAAGGCCGGCTGCTTGTTCCGAGGAGATGCTGCTTTTCAACCGAATGGCCAAGAGTCGGCCCACAAAGCGGATGGAATGGAATCGGTGGTAAAAACGCTTGATTTCATCGATTGCGTCGTCCACGGATGTGGTGATGGTGAACAGGCTAAGATCTTCAGGGTTGATCAGTTTACGGGCTAAGAGTTGGCGTGTGACGAAGCCATACCAGTCGTCCCAATAGTCGCAGCCTGGAGCGTGGAGACACACGATCGGCTGGGGGTCGCTCTTGCCGGTTTGGGCGAGGGTCAAGATTTCGAAACCTTCGTCATGCGTGCCGAAGCCGCCGGGGAACAAGGCAATGGCGTTGGCCTCTTTCTGGAAGATGAGTTTTCTGGTGAAGAAGTATTTGAACGTCACGAGCTTGGGATCGTCGGCGATCGTGGTATTCGGGCCTTGTTCGAAGGGCAGCATGATATTGACCCCGAAGCTGTTTTCGCGTCCGGCGCCCTCCTGGCATGCGCGCATGATCCCATCGGCCCCCCCGGTAATGACCATGAATCCTTCGTCGACGATTCGACGAGAAAACTGGAACGCCATCTGGTAGTTCGGATCATCCGAGGCGGTGCGGGCCGAACCGAAGATGCTGATCTTGCGCCGATCGCGATAGTCATGAAAGACACGGAAGGCGTGCCGCAGTTCTTTGACGGCGCGGTTGACGATCTTGAGGTCTAGGATATCCAAATGGGAATCGTGGAGTCGAAGTGTTCCGGCCAGAAGTTCCTTCATGATCGTGGCTTGCAGGTCGTCTTCCGGGCTGTCGAGCAGAAGGCGAATGTGGCTCAGCAATTCCTCGTTTGAGGGGAGAGGGCGGGAACGGGTCTGGGAGATTTTCATGTTATTGTCCATGCGGGGTTATAGGTATCGTACGAAAGATAAAATTCTATCAGCTGATTGCCGACCGGTCAACGGAACGGAGCGTATGTGTGAGGTTAGGAGAGATTGGCTGAAGGAGGTATTGTTTGAAGTGCCCAGGCCCTGATACGCCCGAGATCGGGGGATGAGAGGTCGGTGAACTGAATATCGATATGCCACGTATGAGTCCCGCCTGATGTTTTATTTGGTGCTGTTCCAGAAATTTCGCAGGCCATTACCCTCCCGCGAATGGTCAGTGGAGTGTTTTGGCCGGAAATGGAAAACGCCAGTACGACATTCGTCTTTGGCGTGAGCTGTGTTGTTGATTCGATCAACCCTCCAGCAAGGCTCAGCTGAGTGATGATGGCATTATAGTTGAGCCCAGTCGCCGAGGCATGCCCGACCACACTCACCACGACGGGTATTCTCGCGCTCCGTCTGGGTGGGTTGAGCATCAGGTCTTGCGCCCTGAGCACCCCCACCGGCTGGTGTTGCTTGGTGACAATCAGGAGAGAGGCGCCTGTGGCCATCATGAGTATCGAGGCTTCTGTCATGGCCTGATCGTACTCGATGAATTGCACCGGGCGTGTCATGATTGTCCGGACTTCGATATCATGCGGTTCGAGCCCCTGGGCGACAACTTTCTTGACAATGTCGTCCGGCGTCATAATACCGAACTGTGTGTCGGTGTCCTTGACGAGGAGGCAAGGCGCCTGTTCTCGCTCGAGCAGCATGGCCGCCTCACTGACGGACACGTCCCCTGGAACCTGCACAACCCCTGGTGTCATCATATGGGCAACCATCGTGGGTATGAGATATGTCGTCTTGATGGGTTTGTTATCGTCGTTCGTCATGGGTTCGAGACCTCTCCCGATTTGCGCCTGCACGATTCGTGAGGGTCCGCTCTGGCAATGTACGCCAAGTATAGCAGACGGGCCTCTCTCGCCCATGAAGGGGGCTTCCCTTGTCAAACAATGAGTTCAGCGAATAGACTAGGACAATTCTCAGAACAGCACAAGCGTAAATCCTATGCCTGATTCCAATTTTGTTCAACAGGACTTTCAGCGCCGACTCAGGAACATTCCCCCGCTGGGGATGGGGCTGTCAGTCGACGTCTATTCTCCCGATCTGTTCGAGCTGATACATACACTGAAGGAACAAGGACTCCCGCCTGGCTATCTCGAAGTCTTTAAAGCGACGACGACCGCACTGTCGACGGTTCGGCAGGCTGTCCAGGACATTCCGTTGGCGTACCATGGGGAAGGTTTGTGGATCACTCAGCCGGACGTTCAAGCCTCTCCGTTTTTTCAGCAGGACGTCGGCGAGATGGTCACGCAACTCAACAGCCTGCAGAGTCTCTGGTTGAATCATGAATGTGCGATGAAGCAGATGGGGGGCTACTCATTTGGCACATATCTCCCGCCACTCTATACCGGGCTGAGCGCCCAGGTCGTGGCGGCAAACGTCGCGGCGGTTCAGCAGGCGATGGATCATCAGGGCCGTCGGGCGGATGGGACTGCCCCGCTCTTTCTCTTGGAGCTGCCGCCCCTCACGTATTTTTCAGCCGGCACGATCTCGATTCCCCATTTTTTTCGGCTGGTTACGGCCTTGGCGCCCTGTGGCCTTGTGCTGGACATCGGGCATCTCTGGACGGTCTATCGGTATACAGCCGCCTGTCGACACGTCCCGCTAGAACGATTCGTCCAGGAATTCCTTGACGAATTTCCCATGGATCGGGTCGTCGAAATCCACGTGGCGGGGCTGGCCTGTCATGAGTCGGTTGCAGGGGTAGCGCCAGGCGAGGGTCTTCCAGAATGGCTTGATGCCCATGCCGCGCCGATTCCGTCGATCCTCTTCACCATGCTCGAACAGGTTTTGACCCATTCAAACCTCGTCAACCTCCGGGCGGTCGCGCTTGAAGTGGACACCAAACCGATCGAGATGATAGTGGAGGAGTATGCAGAGGCCGTTCGGCGCTTTTCCTCCCACGTCCAGCAGGCGATGACTAGAGGGACGGCTGGAGAGCAGTCGATGGAACTGATGACTCTTGCGGTCCCCGTCATGGAGCCGTTGCGCCGATCTGATCGGCAGCAGCTGTGCGACGACTATGCGCGCTACGCGCAAATCATCTCGGGACAGGCCTCCATGACAGGCCCGGAGTGGCAGGAAGTAGTCGCGGAGGCGAGCGGGTTCACACGGTACCGCACGTTCTATATCCCCTATGAGATTCTCCATTGGGGAGGAGACCTTGCAGAGATGTTTCCGCAGACCTGCCGGGTGTTAGCGGAGCGGGGTGTCTGTCTGAGAGAGTTTGTCGCCTTCTGGTTTCGATCCTCACGACCGCTCACGCAGTCGTACGATTTCTTTCTCCTCAAGATCGAACGGTTTCTCGAATTTGTGGCGGAGTGCGCGCCGGATGCGCATATCTGCGTGCAACAGGAAGGTGCCATGTTGCGCCAGGCCTATGCCGAGGCGAACGAAGTGGGGGAACTGGCGATGGAAAAGGAGCGAACCAGATGAGTTTCTGGCAGTCACTCACCAGGCCGGTCATCGGGATGGCGCCGATGGATGGGGTCACCGATGCGACGTTTCGCCATACCGTGGCGATGCAGGGGAAACCAGATGTTTCATTTACGGAGTTCACCCATGTGCATGACGTCTGCCGGGGGCCGGAGTTCTTATTGGACTCTCTCATCTATCATGAGGCTGAACGACCGATTGTCGCGCAGCTCTATGGAAAAGAGCCGGACCTCTTCTATCAGGCCGCTCATGCCGTGTGTGAGTTGGGGTTTGACGGATTAGATATCAACATGGGTTGCCCCTCGCGGAGTGTGGCGTCGTCTGGATCGGGCGCGGGTCTGATCAGAACTCCGGACGTGGCTCAGGCCCTTATGCAGGCCGCTCGACAGGGGATCGCCGATTGGGCAGCCGGTCAGACTCTTGAGGGAGTGGGCCTCAAGCCCGGCAGAGTGGCGGCGCTCCGGCGTATGAACGAACAGCGGCAGGACGCCCGTGCGCTTGTCCGCCGGACGATTCCTGTATCTGTCAAAACACGCCTCGGCTACGACGTGGTGGTCGTCGACGAATGGATCGAATGTCTCCTCAGGGAGCAGCCGGCAGTCATCTCTCTTCACGGACGCACGTTGCAGCAAATGTATCGGGGAGAAGCGGACTGGAATGCCATTGCTCGGGCGGCGGAAATTATGAAGGGGAGTGGGACGTTGTTGTTCGGTAACGGGGATGTGCACAGCTATCACGACGTCATTCGTCGTGTGCGGGAAACCGGGGTCGATGGCGTATTGGTCGGGCGAGCCGCGCTTGGGGCCCCTTGGTTCTTTCGGCAGAAAGAAGAGGTGCGACTCGCGCTGCAGCAGCATCGGCCTGAAGAGGGCCTCGAATTGTGGATGCCACCGCTCACTGTCCGTTTTGAGATGTTGCTCGATCATGCCAGACGGTTCGAGGCGGCTTGTGGGCAGGGCCAGTTTCGGCGGATGCGCAAACATCTGGGGTGGTATTGCAAAGGGTTTCCCCATGCCGCCTCGCTGCGAGCCGAGATGTTCCGAGTGTCTTCGGTCGCTGATCTGGAGCAGGTGCTCGCCGATTTCCACCGGCACAACGCGAGTCTCACCGAGGTCTCCGGCCACCATCTTCAGGAATCGCTTGCTGCTCCTGAACTTTCTCCCACGCGATAAATGGCACTCCTCCTGGCTTCTACCTCACCGCGTCGTCGTGAGCTACTCGGCTTGCTGGGTATTCCGTTCGATGTCAAAATCCCAACGTTCGAGGAGCGGTTGATGGTTGACCGTCCGGCGATCGAGCAAGTGCAGTCCTTCGCGCAGGGCAAGGCTCAGTCGGTCGCGAGACAAGAGTTGGAGGCGATGGTGCTGGGGAGCGATACGGTGATTGAAGTGAATCGTCACGTGCTCGGGAAACCGGCCGACCTGGCGGAGGCTCGCGCAATGCTCCGGCGCCTGGCCGGTCGTGATCATGCGGTACACACGGCAGTCGCGCTTGTCTGTTCTGCTCGTGCGATAGACATCGTGGCTCTGTCCACGGCCGTCGTTCGGATGAAGCCGTTCAATGAGCGAGTGCATGAACGGTATCTGGCGACAGGGGAAAGCCTCGGCAAGGCCGGCGCCTATTCGATTCAAGGAGAGGGCGGCGAATTGATCGATTCTATCGACGGAGATTTCACCACAGTGGTTGGATTGCCGCTCCGCCTGGTCGCGCAGCTGCTGATGCAAGCCGGCGAGACCGTGCCGGTCGATCTCGACGAACTCTATGCCGTCAAGCCCTATGCCCACTGGGCCCACTTTTCGTCAGTCTGATTGCAAAGGGGCAGGGGGCTTCCGTACAATGCCGCCTCATTATTGATCGCTGTTTTGTGTAAGGAGGAAGTCATGAGGGTGCGATGCCTGATAACGTTGGCGCGGGTCGGTGGCGTGATCGCCTGTGCAGTCGCGGGACTGTTGACGGTCGTCGGTCTCCAGCCGGTCTTCGCGATCGATGTGAAGCTGTCAGTGGAAGAGGCTCAGAAGGCCTTGGAAGCCGGGCGAGCGCCGATGGAGAAGGCCAACACCCCGGAAGACGTCAAGAAGGTTCTCCAGCAAGCCTCCCTGGTCACGCGTGTGGGAGCCGATCCGGAGAAAGATTCCTGCGGCGCCAGTGCCATCCTCCGAACCAAACGGTATCGACTTGAAGCCTTTGGCCGGCAGGAAGCGGCAGAGTCCAAGAAGCGGAAGACAGAGGTGCGTATGCCCGAGGAGTTCATCAAGAAAGTGATGGACATGCCCAACATGGAGATTGAAGTTCAGTTGTGTGGCGACGACGAATACTTTGCAGAGGGTGCCTTGATTGAGTTGCAACAGGGCTCCAAGCGGATCAAGCCCATCGATATTGGGAAAGCCGAACGTGGCCGAAAGAATGAGGGAAACGAGCCGATCTACCGGTCGCGTTTTACCGCGCTGTTTGCCTATGAAACATTTGATCCCACTGCGGCGTCCCGGTTCGTCGTGAATCTTCAGGATGGACATGAGGCGCGAATCGAGGCTGAGTTTTCCAAGATAAAGTAGGCGTCCTTCGATCCCTCCCCCCTGTCAACCTGCGGCGACGATTCCTGTTATCTGGCGAGCGTTCGCCCGCAGTGGTTCTCTCCCAGATACGTGATCCTGCCTTTGCCGATAGATCTATCCCTGGCAGTTCGCTACAATCTTCATGATAGGCGAATAGTGGGGTGTTCTTCCCGAAGAGGGAGATCTGCCTGTAGCCTTTTACGTCAGAGTAGTTTTGACCCTTCTGGAGCAAAGGGGTAGCCTCTCACGTCGGCCATCAGCAGGCTGGGTGCTTCGGTGCTGTCCACCGAAGGATGTATGCGTCGCGTCCGCCAACATCTGTCTGATGACGTCGACCATCACGTTGAAGTATAGTCGAGTGACTGATGTGCGATTGGAGCCGGCGCTCGAATGTTTGAGGCAGAGCACCAGAGGGTGGAAGATCTTCGCGCGCTTTGCTCAAGTTAAGGCCGGCCGTCTGGTCGGAGAACCACCCAACCAAGGAGGATGCATGAATCGGATATTTGTGGGAACTGCAATTGTGCTGTCGGCGCTCGTGCCGCTTGCCGGCTGCTCGTCCTATTACACGGGTAAACTTGAACAACCCGTGCATGCGAAGGCGATCATCACCGGCCCCGGCATTACGGGAGAGGCGCATCTCTACGAGAAGTATGAAGGGCGCATCAGGATCAAGTTGACGCTCACCGGCACGTCGGACAGCAAGCTGAAGCCGGGACGTCATGCGATTCACATTCACGAGGTCGGCAACTGCGAGCCCTTCGCAGCGGCCAAGGGGCACTATGACGGGAATGTCGATGCGACAATCAACCCGGAAGCGAACGTCACACCAGGATTAGGGAACCACCCCTACCATCTCGGCGATCTCCAGAACCTCTCCGTCAACGACGACCGGAAAGGGTCGCTGTATACGATCACGAGTCGGGTCACTCTGTCCGAAGGGCTCAACAGCCTCTTCGATACGGATGGGAGCGCCTTCATCATCCATGAGTTCGACGATAAGTACCTGCCGGATCCGACGACAAAGGATGCGCCGGGCGGACCCCGCATCGCCTGCGGCGTGATTGTGAAAGAGTAAAAGCCCTCCTCACGTCTTCATCCCCCACGGGAGGGGAGGGCACGAGAGTCGGACGTGCGACAGTGTGACGCCAAATAATCAGTCGAATCCTTTTCTTTCCCGTGTCTCCCACAGTCAGTCCACTAGCCCGCATGATTCATGACGGTTCGTGGCCCTTCGACAAAGCTCAGGGTCCCGAGCACAGTCGAGGGACGAAATCGCCAGGAAAACGCGTTCCTCGTGAAGCGCAGCAGAGAGTGAAGCGTCCCTCGACAGGCTCGGGACGCCCTGAGCCCGTCGAAGGGCGTATCTCGTGAAGCGTGAAGCGCTGGAAGCAGGTGCGAAACATGAAGCGCCAGGCTCCGGAACGAAATACGCTTCACGAACGACGTTTCACGCACCGAAGACGCTTCACGCCCAAGAGCAGCGAATCCGCGATTGCAGCAGAAGCGCTCATGAATCATGCGGGCTAGCCGGCCTGTGATCGACTGATCGACCCCGACCAGCCACGCACGCGTTGCCCGATATTCCTCTCGCAGGATGCTGAACAAGTCGCTCTTCTCACTCGCCCAACCCCGGCGCGCCAAGACGCGCCATTTCCCATGCATCGTTCTCGCGTCGCTCAGGGGCTCAACGAAAGCTTTCCGGAATTCGGAAGTACTGGAGGGGCTTTTCCGTTCGCCAAGATCTATGACAAGGGCGAAGGGCCCCGCGAAGTGCGGTCCGTACCTCCTCGTCTCTTCGCTCGCTCGGCCTTGCCTGCGGAACGGCGCGTCCTTGGGTAACAAGCCTGTCTTGGCAGACGCAGGGCGGGAGGGTGAACTAGCCGCCAGGGTTGGGCGGGCGAGACGTCTGGCCTGTTTGAGCATCCTGCGAGTTGTTCATGTGTCAACGCCACGCGTAAGAACACAGCAGTGGGTAAGATGGAGGGCGGACCGCGAGGAACTGGGTGTGCCGACGAAGGTGAACGACCGGAGAAGGCAGCTCGCAGGATGAACCCAGTACGGGATATCGATGAAAGGTATGCAGGGATGCCGGTGCCAGAGAAGGGAATGGTTCCCACCGCCGGCTAGCGGATTATCGTTTCACGCTGCGAGTGAGCGTGATGCCGAGCCTACTCACTGCGTGGCTGTGGGAGGGGAAGTGGAACCGTCGGACATGTGGCCGTCGCGTCTTGACAGGCTTCGTCGAGGACTCGGAGAGACTCATTCAGGAGGTCTGTGGCACAGCTGAGCGTGACGTGAATTTGTTGGAGCGCCTCCTCCCAGCGACCTTCCTGATGGAGGGTTTGAAAACGGCGATGTTGTTCGTCCATGATCGCGTGCTTCGCATCCAGCATGAGATGATCGACGGCTGTCACAGTGGCCTCCATTTCGTGAGGTGGAGGCAGAAACGTAACAGGCTTTGTACCGTGGCGGCAATGATACGAATGGGTGGGGAGCTGGTGAAGCAATCCCTCCGCCGGTCCAGAGTTTACACCGTATTAACGAGCCATTCACAGGATTGGAACCTGTCCCAGTTAGGCTAGGACCATGACACAGACCACCATGGAACAGCCTCTCTGGAATGGGTGGCCCAAGCGATTCAGCGTCAGGCTCGCGGCCTATGACATCACACGCGCCTGGGAAGCGGGGACCAGGTTCATCTTGAGCCTGCTGATCCTGACGATCCTGATCGGTTTGGCAGGCGGCGTCGTCAAAACGTTTCTCGATTTGCGGCTTCTCCTGTCTGCCGATGTCGAAGTGGCCCTTCGCCAAATCGTGGTCGACGTCTTGACATTGTTGGCCGTCGTCGAAGTCTTGAAGACCACCCTCGCCTACTGCTCGGATGGGCGCGTCCGGGTCACCTTTATCATCGACACCGTTCTTGTCGTCATGCTGACGGAGGTCATCTCGCGATGGTTCACGGGCGGGGAGTGGCATCAATTCGCGATACTGGGAGGCATCCTCCTCACGCTGGGTCTGATGCGCATCGTGGCCGTCCGATATAGCCCGGCAAGGACGATTTCCACGCAACAGACCGATCAACAGCAGTTCTCCTTTCCATAATCTCACAGCAGGAGGGACCGATGTCTATCAGCCTCTGTCCGGAATCACCTCCGGTCGTTCATCCTGTGCAACCTGAGGGCCATGATCCCGATGCCCTTGCGGCGACCATTCTCGATCATCTCACTGAACAGACCGTCATCAGTCTGGATTCGCTCATCTGCCTCATGCCGCACTACACGTGGAACCAAATCTTTCTCACCGTCGATCGACTCGCCCGATGCCACAAGATCGTCCTTCGCCGGCATCGATTCGACTACATGCTGTTCTCGATCGACTTTGTGGCCTAACCGCACCGATCAGTCTGCCTGCGTTACCGGAAGGTGAAGGCTGAGGCCGATGCTGAGATGATGGTCGTCAGGTTTTGGCTCAACCGTGACTTCAGTCTCAGCCTGTCTCAGAAGCATCAACCTGAGGATCAGAGGGGATTAACTTGTTGCGAGGTCGATTTTGGTGGAGCCCGGTGGAATGGTGTGGCGAATAATCTTGCCTTCGACGAGATAGACGACCAACTCAGCGATGTTGGTGGCATGATCGGCTATCCGTTCGAGGTATTTGGCAATGAAGCTCAAGCGAATGGCGCGTGTAATCGTGCGAGCGTCTTCGAGCATGAATGACAGCAGCTCGCGGAAGACTTGTTCCATCAGATCGTCGACGTAGTCGTCGTCTGCGAGCACTTTACGCGCGAGGAGGGCATCGTCCTTGACGAAGGCATCGATACTTTCTTTGACCATCGTCCCCGCCATTTTCCCCATCAGCGGAATATCGATGTAGGGTTTGAGCTGCGGCTCTTCGTTCAACTCGATCACCCGTTCGGAGACATTCTCCGCCAGGTCGCTGATCCGCTCAAGCTCGGTGGCGATTTTCATCGCCGTCGTCACGAGCCGCAAGTCTCGCGCGGCCGGCTGATGGAGGGCCAGCAATCGGATACTTTCTTCGTCGATCTCCACATCCAAGGCATTGACCTCGTGGTCTCGTTCGATGACCAGGGCTGCCAAAGCCGAGTCGCGGGTGACCAGCGCAGTGAGGGCCTTGTCGATCTGATCTTCTGCCAGACCGGCCATGCGCAACAAGTGGGTTTTCAAGTCGGCGAGCTCTTCGTCAAAGTGGCGCTGTGGCATACTGATTACCCAAATCGTCCAGTGATGTAGTCGTCCGTCTGCTTCTTGGACGGCGTGGTAAATATCTGCTTCGTCAGGCCGAACTCCACGATTTCGCCAAGGTACATGAAGGCCGTCCAATCGGACACCCGCGCAGCCTGCTGCATATTGTGGGTCACAATAACAACCGTCAAGTCTTTCTTCAAGGAAAAGAGCAGTTCTTCGATTTTGGCGGTGGCGACGGGATCCAGCGCCGAGCAGGGTTCGTCCATCAACAAGACATCCGGTTTGACCGCGAGGGCGCGGGCGATACAGAGCCGTTGTTGCTGCCCTCCGGAGAGACCAAAGGCGCTGGTTTGGAGCCGGTCTTTGACTTCTTCCCACAGCCCTGCGCCCTTGAGCCCTTCTTCGACGATCTGATCCAACTGGCCGCGGTTTTTGATGCCGTGAAGACGCGGCCCATAGGCCACGTTCTCGTAGATCGATTTCGGGAAGGGGTTCGATTTCTGAAAAACCATCCCGACGCGTTTTCTGAGGTCGCTGATATCCACATCGGGACCATTGATATCGATGCCGTCAAGCAGCATCGCGCCATTGAGTCGAGCGCCTTCAACCAAGTCGTTGAGCCGATTGAGGCATCTCAGCAGGGTCGACTTTCCGCAGCCTGAAGGTCCAATGAAGGCCGTGACCTGGTTTTTGGCGATCTCGATATTGATGTTGAAGAGAGCCTGCCGGTCTCCGTAAAAAAAGTCGACCTGACTCAGCGTCAGTTTCACGGCGTGAACCTTGGGGTCTTTATCGGGAGTGTGGAGAGGGCCGTGTTGCACGTGAAGCCTTTGTGGGTTGAGCCCTTGCGATTGGGGCGGCGCTTGTATCGACGGTGGAGAAGGGTGCATGACGGTTCTTATAATACCGATCCCGCATATTTTTTGCGCAGATGGTTACGCAAGACGATCGCCGTCAAATTGAGCAAGACGACGACGACGATCAATACCAACGTCGTGATGTAGACCATCGGCTTCGCAGCTTCCACATTGGGGGACTGGAAACCGACGTCATAAATATGAAATCCCAGGTGCATGAATTTTCGATCGAAGTGGAAAAACGGCCAGGAACCGTCTACGGGGAGCGCCGGCGCAAGTTTCACGACTCCTGTCAGCATGAGCGGCGCCACTTCTCCAGCCGCTCGGGCCATCGCCAAAATCAATCCGGTCAGAATGCCCGGTAGGGCAGAGGGTATCACGACTTTGAGCATCGTTTCCAACTTGGTTGCGCCAAGCGCCAACGAGCCTTCACGAAACTCTCTGGGCACGGCAGCCAACCCTTCTTCTGTGGACACAATGACGACCGGTACCGTGAGGAGTGCCAGGGTGAGGGATGCCCAGAGAATACCGCCGGTGCCGAACGTCGGCGTCGGAAGTCGTTCGGCAAAGAAGAGGCTGTCGAGCGTTCCGCCGACGGCGTAGATGAAAAAGCCTAACCCAAACACACCGAACACGATTGAGGGTACGCCTGCGAGATTGTTGACGGCAATGCGCACCAGCCGAACCAGAATGCCTTGTCTGGCATATTCTCTCAGATAGAGCGCGGCCAGCACGCCGAAGGGCACGACGATGAGGCTCATGATGATGACCATCATGACGGTGCCGAAAATAGCCGGGAAAATACCGCCTTCTGTGTTGGCCTCTCGAGGCTCGTCGCTGAGAACAGACCACACGTTCGTGAGATAGACCCAGCTCTTGCGCATCAGTCCCATCTCGTTCGGACGTAACGCGCGAATGATCTGCCCGACCGGGATCTGTTTTTCTCGTCCATTGGCGTCGACCATCAGGACAGAGTATTCATTGAATTGCTCGCGCAGCCTGTCCAATTCCTGAGTCTTTTCCTGGTAACGGGATTCGGCGTCCGCAACCTGGGCCTTGAGGCTTTCGATGTCCCCTCGCGTCTTCCCATCCGGGGAGGACCGCATCTGTAGCGTACGGATCTTCACGCGCGCCTGCTCGATGACTGTGTTGAGTGAGCCGATCTCGACTCTCTCGATCCGGGAGATCTGTAGATGAAGATCATTGGTGAGGTCGATCAGTGGGGCCAGGGCCATCCACCCAGCTTCATTTCCTTCTGCCAGGAGCGCCTCTCCTTTGTACAAGGCTTTGATCCTGGCATACATGTTGCCCCATTCGCGGCGTTCCAAGAGGACAACGTCAGGCGGATACATCTCCGACACAATTTGATCGTCGTTGACCCATTTGAAATCGAGTCCATAGATGTCACGGTTCCCGATCTTGACCCGAAGGCGGCCCTTCCCTTCGGGGCGGTCCGGCGTGACCGAGCGAGGGATGACTTCGCGTCCAGCCAGTTGTCCCATCACATGTTGGGTATCTTTCAAGGTGAGATCGACGATGTTCGAGGTCCAAAAGTACCCCGAGCCGTTGATGACGATCAGCAGCAACAGCCCGAAGACCATGAGTAGGGAGACGGAGACCCCGGCGGCGCATCCCCAGATGAAGACGTTGCCGGAGGCGAGGAATTGTTTGAACGGGGAGCGCATTAGTATTGACTGTATTTCGTACGCAACCGTTGTCGGATAATTTCCGCCACCGTATTGATCACAAATGTGAAAACAAATAAGAGCACGGCCGCCAAAAATAGGATGCGATAGAGTGTGCCTCCATAAGGGGCCTCTGGAATTTCCACCGCGATATTGGCCGATAATGTGCGAAAGCCGTTGAACAGGCTCCAATCCATGATGGGGGTGTTTCCCGTGGCCATCAGGACGATCATGGTTTCCCCTATGGCCCGGCCAAAACCGATCATCAATGCGGAGAAGATTCCTGGGCTTGCCGAGATGAGCACGAGCTTGACCAAGGTTTGCCAGCGGGTGGCTCCCAGCGCAAGCGACCCGGCGATCAAATGCCGTGGGACGTTGGAGAGGGCTTCCTCAGAAATACTGAAGATGATCGGCACGATGGCAAATCCCATCGCAAACCCTACCACCAGGGCATTCCGTTGGTCGTACCTCAGTCCCCAATGGACGGCGAACCAGCTTTTATAATCAGATGCGAACAGGAACGACTCGATCGGCTGATTCAAGCCGAGACAGATCCACACTGCGCCGATGATGACCGGAATCAGGACGAACGATTCCATCCCAGGGCGAAGGCGCCTCAGAATTGCGGTGGGGAGATATTGCCACAGAATCGCCGTGATCGTGACGCTCACCGGTACGACCACCAGCATGGCGATCATCGCTGGGAAAATTCGTTCGAGCAGAGGCGCCAGCCACAAGCCGGCCAAGAATCCCAGAATCACGGTCGGGAGCGCCGCCATGATCTCGATCGTCGGTTTGATCTTCGCTCGAAGGTCCGGGTGCATGAACATCGAGGTATAGATCGCGCCGAGCAATGCCAGCGGCACGGCGACTAGCATGGCGTACAGGGTTCCTTTCAACGTCCCGAAGATCAGCGGGAGGAGGCCGAATTTCGCTTCAAAGTCGTCGGCGCCACTGGAGGACTGCCACACATGTCCAGGCGCTTCGTAGCCTTCATACCAGACTGGCTTGAGCAGGGTGGCCAGTGTCGTCTCCGGATGGGGGTTGTGAATGGTATAGGTGAGCAATTCTCCCTGCTCGGTGAGAGCCACGGCTCCATCGGCTTTGGGGGAAAAGGTCACGGTCTTGATCGCATGCCGGTTCCCCGTGATTTTCATCACAGTTTGCGAGGACGTGGAGTAATGGACAAACAGATTGCCCTCTGTATCGCCGGTGATGAACCCTTTATCGCGAAGCGAGGGAGAGATCACGGTGACGGGAGACGGATGTGGGTCGAACCGATGAATCTGGCGAATACGACTGACCGGACTTTCTTGCGCTTCTCGTACCGGCATCCAGACTGAGACGTCACCGGTGCTGCTGCCGATGGCCAGCGAACGATCTCCGATCAAGTAGGACAGGGCTGTGACCGACGAGCCGGGCGGAGTCACAGCGATGGTTTCGATCAGACTCGGCTGGGTACCCTCCCGCACATTATAGTAGTAGAGGTTCCCTTCCGCCGTTCCGACCGACAGGGTTTCACCGCGGCTGTCGAAGATGAGGGCCGTCACTGGCTCAGCGCCATGGCCGGTCAGTGCAACTGGAGGGGGCGTGAATGGTGTGGCGGCGTACCAGAGATGTCCTCGATCTGTCAGGGCAACGGCGAGCGTGCCTCGCTCTGTCGGCTGATAGGCCAATCGGACTATCTGCTCTTTGTGGGGAGTCAATTGTACTGGAGCATCGAGGGTGAGGGTCGGAACGATCCGGCGAGCCCCCTCTTCGAACGAGGCGGTGAACTCGATCGTCAGAGGAATGAGACGGCCATCGTCCGTGCCGAAGGCAAATCGATGGCCGGTTCCTACGGCTCGAGCGATGGCGGTGATGCGGACCTGGGTTAACGCTGGAGGGAGACCGAGGGCGATAGGCGCGCCGGATTGCGCATTGAAGAAGCGGACTTGGCTTTCGGATCCTGCGGTGAGTTGATAGATAATCTCTTGATATTCATCCATGCCGACCAGGCTGGATTGCGGGAGCGCGCTTGGTGGAGGAGCGCCGGTCACCTGACTGGTTTGGGTCCCTTGTGGAGGGAAAAACAGGGGAGCAACTTCTTTCACCAAGAAAATAAAGATACCGATAATGCTCAAGATCACGGCGATTCCGCCCATGGTAATGACGACTTGAGCCAGCCGGTCGAAAATGCGACGCCACTTCATATTGACTGAGTGCCGTGAGATCGTCGGCAGGGGCCTATGGCCATAGGCCCCTGCCGCGTGGGAGGGGGCGAGAGGGGGGGCATCATCGTTAGCCCGCATCATTCATGAACCCTTCTGTTGCAATCGCCGATTCGCTGCTACGGCGAGCCCGCCGGTCTCGCGACGAACCGTCATGATTAATGCCGGCTAGTCAAGTTTCTTGAGTTCCTTCTCGATCGTCTCGGCCTTGAGCGGGAAAAATCCGTCTTTCACCACCACCTGCTGCCCTTCTTTACTATAGATAAATTTGATGAATTCTCCGACGATCGGATCCAGCGGCTTATTGGGCGCCTTGTTGACATAGAGATAGAGGTGGCGCCAGAGGGGATAGGACCCATCGTCCGCATTCTGTTGGCTGGCCTCTTTCAACGGCATCCCGTCTTTCTCGGCCAATGGCACGGCGCGCACGTTCGAGGTGAGGTATCCAATGCCGCTGTAGCCGATGCCGGATTGATCTTCGCTCACGCTCTGGACCACGGAGGCAGATCCAGGCTGTTCTTTGACTTCGTCCTTATAATCCCCGTTCTTGAGCGCATGTTCCTTGAAAAACCCATAGGTGCCGGAAGCCGAATTCCGCCCGTAGATACTGATGGGGCTGTTGTCGTCCACGCCGACCTGTTTCCACACCTGAATGTTCTCATTGTGGCCCCAGCGTCGGCTCTTTGAGAAGATCGCATCGACTTGCGCCATCGTGAGTCCTTTGACGGGATTGTCCTTGTTGACGTAGACGGCGAGCGCATCGATGGCGACCGGGATCGCAGTGGGTTTATATCTGAACTTTCTTTCGAACGCGTCCATCTCGGTATTTTTCATCGAGCGGGACATCGGTCCAAGCTGCGCGGTGCCTTCGATCAAGGCTGGAGGAGCCGTACTCGATCCCTTGCCTTCGATCTGAATTTTGACGTTAGGATATTGTTTGCGAAATCCTTCGGCCCAGAGGGTCATGAGATTGTTGAGCGTATCCGAGCCGATGCTGTTGACATTGCCGGACACCCCGCTGACTTTGACGTAGCCCTTCAAGGCTGGGTCGAGCACGATATGGTCATCCGCATAGGCCGATGGGATACCCGAAGCAAGAGCCCCCAGGAGGGCGAAACACCACAGACTGGACCTGGCTGTTATTGTATTCATTGAAGCTCCTTTCATCTATACAAGGATGATCGCATTCTGTTACTGGGGCATTACACAACTGTTACAGCGGTGTTAACTCCCCGCTATTTCGGCTGGTTCTAAACCACGAGCTGGGAAAGGGGGGCCATCTGCGCCCCCCTCCCAGAGGCCACCGTTAAAAATTCCACTGTAATTGTGTACGGAGAATCTCCCCATCGCGGATGGGATAGGGCGCGTTTTGAGTATCCGTGCGTTTCATCCAAGCATAGGCCACGGTCAGTTCAAGCGCCTTACTGAATTGATATTCCAGGCCAACTTCCAATTCCCGGACGACATTGAACGGTGAATTGGTCCGGTGCTTCTTCCCACCGTTGTATTCTTGCCAGCGCACGTAGGGAATGGCTACGTTGCCCGCAAACAGGGCGTCGTCCCACTTATACATGGCTTGCACGTACCCGCCTTGGAGCGAGCCTTCCTGAAGGGCTGTTTGCGCGGCATTCAGTTCCGGACCCCGGCCCCAGTTCCATTCCGCCTGCAACCCGAATGGTTGAGGATACAGCACGAAATGTGCGCCGATTCGCTCGTCGTTGATATTCCCGCCGTCGGGACGCGTGACTCCCGCCCCTGCAGCCACATTGACTAGCCCGCGGTAGGCATCCACTCCGACTTGCACGATTTGCCCATAGGGCAATTCAAAAGGGTAGGTGGCATGCAGCACGACATGTTTATTGTCATTGGCTTCCGTGACATTGAGGGTCTGACCGTTATACACCCCGACGCCCAATACGCCGTAGTCTCCCGACCCTTTGAGACCCGTGTCGACAAGTCTTCTGAATAATTTTCTGGTATCAGCCGGTGCGTAATAGAGGAAGAACCCCATGTCGCGCTCTCCATTCGCGGCGCTATTGATGCCGTCGGATCGGTCGAGGGCGAGACGATTTTGGCTGGACTGTAGATTTTCAAACCCAAATGGGACTTTCGATTGTCCTGCTCGAATACGAAACTCCTTATCCTTCGACAGGAACGGCAGGAAGATATCGGCATAGGCGTCTCGGAGTTGGGTAAAGTTATTATTGCCGGCTCCGGCGCCGGCCCCAAAATCGGGCTGCAAATAAATAGACAGCCAATCGGTGATATCACCGGAGATGACAAGGCGGACACGGCGGAACAGGAAGCCTGTATTATTGCCGATGGAGCTATCGTACTCGCTCCGCAGATCGTTTTCACCGGTGAGGTAACTATAGCGCATTTGCGTATAGCCTCGTATGCTGATCTTGTCATACCATTTCTTGAGCGATGCCCGTTCTGCAATAATGGCTTCTTCTTTTTCATGGTCGGCTTTAGTGTGGAGCCATTCTTCTTTGGTGATCTGGCCTTTCTCGTAGAGAATGTCCTCAAGGTTGGCTTGAGCACTATTGGCCTGTGCGATCAACCCAAGGCCGATCACGCAGGCGACGGTCGCGAGCCACAGTCGTCTCATTCTATTACCTCCATTTCTTCTGTTGGGGCCTACCGATTGTCTTACGTGGGCGGGAAGGTAGCCCTCATAGATGAAGGCGAGATGACAGTGGTGTTAAAGAATTGTTAACTTAGTATGGAGATTCGAAGAACTTCGGGCAGGTGCTCAGCGGGCTGCGTGCTCGACAGACGTGAAAGATAATATGTGAAAGGTCGTTCAAGGAGCGCGGAGCTGATTGGATAGGGCATATAGCGGGAATGAAGAGCGTATGGCGTAGGCGAAATTAGGGTGATGTTCGTGATACGCCTCATGTTCTCACGAAGAACGGCCTTCTGAGGCAAGCGGACTTTTCCCGCAGCCTGATAATGGAACTATGCCGGTCCGTATAGCGCGCCAATTCGGCTATTGTGGGTATCGTGACGAATTGATTGAACCGACATGAAAACCACAGATGAATGGGGGGCCGGTTTCCTGTACATACCGGTCAGCATACTCAATAGTGGGGCCACAGAGTGTCACGTATGGCGGAAGACGACTGCTTGGGCCAAATGGACCAGATTATCTTGTTGAAGATGTCGCCGCTGCCCATCACTGACCGCAGGCTCCAGTCGTTCGTGATTGGCTGCGGTCGTCTGGTTCAGGGCTCCTCCACCAGTGCGTCGGCCAACCGCGTTCACTAGAATTTCGGCTGCCATCGCTCGCCACCATGACATGGAGTGAATCATTCATCATGAACCCTCGCGCAGCAGCCTACTCCGCCGAAGTAGTCACTTGAGCTACGAAGGCTGAGGCGACGGGGTATTCGGCGAAGGAGAATACACATTCAGCCGTGATTGCGTGGCTGACGTGGCCGCCAGCCGCCGCGAACACGTTGTCGCCAAATGGGGGAAACCACCCGCCCGATCTGTTCACGCTGATTCCTCCCTCGACGGTCTGCCTCAGGACTGGGTATACTGCCGGTGCAACGACGAAACCGGTTTCGTCCCTGGGCGCTACGTCACTGAGTGATGCTATGACTTCCTCCCGTCGAACAGGCCCCAAGCTATCCTCCCAGGCACAATCTGAAGTCGCCGCAGGGGAAGTCTTGGCATGGCTCAGTGACTGTATCCAAAGCGGCCTCTGTTTTGTGTCCCGCGGCGCCGTGATTTTCGAAAATGCACAGTTTGGAGAATTGGTCGAAGCACCCCAACCGGGGTTGGAGCTTTCGCTACGAACGGGTCTTCTCGATAAGGCAATGGCCTGGAATCACGAACCGCTCGGAGCCAGTGATACGAAAGAATATCGTCTGATCGATCGACAGGGTGGTCCGCTTATCTACGAATGCAGACGCAACGTCGTCCCCTATCGCGGCGACAGGGGCGTGCTCATGATGCTGGAAGACATCACGGAGCGGACCCTGCTGTCACAGGAAGCGTCCCAGGTTGCCCGATTTCAGTCGGTCCTCGCGAGCATCGGTTCCTTAGCCGTGAGCGGGACGCCGGTGCAGGAGATTATGAATGAGGCCGCGCGTCTGACGGCCGAAGCGTTGAACGTGGAACTCTGCAAAATCCTCATTCCTCGGGAGTCGGATGAGCATTTGTATCTTGTCGCAGGTATCGGCTGGCGCGAGGGTCTCATCGGAACCTTGACGGTGGAGGGAGGCACGCATTCTCAGGCGGGTTTTGCGATTCGCAAACGGCAGCCGGTGGTTGTACGGGACTTGCAAGCAGAAACCCGCTTCGTGCCGTCGAGGCTCCTGTCGGAGCATGGTGGCATCGCCGGCATGAGCGTGCCCATGATGGTGCAGGATCGGGTGTATGGAGTCATGGGGGCCCACTGCAAGACCGTGCGCGATTTTTCGTCGAAGGAGTTGGAGTTTCTCCACTCGGTGGCCAATACGGTCGCCACCGTGCTCGAACGATGGCGACGAGAGGAAACGCAGCTTCAGCTCTATCACCGGATGTTCGAGCTGGTGCAGGACGGCGTCATGTTGACTGATACACGTGGGGCGCTCCTGGAATGGAATCCAGCCATGGAGCGTCTGACTGGCTGGACACGACAGGAGGTGATCGGGCGCACACCGTCGTTGCTGAAGTCCGGGAAACATCCGCCTGAATTTTTCGAGCGCATGTGGCAGACAATCCGGTCTGGATCGGCCTTCGTCGATCGTGTGGTCAACCGTCGCAAGGACGGCTCCGAGTTTCTGGCGTGGGAGAGTGTGAGCCCGGTCAAAGACCCGGACGGGACCATCCGCTATTATCTCGCCATCCTAACCGACCTCAGCGAGCGAGAACAAATGCTGGAAGCCCTGCGCCATACAGAGCAGGTCAAACTCGTCGGCCAACTTGCCGGCGGCATCCTCCACGAAGTCCGCAATCCTCTCATCGGACTCGGGAGCCTGGCCACCCATTTGGCCGACCAGGACACCCTTCCACAGGCTGCACGCGACCGATGCCGCCTGATCGCGCGTGAAGCGGCGCGCATCGACGACCTTCTGGAGTCACACCTTGGACAGTTACGGCCACGGCCCTTCGAGATCGCCGCCTGTGATCTTTCCTCCCTGCTTGACGACACCCTGACCTTGTTGCACCCGAACTTGTTGAAGCATCGCATGTCTGTGAAGAAGAGCGTCGCCGCAGACCTCCCGCTGGTGGAGGCCTCGCGAGCCCATATGCTCCAAGTCTGTCTGAACATCGCCATGAATGCGATCGACGCGATGCCGAACGGCGGCCAATTGACGATCGCCATCAGGCCGGAGACCAGGCGAGGCAAGGGACTGCTCATAGCCTTCACAGATTCGGGGAGGGGTATTTCCCCCGAAGACTTGCAACGTATCTACGAACCCTTCTTTACGAATGGAAAAGCCAAGGGTGTCGGTCTTGGGCTGACCATTACCCGCGACATCATCGAGCGACACGGCGGCCAATTGCTGATTCACAGTCCGCCCGGGAGCGGGGCCGTCGTGGAGGTCTGGCTTCCACTACAACGCGAGGGCTAGCATGGCATGGCAACTTCTACTGGTCGAAGATGAGGCATCCGTTCGGGAAGCCTTCGCCCTGCGTCTCACCGATCAAGGCTACCTTGTTCAAACGGCCGGGTCGGGAGAGGACGCCTTCACCCTTCTTCGCTCCTTCGAGCCGGATATTCTCGTGTTGGATCTCGTCATGCCCAATCTCTCAGGCCTGGAAGTTCTTGCCCGCGTGAAACAGACCACACCGGAGCTGCTCGTGATCGTGTTGACCGCAAGAGGGACAGTGAAGGATGCGGTCGAAGCGATGCGGCTCGGAGCCTTCGACTTTGTGGCCAAGTCCATCGACATGGACGATCTCCACCACACCCTGCGTCGCGCGACGGATCTGCTCACGCTGCGGCGGCAGGTCGAGCTGCACAGCGGGCAGGATACCAAACGCTATGCGATCGATCGCATTATTGCGGACAGCCCCGTCATGCAGACGTTCATGCAGCAGGTTCGAGAACTGGCGAAGAGCGATCGCGTGACGGTTCTGCTCCAAGGTGAGACCGGGACAGGCAAGCAGTACATGGGCCGCGTGATCCACTTCAACAGTTCCCGGGCCGGCAACCCCTGCACGGAGGTAGATTGTCCCTCGATCCCGCGCGAACTGTTCGAGAGCGAGTTGTTCGGACATGAGAAAGGGTCCTTCACCGGCGCGGCTGGCAGGAAATGCGGACTGCTCGAACTGGCCGAAGGCGGGACCGTCCTCTTCGATGAAATCGGTGACTTGCCGCTGCCACTACAAGCCAAGCTCCTCCGAGTGCTGGAAGAACGGACGTTGCGCCGCGTCGGAGGATCGGCCACCATCCCTGTGGATGTCCGTTTCATGGCGGCGACGAACCGCGACCTCAAAGAGGCGGTCTCCAAGGGCGAGTTTCGCGAGGATCTCTACTTCCGACTCAACGTGGTGACCCTGACCGTTCCGCCGCTCCGCGAACGAGGCGACGAGATCATTCCTCTCGCCGAACAATTCCTGGCCCGATCTGCCATTGCCCTAAAAAAACCGGTGCGTAGGTTGGGAGAAAGCGCACAGGCTCTCTTGCGTCAGTACCACTTCCCGGGCAACATCCGTGAATTGAGCAACCTGATGGAACGGGCCGTCCTGTTTTGCCAAGGCCCGACCCTCGAAGCTGCTAACTTCCCCTCCGATGTCCATGGCGCGAGGCAGTCAATCGTTGCCAAGTCCGCAGACAATCTGCCTTCATCGGTGGACCCTTTCGATCCGACGGCCGTACAACTCTCTTTCCGAGTCGGAGAACAATCGCTGAACGATCTCGAAGATCGGATCATTGCCGAGGTGCTGCGGCGGTCAGACGGCAACAAGACATTGGCCGCCAAACAGCTCGGCATCACGCGCTGGATGCTGGACCGTCGGCGAAAGCCTTCTTAACGGATTCCCATCCCACTCGGTTCAGTTCCCCATTTGGGGAAAACTTTCCTGGCTCGTGCGCAAGCGCTCATCCAACCATGCGCATCTTCCCCCGTACACTCCATTTGATGGTCCTCCGAGACATCCACATTCACACGCCTTCTCGAATCCCACATCATTCAATGGTTTTAGTCCTCATCCCTTCAGTCCTGCACAAGGGTAAGAATATGTAACCGCTCATGTTTCACGCGGCGTGTGCTCTTCTCCCCGGTCTCCCAGTCTGTGGCCCTCCTCCGCACGACGGAAGGTGATCGCTACGGCTACGTGCAGGCATGCATGCACGACCGTGTGTATACGCACGGATTCTTCGACGAGTGGATCTGTCCTCGTTGATTGTTCGATCACGCAAGTGGCTTGGTTTCCCCTTATTCACGAGGCGGTTATGTTTCTCCATTGAAGGAATGCGGTGTCGTGGCCCTCTTCTTGCTATGGCTCTGAGTAGCCGCACGCGACGCAGAGAGGCTGCGAACGACATGATGCAGACGAACGACACGCCGAAGCCCTACAACGACACGCAGCTGCACTCACGGTCAGGACGCTCCACCGGCTGCGCTGGCAGACCGGCTTGTGCTTCAAATGGATCACACAGCATCTTCGTATCAAGGCGTGCTTCGGCGCCCAAGAGAACGCCGCACAACACAAATCTGGATGGCGGTGTCCGTCTACGCGCTAGTAGCGCATCGCCAAGAAGCGCCTGGCGCTCTCTGTCAGCCTGTCCGAAATCCTGTAGATTTTGGGCCTGATGATGTTCGAGCGAATCCCGTTAGACCAATTACTCCTCCCATCAGAAGTACAACGCATGCCGCCAGATTCAATCAACCAGTTCAATCTGTTCGAAGGATGTTAGGACACTACCGATGACAACGTATGAAGCAGAAAGAAATTTATTGTCACGCACACACGACTCCAACGTCACAGAAGACAAGGGACCTGTAAATACGGGGCCAGTTACCATACCTGGATCCGCCGCGTTTCAGGCGAAGTACGCGGGGCGCGATATCGCGGCGGGGTTGATCGCCGGGTCAATGGCTATTCCTTTGACGGTGGGCATCGCCATGATGTCCGAGTATCCCATCAAGGTGGGATTGGCAACCGTCGCGTTTGCCTGCTTGATCGGCTGGATCAATGCCTGGATCAAGCCCGGCAACTATATCGGCTGCCCGGGAATCGCGGCAGGCCTGGCACCGGTGTTGGCAGTGGGCGTGGCCAGCTTTGGCATCGAAAATATGGCCTTTGCAGTTTTCCTGACTGCAACCTTTCAAGCCGTCATATGGAAATTCAACTGGCAGAGATATATTTTGATTGCCGTACCGGTATACCTGGTCGAAGGGCTCCTGGCAGGCGTGGGATTGAAGATCGCTCTCAAATTTCTCGCATTCACCTATGAGCTTCCCGAAGGAATGGAATCCGCCGATATGTTCTGGAACGGCGCGCGCATCCAGATGGCCGTGATCTCCCTGATTGGTTATGTCGGCTTTGTGCTTCTATTTTTAAAGTTCAAAAACACACAGCCCGCCGTTCCTTATTTCGTGCTGATCGGAGTAGGAACGGTGCTCGCTCAATTCGTATCTGTGCCCATGTTGACCATAAAAGATATGGATCTCAAGCTCGTGTTGCCGATACCGCATTTTGACAGTCCATTAACCGTGGTTTACATGCTTGGATTTGCCGTGATGCTGGCTGTGATTGACGTGATCGAACAGGTCATGAGCAACGCCGCAATTGAAAAAATAGACCCGCTCAAACGTAAATGTAACAGCAACAACAGTCTGCTTGCCATCTGGATCGCCAATATGGGGGCGAGCTTCTTCGGTGGCATGACCAATCTGGACGGTCTGGCCAAGAGCACCACCAATCGCCTGGCTGGGGCCTATACCAAGTTTTCCGTGCTGATCATTGGTCTGGTGGTGACCTTCGTGACATTCAACACCCAATCGCTGGCATATCTGCCGAAGTTTGCGTTGGCGGTGATCATGATCTTCTCCGGCTGGAAGATGATTGAGGGACTCATCCATGTGACCCATCACGGTCCCTATGCCATGATCCTGGCGATTTTATGCGGGGTGTTGGTCTTTCAGGTGGGAATTTTCGAGGGCTTGCTGATTGCCCTGGCCGTGCACGGCGGTGTTCACTACATGATGTATGCGAATCTCGATAAAATGCCTGGAAGGGATATTGTGAAACGGTACATTGATGACCTCAAAAAGAGCGGCAGCGGCGATATCACCTAGCCGGCCCGGGTTGCACTGATCACACGGTATATTCTTGAGGACGGGGAGGTAGGTATCCGCGGCCTTCAATACTCACCCACGTTCAAGGAGGAGTACCACGGTGTTCAAGAAAGTTATGGTGGCTATCGACGAGAGCGAGACCTCTCGGGAGGCACTAAAGGAGGCGCAGAACATTGCCGCTTCCTATCATGGCACGCTGCGCATCGTCTATGCCGTTACCGACTCGGACGACGCCGATCGGCAGGCCGGCCTCAAGCTGTTGGAGCACGCCAAGTCTGCCGTCGGTGATGGACTGGAAGTAGAAACCCGATTGCTGCAAGCGGAAGCCGACTATGGCCTAAATGGTATTACAGAAGCCGTTGCCAGTGCTGTCAAAGAATGGGGTGCCGACCTGCTGGTGGTGGGAACCGCGAATCGTCGTGGGTTAGAACGCCTGGTGATCGGCTCGGTAGCCGAACAGTTGGTAGCCAAGGTAGATGCCTCCATTCTCTTGGTTCGTCCACGGTAAACCGTCGATTGTCTGAACGGACTCGGCTACAGGTGTAAAAAAGAAAACAGAGACCAGATTGTGTTTCTCTTCGCGATGGCCGGCTGTGTTTCTGGATCCTCGACCGCCGCCGAAAGCCTTCTTAACGGATTCCCATCCCACTCGGCTCAGTTCCTCTCGTGGGCGAAAACATTCACGGCTCGTGCACAGGCGCTCAAGCAACCGTGCATATCTGCACCCGTGCACTCCACTTGATGGCTCCCCGAGATGTCCACATTGACCAGCCTTCCAGAACCCCACGTCATTCAATGGCTCTTGCCTCATCCCTTCAGCCCTCACACCAGGGATAGGACTGGAATCGTCTTTGCAACTTAACGCACGTGGAACCAAATGCCGAGACCCGGCGAGGGGCACGCACCGTACCGATTCTGAAGTCCTGATTTCCGCCTCTCACTCCTCTCTGGGACTCACGAAGGAGCCTCATTCCATGAAGAACACCACTGCCAGAATCATTGTTCCCTTCCTCTTTTTCACAGTGACCACACCGGTCGACGTACGGCTCGCTCAAGAAGGGGCGACCCTGAGTCCAGGAACACTCGCGTTGCGTTACGCAGAAACCTCGGCATCGGGCCGCATCGATGACTGGGTCCGTCTCGACTTGGGCTGTCTCAGCCGCTTACGCGGCGCTCCGACCGTTCAGTCGGAAGCTCGGTCACATATTGAGCACATCAGCCATGAAGACACCGTCTCGATCTCGTCTCCAATCGCCCGCTGTCCGGTCCCGCAGCGTATTGAATAAGCCCTGTGGCAGGAGGGATTCCATG
>ENA-ORBV01001580-ORBV01001580.1-microbial-mat-metagenome-genome-assembly--contig:-NODE-1580-length-50251-cov-13.630187_pt1 | contig 50251 bp, 41 predicted proteins | sample MGYA00237777_ERZ505514 | MGnify/ENA primary metagenome ERZ505514 (study PRJEB26160, sample SAMN06269048) | microbial mat metagenome | isolation source: Oligotrophic lake microbial mat | place... | reverse complement strand
TTTTTTAATGATACGGCGACCACCGGGATCTACACCTCTCTATTCGTCGGCAGCGTCAGATGTGTATAAGAGACAGAATGTATTCACCTTAAATCCCATGCTGTCCGCTACATGCATGAGCATGTTAATCTCAGACTGAATATACGAATGGCAAGTAATAAATCTTTTTCCTTCCAGAATTTCGCAAAGTGTTTCCAACTCCAAATCCTTTCTTATCGGATCCTTCGATGATTTTTTCTTAGCTGCATATTCTTTTGCACGATTGAACATCTCATAATAAAATTGTTCAACACCCATTCTGGTTTGAGGATAACGAAAATTAAATCTTTCTCCCCAGTTAGCTTGTTTTACGTTTTCACCCAAAGCAAATTTTATAAATCCCGGAGCCCCCTGAAATACCATTTCCTCCTCACTTCTTCCCCAACCGTCCCAGATACGACTGAGCGATCGCGTACAGCAGCAGTGCGGCAACCACAAAGCCGGGGGCGAGGATGAACCAACTGATGCGTAGAGATTGTAGGAACCGATCGAGCAGGCTTGTTTGGCTCAACTGCTGCTTTTGGTTTGCCTGTTGTAAAAACTCTAGCGAGTAGGCGTTGGGATTATACGGGTTGGGGTCTGGTTCGCCAGCGCCGATGAGTACGGTGTCTTCGCGCAGTTGGAAGAAGAGGAAATCGCGGTTGAGCAGGGCGCGCACCTGGTCTAAGCCTGTGTTGCTTTGTCCGCTAAGCAGGAGGAGGACGCGATCGCGGTTCCAGGGTGACACGATTTCTTTGACTACACCATCGGCATCGGGGAGAGTTTGCACCTGACTTTGCCCACGCTGACGGCGAAAAGCATCCTGGAGAGTAAACCCTTCGGCTTGGAAGGCATCAGGGAGGGGGAAGTTCTCGCGGGTGCCGATGCCAATGAGGTGGCGATCGCTCCGTACTGTGGTCGGCAGCTTATTTGCCCGGAACACGTCGAGCTTGACGGATTCTGCCTTGCTCAGCCGTCCTAACCGTGCACCGACTTCAAACAATAAGGATAAATCGGCTTTTGTAGGTACGTCGGGCAGGACGATCGCGGTTTTGGACAAATCCTGAGGGGTTGCAAAGGGAAAGCCGAATTGCAGCAGTTTTAGATCCGGCACCTGCACAACATTGGTGCGACTCAGCTCAAAGCTGGTGTCGGCATGAACCGTGCCCCAAAGCTGTTGATCCAGTGCCCGGTTGCAGGAACGACGTTCACGGGGGTCAAGCTGAAAGCGAATCCGGATTTTGGAGTTGGGCTTGATGCGGTTTTCTGGCAGCGCCACCCTCAGCGTTTCGTGGGAGCCGCCTGTGACGGAGTCGAGCTTTTTGCCCATGAGCGCCAACCCATCAAGCTGCACTTCCACCAGGGAGGTGAGCGGGTTCACCTGTGGGCTGTAGCTGTAGTTGAGGTTGATGAAATTCCCCGTTGTGAACTGGTCATCCGGCAGGGCGCGGAAGTCAAACTCCATCGCTGGTGCATCCGCCCCCCGGACGGTCATATCTTCGTAGGGCTTGTTGTCAAACGTGGTCAGGTCTTTAAGCTGAAAGCGGTTAGCAGTAGGGAGATAGCCAGTCCACTCACGAGGCGACGGTGCGGGTACATTGGTCACTTGCCGAACGACGATCGCCTGTCCGGTGCCAAGCTGGCGATCGCGCGGCTGGATGAGAAACTGCACGGCTTTCGCAATGCCCTCGGTGCCATTGCCAGTGATCACAAGTACGGGATGAAGCTTATCAGCAGTCGTCGTCAGCATCACTACACCCACATCGTTGGGCAACACTTTTTGCTTGTCGTCCCGCACCTGTCCCTCTTTCACCGACAGCGGCAGGGTGAGCTGTGCCAGAGCGGGCTGCGTTTTGGGTGTGCCAATGATGACGAGCCGTTCGTTGGGCTGCATCTGGTCAATCGCGCTCAGCAGGCGTGTATTCAGCGGACGGTATTGTGCAAACCGCCCCACATTTGTCTGAAAGCGAGTGGTCGCGGTGAGCCAGGGTTCCTCTACTGCGTTGGGCAGCAAATACGCAAGCTGGTTTGGCTCCAGGCTGAGATCGTCAAAGATGGGATAGGGATAGCGACTGAAGTTAAGGGCGATCGGCTGGGGCTGGAAGTCAAACACCAGCTTGGAATCGGGCAAAATCTCCGTCCACAGCGATGGATCGAAGGGGTCTTGCGTGCAAGTGGGCGAGTTGTTTTGCAGCGCTGCCAGCACGACCTCGTTATTGTCTTGAATGAGGTCGGGCGGGATGTCAAAGATGGCGCTGCCGATTTCGCCCTGCTTTTTGTTCAGCGGCAGGCTGCCCACGCTGGCACCATTCACATACGCTGTGAGATTCGATCGCGTGGCATACAGCGCAGGCGAGTGGCGAAAGCGAACCTGAAGCTTGGCGGTTTTGGGCTTCCAGGCGCGAGGACGGGTGAACCGCAGCCGCGTTTCGTCGTAGATGCTCCGCAACCGCAGCCGATTGCCCACAACCGGACTCCGGTTAAACTCCAGCACATACTGTCCGGCTGCCAACGGTGAAACGATCGCGCCTTTTTTCGCCGCATCCGACACGTCAGGATCTTTCGCTGCCGCTTCGCCTGAGACTTGTGGGGGGGCTGGAGCTTTGTCAATGCCCGATGGGGCAGGCGCTTCCGCAGGGGGATTGGTCTGAGCAACGGTGATGTTCCAACCCAGACCCAGGCTACAGATTAACGTCAGGAGGAAGAGCGCGATCGCTAAAACCAGACGACGAGGTCGTAACATTGAAAAACGTGGCAAAGAGGGACGGGTAGGGTGCATGGGGGAAGAGAAGGCAGTGGGCAGTGGGCAGAAGCCTTTGGTAGGGACGTTACATGTAACGTCCCTACCAAACAGAAATTAGTACCGTTCCCATGAGGGTTGGAAGCCGCGTCGCCGGAGGAGATCGACTTGAATCTTTTCGATTTTGCGATCGGTGGCACCACCCTGTGAAGTCGTTGAGTTCGGGGCTTCTCTAGCAATTTGTGCCTGCCGTAAAGCTTTGAACTGCTGTAAGGCAATACCTGGACGATCTTGGGCAAGGCTGAGTTCGCCGAGGATGCGACGTGTGTCAAGGTCATCGGGTCGTAATGCCAGCACACGGTTGTAAAGGATTTTGGCTTCGGCGTAGCGCTGCTGTTGAAAGCGAACTCCTGCTAGAGCCGCGATCGCGTCTACATTGTTAGGCTGCTGCTGCAAGATGGCGCTGTATGCCTGATCTGCAAGGGCTAAAGCGCCCAGGGTTTGCGCCAAATCGCCTTGCACAAAGTACGCATTGATATCGCCTTTGTTACGAGTGGCTAGCTGCTCCACCTGCGATCGTGCTGCTGCCGGATCACGGACTGCCAAAACTTGCAGAGCACGACGCTGAATCGCAAAATTGTCTGGCTGTACTGCTAGCAGGGTGGTGTAAAGGGTCTCTCGCTTGGGGTCTGCTGGCAGCGATCCGACGAGGCTAAACAACTCTGGCGGCGTTTCAGATGCAGAGGGCGACTGAAGCCATGTAGCCAGCACCGTTTCTGCCTCGGTTTGCGTGATGCGATCGGCACGGTAGGCAACGCTGGCTCGACCAAGCTGGGTGCGTAAGTCTTGCGGCTTGGTCGCCAAAATCTGGTCGTACACGCGCAACGCCTCGTCCAATCGTCCCTGTGCCTGCCGCACATCTGCCAAGCCCAGCAACGCGTTGGACAATACGGGCGCGGGTGGGTTGCTAGCAATGACCGCTTCGTACCGTTGAGCGCTGGCATCTAGCTTGCCTTCTCGTCGCTCAATGTCTGCTAGCAGCAGTTCGGGGGCACGATCGCGCACTCCCGCTGACGTGGCGCTGTAGGTCTGAAGCGACTGCCGTGCTTGCCCAAAGTCTCCTTTCTGCACCCAAATCTGTGCCACTCGGAAGTGCAGAAAGGGTGCATCTACCCCACTTTCTAAAAGCGCCTGATATCGGGGCAGTAGCTCTGGGTCGGGTGGGTCGAGCCGAACGAGTGCCAGCGCGATCGTCTGCCGTTCTACAGCGCTACTGGGCAAGGGTTGTAGAACCGTCTCTAGCTGCTGGCGCAGTTCAGTAGCGGTGATTTGTCCTAGCTGGCGGGCGATCGCTAACCGCTTCACCTTTAAACCTGCCTCTGGCTGCTGCTGGATCAACTGCTCGTACAGCGCCAGTGCCTCCTGTCGTGCGGGTGGGAATTCGCTGAACACGTCTGCTGCTTCGGTGATCAATCCCAGTGATGGCTTGGCAGTCTGCCGCAACACCTGACGGTAGCGCTCCACCGCTTCTGCGTAGAGCACTGTATCGCCCGATTGCCGACCGATTTGGCTCAGTGCCCGTGCCAATGACAGCGTGGCTTCTGGCTGGTTGCGTAAGGGTTGGAGCACTGCCAACGCCTGATCAGGCTGCTGGTTCGCCTGATATGCGGCTGCTAATGACGATCGCACCTCGATCGCCTTGCGATCCGAAGGCTTCAACAGCTTCAGTTGCGCTTCCAGCAAGGGAATTGCCTGTTCCGGCTTGCCGATTTCTCGCAGTGCCGTTGCATAAGCAATCACTGCATCCGTTGATAATGTTTTACCTGTGCCACGGTAGCGTTCAAACAGCGCTACGCCTTCTGTATAGTTGCCACTGTAGGTATACGCTTGAGCTGCCCCCAAAAGCACCGCTGGCGTAGGCTTTTGCAGCAAGATTTGATAGTCTGCCAGCGCGTCTGTAAAGCGCCCTTGATAGCCGTACAGTAGTGCCCGCTGTGTGCGATCGCTCGTGCGGTCTGGTGCAACCGTAAGCAATGTGGTCAACGCCTCAATGCCTCGCGCCTGCCACTCTGGTCGATAGCTGCCCAGAACACCCACCGCAGACAGCGCCGTCAGATTTTTTGAGTCCTGCACCAACACTTGCTGATACGCCTGCCACGCCTTTGAGTCCTGTCCTGCCCGCTGATAGGCGATCGCCAGCCCCAGCTTTGCTTCGAGCGACTGAGGCTTTTGCCGTAACGCGCTTTGAAACGAGGCGATCGCATCATTCACATAACCCCGGTTCAACAGCGTGTAGCCCTGCCCGACCGATACAGACTGCGCCTGTGACGGCATTCCCACAAGGACGACCAGCAAGCTACTGGTTAAGCAGAGGATGCGGAGGGAGAGAGGGGTGCGGGCTTTGACGTGAGCGCTCAGCCGAACGGGTGTGGGGTGTGGGGTATGGGGTGTCGGGTGTGTAGAAAGTTTTGCATGATTGCCGACTCCTGACTCTTGGCTCCTGACTCCTGACTCCTGCCTTCTGATGACCACCAATCGATTTAAGCCCCTCATCTCGACCTCCTAAACAGTGGCGAAAGATCAAAATCTGTTCGGATACGAACGCCTAAAACGGTCTCAGAGAAGCCATTGCGCTCTTGAAGCATGACTGCCGCACGTAAGTTAGGCGTGATGCGAAAGTCGTAGAACAACTCCAGCACATCGGGATTGTTGTCACCGCGCGCTTGCCGCAGGTCATCGTTGGACAACTGCCGCCCGTAGCCTAGCCCCAAGCGATCGCTCGGCAGAAACACGTCCAGGAAGCTTAGCCCCGCGCTGTAGGTTGTACCGCTAGCATCAAGATTCAGGTTGGTGTAGCGCCCGTAGCGTCCGAAGAGTCCTAATTTGAGGCTGGGGATGAAGACTTCAGCGTTGATGCCATAAGCTTCTTCGCGATCGCCCGCACGGGAGCCTAAATTGCCCGATCGTGGGATATCAAAAATCTCTCGAAAGCCGCTCCGCTGTCCAGCATCGCGGGATGAAACATAGGTGCCACGAATGATAGCGGTGCCAAAGCGCACACCAACTTCGCCTGCGAAGGCATCCAGATTAAAGTCGCCCAGATTGCGCGTCGAGGAAAACGCGGTTGCCTTGAGGTCGATGTCATCTGTAGCGCTCCAGTTGACCAGTAGCCCCGGACGGGAGCCAATGCCCGCTGCTGATAGCGCTGGGTTGGTTTGAAAGACGGAGTTGAAGAAGTGAGTGGCTCCGTCTTTGGCAAAGCTGTTGCGATCGAAATAGGACGTAAGATCCATCAACCCCACGACAAACCGCAAGGTCGGCAAGGACGGCAGCGATCCAGCAAAATATAGCTCGTTCAGGTTCAGCCCCGTTTCTTGCGAATCAGCGAACCCGATGCCCGTGGTCAAATCCACCTCAGCGCCAAACCCAGCGTTGGGGGTGACTGGGTAGAAAGCTCTCACTCGCGCTCGTGCTGACGTATCGCTACCCTCTTGCCTAAACACCCCCTGCAACTGCACCGACGGCACGCCCAACACGGAACTCCCTTGCCGCAGCACCTTGTCTGAAGGGGCTGGCACACCAGAATCTGCTAACAGGGACGATCGTCCGGTCAAAAGCGATTTGCGTTCAGGCTGTTTTGGTCGTTCTAGCCATTGCTGCTGAGCGTAACGTATGACCTTGCCTGTATAAGAGGCTTGATCCAATGCTGGTGTCAGCATCCCAGCAGCATTGACTGCCGTTTGAAGATGGGTCGCATCATTAAATGGAGTTAGAGCGGCAGCAGAATGGGTTGAAGTTGCGTCTGCCAAAACCTGGGGCATGGCTTCCACTGGGGGCTGCGATCGAGCCGCCTGCACCCTATGTGGCGAGAATCCACTGCTATCCTCTGAATTAGGGTCTTCAGCAAAAGCTGAATCGGTTGCTTGTGCTTCACGATCGTTGAGCTTAGTCAGGTTTGCCAGAGCAGAGGGGCAATGAATGAAACTTTCTGCGACCCCAGTTGTCAGCAAGAGCGCGAACGTAAAGCCAATGTAACGTTGTGACTTGAGCCGAATCGATTTGAGGGGTGGCAGCAGTGCTAGAGGCTGGGTCAGGCATGTTTTCAAGGTCATAGTCTTGGTTAAATGGAAGCCATCCCACAACTGGCACGGTCACGTACGCACGCGTAGTGAACGATAAGGGTATGGGTAGTGTGCCGCAGTAGATTCAAGGGTCATTAGCAGGCAAAAACGCCGTCAGGATCGATCGCAATTCAAGGAACACACGCAGATAAAAACTCTGACAAGGACTTCTGAACTCAGCATCGGGCAACAGGCTAGAGCGAGAAGGCAGAAGGATCACGCATTACTGACGTTTCTGATTCATGTATTCCACAGCCACACGAATGGATCAGGGGACTTTCTGTAAAGAGCTTGTAAGCTTTTTACAGCTATAGACAGATTGGTTAGGACGGGGTGCAGGGGTGGAACCCCTGGCTGGGGGCACTCCCCCACTCCCCCTCTGATCCCAATGTCCTAACCTTGGTGGCGACAGCTATACAAGCGACTTAAGGATGCAAGTCGTCGAATTTGAAGAATGTCCGTCTGTAAAGGCTCAAGAAAAGCTACAACAAGAGAAGGAGAAGCAATGCTGCTCCTGAGTCATCACTTGGACATGAGCCTATAGCCTCTTGGGAATCAGCCTTCAGCCTGGTTAACGCCCTCTAGCTTTCTCTAAATGGCGCTAGCCTGAGGCGATCGATGCCTGTTTCCCTTCTGGAACCCATCACGATCACGTCAGTCCTGACTTCTAACTCCTGGCTTCTGACTCCTGACCTTCAGATCTTTCTCCCTGCTCGCGTTCTCTCTTTGCCTCCTGCATGACTGATTCTCCTTTCGCTGCCGAACGTCTACTTTTCACTGCGGCAACGCCAACTGCTGATGCAGTCCCCACAATTTTTGCGTTTCCCAATGAGTACAGCGTTGGCATTACCAGCCTGGGCTATCAAGTCGTGTGGGCAACGTTGGCAGCGCGCCCTGATGTGCAGGTAAGTCGCCTGTTTACCGATGCTCAAGAGCCGCTGCCGTCAGAGCCAGAACTGCTGGGCTTTTCGCTGTCCTGGGAATTGGACTATGTAAACGTTTTGAATCTGCTGGAAGCGCTCAAAATTCCCATTCGAGCAGCGGCACGATCGGACGCTCACCCGCTCGTGTTTGGTGGTGGTCCGGTGCTGACGGCAAATCCAGAACCGTTTGCCGCGTTCTTTGACGTGATTTTGCTGGGCGATGGGGAGCTGCTGCTGGGTGAATTCATCACCGCGTATCGATCGGTGCGTCATGCCGATCGCGCAACTCAACTCCGTGGTTTAGCACAAGTGCCGGGTCTTTACGTACCGAGTTTGTATGTGGCAACCTATCACAGCCCTGATGGTGCCCTGGAGTCGATCGCGCCCGTTGATGTAGATATTCCAGCACGCATTGAAAAGCAGACCTACCGAGGCAACACGCTCTCAGCCTCGACTGTCGTCACGGAGAAAGCCGCGTGGGAAAACATTTACATGATCGAAGTGGTGCGGAGTTGCCCAGAGATGTGTCGCTTTTGCCTTGCCAGTTATTTGACGCTACCGTTTCGGACAGCGAGTGTGGAAGAGTCGCTAATACCCGCGATCGCACAGGGTCTCACCGTGACCGATCGCCTCGGTTTGCTTGGCGCTTCGGTCACGCAACATCCTGAATTTGAAACGCTGCTAGACTATCTCAATCGTCCTGAGTACGACCACGTGCGGCTCAGCATTGCTTCAGTACGCACGAATACCGTCACGTCCAAGCTGGCAGAAACGCTGACGAAGCATGACACTCGCTCAATTACGATCGCCGTGGAAAGTGGGAGCGATCGACTGCGCCAGATCATCAATAAAAAGCTGACTAATGACGAAATTATCCAGGCAGCGATGAATGCTAAAGCTGGCGGACTGAGCAACCTCAAGCTCTATGGCATGGTGGGTGTGCCGGGTGAAGAGCCAGAAGACCTCGATCAAACAGTGGCAATGCTGCGAGACATCAAAAAAACGGTGCCAGGCTTGCGGCTGACCTTTGGCTGTAGCACCTTTGTGCCGAAAGCGCACACGCCCTTTCAGTGGTATGGCGTAAATACCAAAGCCGAGAAGCGACTGCAATGGTTGCAAAAGCAATTGCGTCCTCAAGGCATTGATTTTCGCCCCGAAAGCTATAACTGGTCGGTGATTCAAACGTTACTTTCGAGGGGCGATCGTCGCCTTTCGCAGTTACTCGAATTGACCCGTCATTATGGTGATTCGTTGGGCAGCTACCGTCGCGCGTTCAAAGAACTGCGAGGCAAGCTTCCCAGCCTGGACTTCTATGTGTATACAAACTGGCAACCGGAGCAAGTGCTTCCCTGGAGCCATTTACAAGGCCCGCTGCCGCAAGTGACGCTGCTCAAGCATTTGGCAAGTGCACAGGAACATTTTAAGCAACCGATGGAGGCGTTGCTGTAGGGTGTTGGGCTTCGACGTGAGCGCTCAGCCGAACGGTGTCGGGTTTAGGGAGACAGATGCAGAATACAGCGGAATATTACTGTGCCTACTGTGGCGAGGAAAACACCACGTTTGTGGATGTCAGCGGAGGCAATCAACAGTCGTATGTTGAGGATTGCCAGGTTTGCTGCCGACCGAATATCCTTTACGTCCGCATTAATGAGGAGACGCTAGAGATTGAGATTGATAGTGAATATGAGGGTTAAGGATAGCGATCGGCTCTCAGTAGAAGGCTAAACGCTTATTCCTGACCGCTTTGATGGCAGTCGGCTTGCAGAGCTAAGGGGATTGCAAGAAAATAAGCTACCAGTCGTTTAGGTTTCGGCTACGCTCAACCCGCGATGACTGAAGGTTGAGCGCAGTCGAAGCCTGGTTATTTGGTAGGTTATTAAACCGCAAACCCCTAACCAGCTCCATGCTTAGAAGTACTTTGATAGCAGCCGTTCGAGTTGCGCGATCGCCACAGGTTTGCTGAGGTAGTCGTTTGCCCCAGCGGCGATGAATGCCTCGCGATCGCCCGTCATTGCCATTGCTGTAACCATGATGACTGGAATATCCTGCAACTGCGGCTGGATGCGGAGTTCAGTCAGTAGCTCTAAGCCAGTCCGACCGCTCCCTAACTGTACGTCTAGCAAAATTAACTGGGGCTGCAAGCGCTCCACCGCGTCCAAAAAGCGATCGCCGTCAGTCAGGTGCTCCACTTGATGCCCAAACGCTTGCAAATAGTCTTGCAGCACGATCGCGCTACGAGGATCATCCTCCACGAGGAGAACGCGGTGCGATGTCCAGGTCTGAGCGTAGAGTTCTGCCGTCGGTGCTGCCGTTGGCGTTACCTGAGGCGAGACATCTGTCACCGACGGATCAGGCAGGTAAAGCGTAAAACGGCTGCCTTCTCCCATGATCGACCTCACGGTAATATCGCCACCATGTAGTCGGGCAAGGTTGCGAGACAGCGCTAGCCCTAGCCCAGTTCCCGCATACTGGCGGTTAAGCTGACTATCGAGCTGCGAGAACGGCATGAACAGGAGCGGAAGTTGTTCTGCCGCGATGCCGATGCCTGTATCAGCAACGGTGAAGGCGACACCGTGAGGCTGCTTCTCGACAACGAGCGTGACCGTACCCGTTGGCGTAAATTTAAGGGCGTTAGAAAGTAGATTAATCAAGATTTGCTTGAGGCGACGCTCGTCTGCAACGCAGGTGGTCACGGTATGGTCAAACTGACTGCTAAGCTGCAACCCGCGATCGTAGGCCTGTTCGCGCACAAGCGTCAGACAGTAGCTGCACAGATCCAACACATTGATGGTGATGGGAGCGAGCGAGTCCTGCCCAGACTCCACTTTCGCCAGGTCTAAAATATCGTTGATGAGCAAGAGGAGATGGTCGCCGCTGCTATGAATGTGGCTCATATACTCTGCTTGTTTGGCGTTTAGCGCTCCAAAAATCTGCTGCTCTAGCAGTTGCGATAACCCCAGGATCGCGTTGAGAGGCGTGCGTAGCTCGTGGCTCATGGTGGCTAGAAACTCGCTCTTAGCACGATTGGCAGCTTCAGAGAGCAGTTTCTCGTGCTCTAGTTCTCGCGTGCGTTCTTTGACGAGATGCTCCAGTCGTTCGTAGCTTTGGGCGTTGGAGATGGCGATCGCCGCTTGATCGGCGATGCGCTGAAGCAATTGAATCTCTTCTTCTGTAAAGGTGCGCTGGCAGGTAGTCGTTTGCAGCGCGATCGACCCAAAAAGCTGACCGTGAATCAAAATAGGAGACCCAAGGACAGACAAAGTTCCTGCTTGTTCAACTTGCATCTGGCGAGTTTTGGTTGGCAACTCCTGACCGTAATCAGGGGAGTGGAAAAAGCGACGTTGCCAGAAATCTGATGCTGAGTCCAGCAAATCGGGCCAGTCTGAGAGGGGTACCCGGAGACTAAGCTGAGAGATCACCTGCTCGTTGGCGCGCCATTCATTCCGCACCTGCACGTCTTCAGCAATGGTAAGAATCAGCACGCGATCGACGTTGAAGCTTGCTCCAGTTAGGTTCGCGATTTCCTGCAAGATGTAGTCGGCATCCAGGCTGGAGTTGATGGTTTGGCTAATCTGGTTGAGCAGTTGTTCGCGCTGTGCCTGCTGCTGTACCTGGCTAAACAGTTGCGCCTGCTGAATGGCGATCGCCACTTGTATTGCCAATGGCTCTAGCAACGCGATTTCAAACGGCTGCCACTGGCGCACACTAGAGCACTGATGCACGGCCAAAATGCCCCATAGCTGCTCGCCCTCCATGATGGGCACAACGACCTTTGCAGTGATATGTAGCTGCTGCATAATGTCGAGATAATCAGCAGGTAGCCCCAGTTGGGCAATATCGTTCACGATGTAAGTCTCGCCCCGTTCATAAATAGCAGCACGATCGCGATACCAAACATGATGCGGGCTGTTTTCGGTATAAATATCCCACTCTGGTGCGACTGCATCTGCTAGAAGAGTGCCTGTACCGTCAGTGTCAAAGCGATAGATGAGTACGCGATCGGTCTGTAAAAACTGTCGCACTTCTACCACTGTGCGATCAAGAATCTCCTGTAGATTGAGGGATTGTCGAATGCTAAGAGCAATGGTGCCCAGTAGCCGATCGCGTTCTGCTTGTTGATGAAGTTGTGTTTCGGCTCGCTTGCGATCGGTAATATTGCGTTCGATCGCCAGCACTTCATCCTTGCCACACACCACCATGCGAGATTCCTGTTCTCGTGTCTCGCCGTCGATGACAATTTGGTACTCAAACGTTTGCACGGTGCCTGTCTCCAGTGTCCGTGCAATGCACTCCAAGCGCTCTTGTGCCAACTTAGGCGGTAAATATTCCTGAAATTTTCTGCCAATTAGTTGATCAAGTGGCAATGCCAATTCACTGGCGCGATCGGTCTTACAGTCCAAATTGGTGCCATCGCGATGATGTCGAATCCAAAAATCTGGAATGGCGTTGAGCAAGGCGCTGTTTTTAGCTTCACTTTCACGCAGCGCTTGCTCGGCTTGCTTTTGCTCGGTAATGTCTCGCCCTGTTGCCTGAAACTCAATGACATTGCCCTGTTCGTCAAAAAGGGCGCGATCAGTCCACTGATGCCAACGCAAGGCACCATCAGCCGTGATAAATAGTTGGTCTGACGTAATAGCAGGACAGTCGCGATCGAGTGAAGCAATTTTCTGCCGCAGTTCCTCCTGCACGTATGCTGGTGCCAGAAGGATAAAGTTTTGCCCAATCAGTGCTTCACGGGTTTTGCCATGAACGCGACAGTAAGCATCATTGACGAAGGTGACGGTGCCATCGGGCAAAAAGCGATCGATCATCTCCGTTTGGTCTTCAACGACCGCCCGATAGCGGGCTTCACTCTGCTGCAACGCAAGCTCTGCCTGTTTGCGCTCGGTGATGTCTTCGCTTGTTCCTTCGTAATACAGCAGCTCACCATCGGCACCATGCACCGCACGGGCGTTCTCAGCAATCCAGATTTTGCGCCCATCTTTGCAATAAACTTCAGACTCAAACTCTGAAACACTGCCCTGCGTTTGCACAAGATAGATGAATTCCGCACGACGATCGCGATCGACATAAACCTGATGCTGAATATCGGTCAGGGTCGCCATTAGCTCTTCGGGTGAGTCATAGCCATAAAGCCTTGCCAGCGCTGCATTTGCACTCAAATAACGCCCGTCTGGTGTTGATTGAAAAATTCCTTCGATCGCGTTTTCAAAGATACTGCGGTATCTTGCGTCTGCCTGCTGTGGTTCAGCCATTTCTGCCTGCATTTCTAGCCCCGTCTGCACTTGCTTGCGTTCAGTAAGATCAACGGCAATGCCGATGAAACCGATCGTGTGTCCGTCAGCATCATGCAGCAAGGTGTTGGTGACTTCTGCCCAAAACGGGTGACCATCCTTGCGTTGCAAGAGCAGTTCTCCTTGCCAGGGAGTGGTGTTATTGGTGCGTGTGAGGATTTTGTGGGCGATTTTACGACCAGTTTCACGAACTAACAGCAGGTCAATCGTTTTGCCCGTAACCTCTGCGGCTTGCCATTGAAAAAGCACCGCTGCATAGCGACTCCAATAGGTAATCTGCCCGCAACGATTGGTAGCAATGACAGCATGACAGACCTGATCAAGTAGCGATGCCTGAAAAAGAACGTGCTGCGAATGGTCTTGGTTCTGGCGTTCAATGTCACAAAGAATTTGCTGCAACGCTTCAAAAGCAGAAGCATCTCGACAATATTGCCGCAGACTCCCAAATTGTTCTGCTTTCATGCAGGTTGCCGAAATAAGTCTACTGAGCCGTGACAAGCTGTTTGAATCATCGCTGGCACCTGGTTGAGACAAGCAGCTACCAACAAGGCGTTTGAATGCAACTTCATTAAATGCATTGTAATCGATGCAAAGGCGCAACGCTAAGTTGACCGTACCCCACGCGTTATTGGAAGAGAAACACATGGTAACGCAGAATCAATTTGTAGGGCTTGTCCGCGTTGCTCAATACAAGTATGATTCACATTCATTCCCGACCCTTCTCCCCAAGGAGAGAGTAAAAGTCTTGTCCCCTCTCCTTTGGGGCTACGGTGTATATACAAGTCTTCTAAATGGGCATGCGTCTGGTTTGATCCTCCCTAACCCTCCTTAAAAAAGAGGGAACCAGAGCGGCAATCCCCCTTTTGAAGGGGGATTGAGGGGGATCGAGGAGGGTTTTAGAGTCTGACATGAGATTATACACAGTAGCCTTTTGGGAGAGAGTTAGGGTGAGGGCGCATGGCATCATTCATCCTGCTATTCAGCAACGCCCAGGTGAGTGGCACATCGCGTAACGGTCAGCTTGATAGAGCCTTTGAAGCGGTATGCCTGCTTGCGCGATCGCTTAGCCTACACGCAATCTCCTTAGCTGGTCTACTTTCGGTTAATGATGGAGTAGTGGAATGCGTAGTAGTCAACGTCAATACATCGACTATTGGAAGCGTTTGACGACTCTGGTTAGATGATTAATCTAGTCCAATAGGTATTAATCTCATTAAAAACAATGCCGAGAAAACCTGTGATTCTCATTAGCAATGCCTCAAGTTTCACTGCGTGATCTGGTTGCCCAAGCTTGCTCTGGTGAGCATTTGGTCAGCTTCCCGACGGACACTGTACCAGCACTCGGCAGTCGCCCCGATCGCGCCGACCTCATTTTTGCCGCCAAACAGCGCGACCCGGCTAAACCACTGATCTTAATGGCAGCCACGATCGCAGAATTATGGGCATACGTCACGGGTAGCCCCGCCGAACGCCAACTCTGGCAGCAGGTTGCCGAGCGTTACTTGCCAGGAGCCTTAACGCTGGTGCTACCTGCCAGCGATCGCGTACCGCCAACCATGAACCCGACACAACCGACCACCATTGGTGTGCGTGTGCCCAATCATGCCGTTGCCATTGCCATTCTTGCGCGGACGGGTCCCCTCGCCACCAGCAGCGCCAACCGTTCTGGGCAACCTGCTCTGCAAACAATGGCTGAAATTGTCGCCGCGTTTCCTCGTGTGTTTACCCTGTCGCCCCACGAAAACGAGGACACAACAGTTCCCAACACCATTGCACCGACAACAGGTGTACCGTCAACCGTTATCCGCTGGACTGGGAACGGATGGGATCTTTTGCGGCAGGGGGCAGTGAGCTTTGGAGATGAGGAGTGAGGAGTGAGGAGTGAGGAGTCAGGAGTCAGGAGTCAGGAGTCAGGAGTCAGGAGTCAGGAGTCAGGAGTCAGAAGTTAGGCGCTGACGAGGATGTATGTTCTTGTAAGCTCAAACGGTCAATCCACGAGTCATGAACCTCTGAGTATGGACGGCGAACCGCTGAGGAACAAGAATTTAATCACCTCGGCGTTTTCCGTAGGGGCGCACAGCCGTGCGCCCCTACCTACGAACAATTTGTCGGTTTTATTTAATCCACGATCCTGAGCATCAAACACAAGGTGTTAGCCCCAGCCTCTAACCCTCTGCCTTCAAAGTACTTCACTCCCTACTCCCCACTCCCCACTCCCCACTCTTCCCCCACTCTTCACCAAAATAGGGCATTCTAAGTGCGGGGGCATAGGATTGTCTGGGGCGATATTCTGCACACAATGTAAGAGCATGAACTGGACTGATCTGGTGTGGTTGGGGATGGGATTAGCGCTGGGATTGAGTTGGCGTTGGCGATCGCTTCGATCGCGCTCTGCTGAAGCTGAATCGCCCTCGAATCATTGGGAGCAAGACTCGCCTTCATGGGAGCCACTGCAATTGGAATCGCTGCAATTGGCGTACCAGTTGGCAATGGCGATGAGTCAGTTTAAGGGAGGCTTTTTGGCGCGCACGTCGCACGAGCTGCGATCGCCGCTTAACGGTTTGATTGGGATGCAGCAGTTGATTCTGCAAGACTTGTGCGACAGCCCTGAAGAAGAGCGCGAGTTTATTGAGCAAGCGAATCAATCGGCGCTGAAGATGATCAAGGTGTTAGACAACGTTTTGGATGTGGCGAGGCTGGAGCATGGCACGGTCAAAATGGAGCTACAGCCGCTTCAGCTAGCAGCGCTGCTTCAGGCAGTGTATGACCTGACGTATCTGCAAGCCGCCGATCGCAATCTGAAGCTGCGGCTGATACTGCCTGATCCGGATCTCTATGTGCTTGCCGATCCGCGTCGTTTGCAACAGGTTTTGCTGCACCTGGTTGATACGTTAATGGTGCAGATGACGGAAGGTCGGATTCAAGTTTCTGTGCAGGCAGCAACAGGCTACGCGCATATCTGGATTGATAGCGATCGCGCGATCGACTTGAGCGAACCGATTGACCTACTGCATCTGCCTTCCGAGCCTACAGCAGCGATCCCGTCACCAGGGCTAAATTTACTCACGCTCCAGATTCTCGTATCACTGATGCAGGGAACGCTGACGTTGCTGGCTCCCGCTGCCGAAACCGCTGCTGACGAGGCAGACAACCTTCAGGCGCGGGTGCAGTGCTCAATACCGCTGGTGGTGCCGGATTAGGCGAGTCTAAACGCACAGAGCAGACTTCACCCTACGTCTTTCCTTGATCAAGGGTTTCGGCAACGCGTTTGAGGCGACGGAGCTGTGCTTGCATGTCATCACGAGTCCAGTTCGCGGCGAAAGTGTTAAACCCAAAGCGAATGAGGGGGTTGGGAATCGTGAATTCAAAGCGATTGAGCAGACGTGTGCCAAGCAGTTCGGGGTTACACTCCCAGCGATCGCGTCCCCTAAAAAAGCCGTTGAACTCCCACACAATTAAACCGGGTTCCCGCTGAATCACCACACTGTTGAGTGCAGGCTGCAAGACAGGCATCTGCATCACAAAGCGACTACGCCCGCCTAGATCGGTAGACCATTCGTCGATCGGTTCACAGCGCAGGGCAGGATTGAGCCACCGATGCATTAACTCGCGCTCAATGAGGCAACGTTCTACCGTTGTCGCACTGGCATTAATTTGAATGGATTGCTCAAAAACCTGCGGTTCGGACATATTTTCTCTGTCAGGTTTTATGCTTCTAAAGATCGATGAGTTGGTTGCCTGCCCCGTATAAAATAGACGCGATTAGCTTCAATGTCTTCTGCATCACGGGCAATTCGCTAGGCACGGTGAGGCGTTGGTTGCCTCCAGTTTAGATCGCTTGAAGGCTAGAGCGTCGATCGCAAATTAAGGCTCAGACTTTACCGATTATGCGGTATATCTCTAGTCAGTTACCTTTGTCCAAAGGTTGTTTTGTACGTTTTCTGCCGAATTTGAGGGTGATTTAGGCAATCATGAACGAAATTATGCAGCACATTGGTCACGTATCTGGGGTGCAGACATTGGCTTTGGCGAGTGCTTTACTGGCGCAAGCCCCGCCGCCTGAGCCAGTAGACTCCAATCCGGTTGTCTCACCTGTGACCCAATTTTTGGCAGCACTTGGGTTAGGCGCACTGGGTCCCACCGTTTTGAATCTGGTTGGGGCAATTCTGATTCTTGTGATTGGTTTAATCATTGCCCTAGTAGTCAGTAAGGTCGTTGCTGGCTTACTCAAACGGACAGATATTGACAATCGCATTGCCAACTCGGTTGTACGACAGCAGCCTGGTAGTGAGCCGTTTCCGATCGAGAAGCTCATTGCCAGCGTTGTTTTTTGGATTATTGCGGTTGTAGCAGCAGTAGCGTTCTTGGATGCGCTGAAGCTCACTACAGTCTCTCAACCGCTGACCAATTTTCTGAATCAGATTTTTGCTTACCTGCCCAAGCTGGGTTCGGCTGCCATTTTAGTGGCGATCGCCTGGCTGCTGGCAACCCTGGCAAAAACGGTCATGATTCGGATTGCGCAAAGCTTTTCGCTAGATGAACGCCTTTCGGAGACAGCGCCACCCGTTGAACCAGGGGCTGCGCCAGCGACATCGGCACCCACAGAAACACCGTTTCTGCTAAGCGAAACGCTGGGCACCGCTCTGTATTGGTTGATCTTTCTCTTCTTCTTGCCGCTGATTCTGGGTGTGCTGGATTTGCAGGGTCCGCTTCAGCCCGTGCAGAATTTGCTGAACGATGTTCTCGCTGCTCTGCCCAAGCTTTTGAAAGCAGTGCTCATTGGCGTAGTGGGCTGGGTGATCGCTCGTGTTGTGCGAGGGATTGTCACAAATTTGTTGACGGCTGCTGGAGCCGATCGCATGGGAGCACGCTTTGGCTTGAGCCGTAGCACAGGCGGACAATCGCTTTCCTGGCTGGTTGGCACGGTCGTTTATGTGTTGATTTTAATTCCCACTGCTACCGCTGCCCTGGATGCACTCCAGATTCCTTCGATCTCTGGTCCAGCCACAGCGATGCTGAATCAAATTCTCAACGCGCTGCCTCAACTCTTTACAGCGGTGTTGATTCTGGTTGCAGCCTATGTGCTGGGCAAGTTTGCGGCAGATTTGGTGACAAACATTCTGACCAGCGTTGGCTTTAACAACATCTTTTCGTGGCTAGGCATTCAGTCAACGCCGTATACGCCTGCGCTACCTGCGTTTACAAACGTGCAACCCCCGCTAGAAGAGCAAACCACACTCCAGGAATCGCGTTTGGCAACGGTGCCATCGGCGCGCACGCCCTCAGAAATTGTGGGTGTGATTGTACTGGTTGGCATCATCCTGTTTGCGGCGGTTGCTGCGATCGATGTGCTGAACTTTGCTGGCTTGAAAGCGATCGTCCTTGGGCTGCTCACGATCTTTGGTCGTGTGCTGTCAGGTTTGGTGGTGTTTGCGATCGGGCTTTACCTGGCAAACCTTGCCTACAGCCTGATCAGCAGTTCCAACACGTCCCAGTCAAAAATTCTCGCTCAAACGGCACGAGTGGCAATTATTGCGCTAGTGGCAGCGATTTCCCTAGAACAAATTGGCATTGGTCTCAATATTGTTAACCTTGCATTTGGGTTGCTGTTGGGAGCTGTGGCAGTTGCGATCGCGATCGCCTTTGGCTTGGGCGGTCGTGATGTGGCAGGCGAACAAGTGCGAGAGTGGCTGGCATCGTTCAAGCAGAAATAGCTGCCAGCTCAAGTTTCGTGGGTTGAGTTTTTAGACGAGCGGTCAGTGGTCAGCCGATCACTGACCGCTCAATCGCTAGAGACCGACTCACGCGTGATTGACATCCTAACCACCAGCCGCCTGTAACCTCTTATCCTAGTAAAGAGGCACAAGGTTCGAGATCACAATGGCAGACATCAGACCCATTCAGGTAATTGGCGGCGGTTTAGCAGGCACTGAAGCGGCATGGCAAATCGCGCGGGCAGGCATCCCCGTCATTCTGTACGAAATGCGACCACAGCGGTTGAGTCCGGCGCACCATTCGGAGCACCTGGCAGAGCTAGTCTGTAGTAACTCGTTTGGGGCACAGTCGAGCGATCGCGCTTCTGGTCTGCTGCACGAAGAGCTACGACGTTTAGGGTCGATCGTCATTGGCAAAGCAGATGAACATGCGGTTCCAGCGGGTGGAGCGTTAGCGGTCGATCGTGCTGTTTTTAGCCAAAACCTGACGGAAACGCTTGCCCAGCATCCTTTAATTGAGCTGCGACGTGAGGAAGTTACCGCTATTCCAACGGAAGGGATTAGCGTTTTGACGACAGGACCGTTGACCAGTCCTGCGTTAGCCGAGGATCTCCATCGCTTCACAGGCATGGAATACATGAGCTTCTTTGATGCTGCCAGCCCGATCGTAGTGGGCGAGTCGATCGACTTTGAGGTGGCGTTTCTCGCGTCTCGGTACGATCGAGGTGAAGCGGCTTACCTTAACTGTCCGATGAACCGGGAGCAATACCTTCATTTTTGGCAAGAGCTGGGTCAGGCAGAGCAGGCAGAACTGAAGGACTTTGAGCAGGAAACCGCGAAGTTCTTTGAAGGCTGTTTGCCGATCGAAGAAATGGCGCGGCGTGGCGAAGATACCATGCGCTACGGTCCCCTAAAGCCAGTCGGACTGTTCGATGCCCGTTTAGGAGACTTCCGCGAACCCGAAAACAAAGCCAAGCGCCCTTATGCAGTGGTGCAGCTTCGGCAGGAAGACCGAGCAGGACAACTGTGGAACATGGTCGGCTTCCAGACGAATTTGCGCTGGGGCGAGCAAAAGCGCGTGTTTCACCTCATCCCTGGCTTAGCGAATGCCGAATTTGTGCGGATGGGCGTGATGCACCGCAACACGTTTATTAACGCCCCTGAACTACTCCACACCACCCTGCAATTCAAGCAACGCGAAACGCTCTTAGCGGCAGGGCAATTGGTGGGTACAGAAGGCTATACGGCGGCGGCGGCTGGCGGTTGGTTGGCTGGCACTAATGCCGCACGCGTCGCTTTCGGGCAAACGCCGATCGCGCTACCCATGACTACGATGATGGGTGCATTGTTCGATTTCATCAGCTCTGCCTCACCCAAACACTTCCAGCCGATGCCACCCAACTTTGGGATTCTGCCAGAACTCCCCAAACGCATTCGCAACAAGCAAGAACGATATGGCGTGTACCGCGATCGCGCCTTTACCGATCTGTCGGCATGGATGAATCAGCTTTGCGTGGCGGCATAGGGTAAAAAAGTCGTTGGTTTTTAGCGGTTAGACTCATTTCTTACGCTAATGCCTAGAAGAGCGCTGCCAGCACGAACTTTTAGCCTGTCATGGCTGCGATCGATGCCGTTAGGATCGTGGATTAAATAAAACCGCCAAAGTGTTCGTAGGTAGGGGCGCACGGCTGTGCGCCCCTACGGAAAACGCCGAGATGCTTAAATTCTTGTTCCTTAGCGCCTGAAGTATCGATCGCAGGCTGAGACGCGTCTTCCCTCACTCCTCACTCCTCACTCCTCACTCCTCACTCCTCTCCCGCTTCAACCCAGCTTCTTCAGACACCGTGAGCGCTAGTCCAGTCCAGTCAATGTCACCTTTGCCGTTTGCCACAGCGGCGAGCAGTCGATCGTGCAGCAGGCTGGCAAGTGGCAGGGGCATTTGGCTGGCGCTCGCAGTTTGCAGTGCTAGAGTCACGTCTTTTAAGCCTAAAGAGAGCTTGAAGCCTGCGGGTTCGTATTGCTGTTGCGCAATCATGCGCCCGTAGTTTTGGTAGATGGGGCAGGCAAAGAGCGTCTGCCCGAAGAGATTGGCGATCTGAGTACGATCGATCCCGTTCTTTTCTGCCAGGGTGAAGGCTTCTGCCATCGCTTCGATCGCTGAGATGATGAGAAAATTGCCTGCAAGCTTGACCACGTTTGCAGCCCCAGCTTCGTCTCCAAAGTCAAAGATCCCTTGCCCCACTTTTTCCAGCAGTGGGCGGACTCGCACTTTAGCCGCGTCGTGCCCCGACAGACAAAGCCAAAGCTTTCTAGCAGCCACGGCATCGGGGCGACCAAAGACGGGTGCTGCGAGGTAATGTGCGCCTTGCTGTTCGTGCTGTGCTGCCAGTTTTTGCGCTGTTGCGGGTGCCACTGTGCTCATGGAAAGGTGGACACTATCAGCCGTCAAGCTGCTTAAAAGGCCCTGTTTGCCCAGCACAACCTCTTCCAACGCCTGATCGTTTGACAACAGGGTAATGACAATACCACCCGGTTCCACGACCTCTGCTGGAGAAGCGACTGCGATCGCGCCCTTTTCAACGAGTGGTTGCGCTTTTGCCGCCGTCCGGTTGTAGACGCGTAGCTGGTAGCCCGACTCCAGCAAGTTAGTCGCTAAGGGCAAGCCCATGCTGCCCAAGCCCACAAAGCCAATTACACCACTCATTCGCAAATCTCCTTGTGCTTGCCATCTTGCTGTGTACGCGCTGACTTTTGAGAGCGCAGACGTTCAAAACTGTGTGAGTCGTTAACAAAGCAGGTATAAGACGATGATTTTCGTAGTTAGAAGTTTGTCGTCGGCAGATTATCAGTCATTGGTGTAGTGTTCTTGAACATCTAAAAGCGATAGTATCTATGCAACTACAAAACGACATCTGTTATTGGTGATAGGGAGCGTTTCCCTTGTAGGGTAGTCTCGCCATGCTCAGTCTTCAAGATCTGTTTGGTAGCCCTTGATACACACTTAGAATGTGTTGATACATAAAGATCGAGCTGAGAAGCAAGCTTAAGTCAAAGAATCGTGCAACTATAAAGAAAAGCTTAAGAGGTTCACAGTGTATGGTCACTCCCAACATGATGAGACAGCTTTGGGCTTTAGTGGAGTCTACTCAAGTCAACACTCTGCTGCAATTTGAAGATTCCGATCTGGTGCAATTTCTGCTCAAGCGATTCAAAGCCCAACAGTCGATCGATGCTCAGGACGCTAGAAACCTTGATACCTACATTCAGTCAAAGTTGCCGCTCATTCGGGATCTTGCCGAAGATCGGCAATCGATTAACCAGGGAAGTCACTGACGCTGAACATTAACCAAGCCCTCGCGCTCCATTTTATTGACCGCAGCTTAAGGGCATACTGCTATGAATAACTGGTTAGGCATTGCTTTAGCGGCTTATGTGATTGGAGCCACCATCGAAGGCGTGAATGCAGCCAGTCAGCTCTCCCACTCGTCGCTAGCCACTTCTGATCGCGCTGAAACCAACGCTTCAAAATCAGCCGATCCACCCCAAGGACGGTGGCAAGTTTTTACAGCGATCGCAGCCGTTAGCGTTTGTGGTGCCTGTCTCTGGCCCTGTCGCTTGATTCATCGGTCGGTCAAAGCAATTCAGCCCTGTCGTGATGCCTGAGTTAAGCTTATTTTTTAGCCTGTACTGTGCTTAAGCGATCGACAGACCGTTCTAATCGATTCGCGCAGCCAGCACGTTGCCTCGTCTTGATCGCTTAACGTGTTCCACAGCATGGATACCATCCACGGTTTTGTTTTGACCGGAAGCTCAAAAATTTTCAACTGGCAGATGCTTGCCAGACGTAATGCGACTCGCTGCGGTACCGCTGCCACTAAATCAGTAGACGCGATCGCGAAGGGCAAAACCAGCATATGCGGCGTTGTTAAGGTGATGCGACGCTCTAAATTTTGTTCGCGTAACACTCGATCAATGGCACCAATGCTATCGCGGCGGAGTGTGGTCAACGCATGAGAAAGGTTGATAAACGTTTCTAAACTCATGGTGCCCTGCTCCAACGCTGGATGCCCCTGGCGGGCAATGCCCACAAAGCGCTCTTCAAAGAGGGGTTCGCATTGTGTTTGCCGTGGTGGATGGGAAAATACTCCCAACGCAACCGCGATCGCTCCCTGTTCTAATAGGGTTCCAGCGCTATCCTTCTCAAAGCCAAGCAAGCGAAAATCGACCAACGGCGCTGTTTGGTGACAAAACTCTAGCAGCGGTGGGACGAGCACAAAGCTGGTGTAATCTGAGCTGCCAAGGGCAAAACTTCGATCACTGGTCGTTGGTTGAAAGGTCTGGCTGGAGGCAACGGCTTGGCGAATTTGCTGCAATGCCGCCAAAATGCCAGGGGCGATCGCCTGTGCCTTCAGCGTTGGTTGCATCTGCCGCCCTAGCCGCACGAACAGTTCATCTTCAAACAAAACACGCAAGCGGTTGAGTGCAGCACTCATCGCAGGTTGTCCAATCTGAAGCTGCTCGGCAGCAAGGGTGACGCTCCGTTGCTCTAGCATGGCTTCAAAGGCAACCAGCAAATTCAGGTCGATCGTGGCTAAATTTATTGATTTCATTGATACTAACTATCGTCAGAATTAGCTTGTTCAATAGTTTAACGGTTGATATAGTGCTTTTAAAGCGAAATCAACCAGGATAACGATGAACATGCCACCAAAAATCGCGCTAGTGACCGGCAGCCATAAAGGATTAGGCTAGGCGATCGCCCGTCAGCTAGCTCAACAAGAAGGGATTCAGGTCATTGTGACTAGCCGCAAGGAACAAGACGGTCTCGCCGCACAGCAACGGTTGGCAGCAGAAGGGATTCAGACGGACTATCATCCCCTGGACGTTACCAACGCCGCAAGCGTGCAGCAACTGACCGCATGGGTGCAGCAAACCTATGGCAGAGTCGATATTTTGGTTAACAATGCGGGGGTTAATCCCACCATGCAGCCTGAAGAAGCCAGTCTGCTCACGGTACAGCTAGAAACGATGCTTGCAACTCTGGAAACGAACGTGCTGGCAGTCGTTCGCATCACGCAGGCACTCTTACCGCTCATGCAAGTACAGAACTACGGTCGCATCGTGAACGTCTCTACCGAGATGGCATCGCTACCGACGATCGGCAATGACTACTATCCGCTCGCGCCCTCTTATCGCCTTTCTAAGATTGGGCTGAATGGCTTCACCGTGCTTCTGGCGAAAGAGCTTCAGGGCACCAACATCTTAGTGAATGCGTACTCCCCTGGCTGGATGAAAACAGATATGGGCGGCTCAGAGGCACCGTTCACAGCCGATGAGGGAGCCGAAACGGCTGTCTATCTAGCAACCTTGCCAGACCACGGCGCACAAGGTAAATTCTTTGCCGAAATGCGGAAGTTTGGCGGCGCGATCGCGCTTGCCTGGTAAAGCTTGTTCTGCTTGGTCTCGCGATCGTTGCCAATTGCCTCGTGTTTATGCTCGGTCGTTGCCCTCATGCTTGGCAAGCTTTCGCTCGTTGACTAACGTAAGGCTAACCCATTCGCCCTTGCTGTCATAATGACGGATTAGTCGCTGTCGGTGCTTTGGTGCCAGCAGCCAGCCAACCTCTAAAAAGAAGGGTTGTCTTGTTTGAAGGTGAACAGGACTGGTGGACGAGGCTCCATCTGGCAGTAGCAGCACTTGTACGGGCAAGGAACCCTGGTCAAACTTCAGGCGAGATCCATCCACGATCGCGGTCGATCGCACAGTCGCTCCCTCCCCGACACCAAACGTAAGCTGCTGCACGATCTGGTTGTCACCGTTACGGCTGATGTGCAGGTTTGTTAGATAAACGGTGGGCGATCGCCAATCGGGGTACAGCGTGACGGCTTCACCCTCCCACTCGCCAAGTAGATCGTCTACCGTTAAGAGTGGACGCTCGGCTGCATTGCTTCCTGCACGCTGTTCACGAATGAGGGTGAGTTGATGCAGGTTGCTTTCGCGATCAAAAAGCTGCACCAGGCGTAAGCGGCGATCGCCTGCAATCAGTCCTAACTCAGCACCAAAGTCTGAAAAAGGACCAAACTGCGTTGACCCTTGAGAAAACGCGCCCTCGTCAAAGAACAGTACGCCTCGACCGAGAGTACTGTAAACCAACACCTTTTCGTCGATCGGCTCTTGTGTCTGAAAAGAAGCGCCTGCTGCTGGGTCACTGGTCGAGGGATAGCGTCGAATAGTCTGACGCACCGTCTGATTGTTGTCTAATCCTTCTAATGAGACGATCGTTGGTGTTTCTTCACGCAGCTCACCTGCTGGAGAAAAGCGAGCAAACGATCCTTGCCACTCGCCCAGATTTTCTAATAAACACTGCCATTGGGATTTCATGGGAAGGAGTTAGAGGGATGAGGGCTGAGAAAGGGAGCAAGGGAGAGACGGGACTTAACGCTTAACTTTCTTTCCTCCTTACTCCTCTCTCCTCACCCCTTACTTCACTGCAATGCGTCGCACGGCAAAGAGACTACCCATAATACCCACAGAACCTCCGAAGCCCAGCAAAATCAAGGGTAAAAGAATCGTGCGTAACGGACTAATTTGCACCCCGTTTGCTAGAAATTGGACAAATTCGGGCTGTTGAGTGAGTAAGTTGTTGAGAAAGTGTTGAACGCTGCTAATCAGACCCCAGGACAGCACTGCTCCAGTAACGCCAAACGTCACTCCCTGAAGGATAAACGGCAGGTAGATCCAGCTAGTCGTTGCGCCCACAAGCTGCATGACTTCGATTTCTCGTTTACGTGACATGACGATGAGTCGAATCGTGGTGGTGATGACCGCGATCGCCGTCAAGGTCAGCAGCGTAGTTACTGTCAGGCTAATCCAACTTAAGCCCCGGTTTAGTTGCCCGACTCGCTGTACGGCTTCGTCCACATACTGTACTTCGTCTACGCCTTCAACCTTGGAGAGCGTTTGCGCGATCGCGGGGACATCCTGCGACGATCGTGCCTTGACCTTAAGCTGATCGACGAGCGGATTACCGTCCAACTGCTTCGTCGCACCGCTGATATCTGATACGCCTAAATCGTTCACCAGTGCTGCCCACGCGGCTTCTTTGGACACAGCCTGTGTGTCTGCTACTCCCGGTATGGCGGCGACGATCGGTTTCAGTGTGTCTGCCTGTACGCCAGTATCCAGATAAACAGAGACTTCTAACTGGCTGCCAAACTGGTTCAGCAGCCCTTCCAGTTGCCACGAAGCCTGAAGGCTAACCCCAAACAGGAAGAGCAATACCGTTACAGTGCTGATGGCTGCCCAGTTCATCCAGCCGCCTCGTCGCAAGCCTAGCAGCGTTTCGCGGAGCAAGTAATCTAGCTTGGTCAGAAATTGAAACACGCACGCTTCCTCAATGTCCGTCTCAACGCTTATTCGTCCTCATCGAGATGCTCGGCGACCTCACGGTAAAGGTTGAGAATGTGGCTATCTTTGAGGCAGTAAAAGACGTTGCGCCCCTGCTTGCGGTAGCTGACCAAACGCATTGCCCGTAGCGCTCGAAGCTGATGAGACACCGCTGATTCTGTCATTTTAACGGCGGCTGCCAGATCACAGACACAAAGCTCCTGTACTGCCAAAGCAGACAAAAGACGGAGGCGGTTTGCATCGCCCAATAAGCTAAAAAACTCTGCCATGCGCTGTGACTTTTCAACGCTGAGCAGGTCACGGTGCAGTTGGCGAGCGCTGGATAAGTTAACAGGATGCTGGATAGTACAGTTTAGCTCCTCCTCTAAGGAAGCAGCAAGCTGATTAGTGACGATCGATTTGAGGCGAGGCATAGCTAGACCCCTGAAGAATAGAACGCGAAAAGCGCTTTGGGTTTTGAGTTGGTCGCTGTACTGCGATCGACATCACGCTTACTAAGGATCGTGGATTAAATAAAACCGACAAATTGTTCGTAGGTAGGGGCGCACAGCCGTGCGCCCCTACGGAAAACGCCGAGGTTGTTAAATTCTTGTTCCTAAACAGTAATTCTTACTCATCGAAGCAGTACGTGTGACAAATTCATAGCACAAATTAAAAACTTTTGGTAGCGCTATCACCCTTAAGTCTAAAGCTTTGAGCATAGAACAGGGTGACTCAGCACGATCGCAATTCACCTAGCCTAGCGCCGGGTCGCTATTCTGCCTGCTTTAATCTGCATCGTTCAGTAACAGACTACATCGTAAATTTTCACGAAAATGGCGCTCTTGCCCAACTTTCGTTTCAGCTTCTCAGTAAAGGTACTACGTGCGATCGACGTTGTAAGACCACTATGAAGTAGGTTAAAGTCAATCAACTCAGGCAATTGTCTTACATGACTGTCTCCGTGTAACTCAGTCAGACAGGTAAACAATTTCTGATAAAATCTTATAAAAAGTTAAGAATAGCTGCGACTCCCTCATGAATCTATTAATTGTGGGTGCCACTGGCACTTTAGGAAGACAGATAACCCGCCGCGCCTTAGATGAGGGCTATCAGGTTCGGTGTTTAGTCCGCAGCGTGAGAAAAGCAGGATTTTTAAAGGAGTGGGGCGCAGAACTGGTGCAGGGCGACTTGTGCGTGCCAGAAACCTTGCCAGCAGCCTTAGAAGGCATTGAGGCTGTGATCGATGCAGCGACGACGCGGGCAACTGATTCACTCAATGTTAAGCAAGTTGACTGGAACGGCAATGTCAACCTCATTCAGGCGGCAAAGCTCGCAAACGTCAAGCGCTTCATCTTCTTTTCAATTCTGGATGCCGAAAAATATCCTGTCGTGCCATTGATGGAAGTTAAACGCTGTGCCGAACTCTTTTTGGCAGAATCGGGGCTGAACTACACAATCTTGCGTCCTTGTGGTTTCTTGCAGGGATTGATCGGACAATATGCGATTCCGGTGCTGGAAGGGCAATCCGTTTGGGTCATGGGCGATACGTCGCCAACGGCTTATATGGATACGCAGGACGTTGCTAAGTTTGCCATCCGCGCGCTCAAAGTGCCAGAGACGGAGAACAAAACCTTTCCTGTCGTTGGTTCGCGTGCCTGGGGTGCGTATGAAATTATTCGCCTGTGCGAGCGGCTGTCTGGTCGGGAGGCGAAGATTACGCGGATGCCGATCGGTCTCATGCGTACAGTACGTCGAATCACACGCTTCTTTCAGTGGACGTGGAACATCTCCGATCGGCTGGCATTTGCGGAAGTTGTGTCTTCAGGTAAACCGCTGACCGCGCCGATGGATGACGTTTATACCGTGTTTGGGCTTGACTCTAGCGAGATGACAACGCTAGAAACTTATATGCAAGACTACTTCAGCCGTATTCTCAAAAAGCTGAAAGAGCTTGATTACGAAAAATCCAAAGGCAAGAAAAAAGGTGACAAGCAGCGAACCTACCCTCGCTTTTAAAGTCGCTTGGTAGTCTGTTTGACCGTTGGCTCTCCAACCAGTGGACTGCCCAAAATGGTATAGTCCCTAATACCTGATCATTGCCCCCTCAGCCGAGTCTTCGTCGTGCCTAAAGCTGGCATCATCTACAACGACATCAAGCCTGTTGCCTGTCGGACTGCCGAAGAAATGAAAGACAAGCTGGCTGCCTATGGCTGGGAAGTTTTTCTGGCAACGGGCGCTGGCGGCATTCTAGGCTATTCTGACCCGCAAAGTCCAGTTTGCCACCTGCCGATCGACTACCTGAATGCACCTGGGTTCGATCGCGACATGACGTTTGCGATCGTGCTTGGCGGCGACGGAACGGTGTTGTCTGCGTTTCGGCAAGTGGCGCCCTATGGCATTCCGCTGTTAACGGTGAATACCGGTCACATGGGCTTTCTCACGGAAACCTACCTAAACCAACTGCCACAGGCTCTTGAAGGCATTTTAGCGAACGAGTACGAGATCGAAGAACGCGCCATGCTTCGGGTGCAGGTGTACCGCGACGAGGCAATGCTGTGGGAAGCGCTCTGCCTGAATGAGATGGTGATTCACCGAGAGCCATTGACCAGCATGTGCCACTTTGAGGTCAAAATTGGCAATCATGCTCCGGTCGATATTGCGGCTGATGGGTTGATTGTTTCTACACCCACAGGCTCAACTGCTTACTCACTCTCAGCGGGTGGTCCAGTCGTGACCCCTGGTGTGCCTGTGCTTCAGCTAGTCCCCATTTGTCCCCATTCGTTGGCATCGCGGGCGTTGGTCTTTGCTGATACTGAGCCTATCACCATCTTTCCTGCCACACCCAATCGTATGGTGATGGTAGTCGATGGTAACGGCGGTTGCTATGTGTTTCCAGAAGATCGGGTACGCATTGAGCGATCGTCCCATCATGCTCGCTTCATTCGCCTGCGATCGCCAGAATTTTTTCATCTTCTGCGTGAAAAGCTTGGCTGGGGGCTACCTCACGTCGCTAAGCCCTCCTCTGTAGAACTGCCATAACCTAAAAGTCGTCTGGAAGTGCTACAACAGGAAGAACATCGCTAGGTATTCATTCCTAGTGACGTTCTTGCAAACTCAGTGATTGTGTAACTGATATTGTTCCCTAACTATGTATGAATAGCGTTCTTCCTGACTCAACCCCCTGCGTACTGCTGGTTGAAACCGATGAAGCACTGGCTAACCATGTCAGCCTTGACTTAAAAGAATCTGGCTACGACATTGTGATGGCACCCGATGCAGTGGGTGGGCTACGTCAGGCGACAGAGCTACAGCCTTCGTTGATCGTGGTCGATCGCATGTTAGCGGGCGAATCGGGGCTATGGTTCTGTAACCGTCTGCGATCGCTGGGCAACCGTGCCCCCGTCTTGCTGATGATGGCGCGAGATGGTGTGGACGATCGGGTTGCCTGCTTAGAGTCTGGTGCGGATGATTATTTTCTCAAGCCCTACCGAACGGAAGAATTTCTGAGGCTCGTGCGCCTTTACCTCCAGCCCGATAGTCCTGCTAGTGAGCGCTTACGCTTTGGCGACTTAATTTTGGATCTCTCGACTCGTCGCGCTTTGCGGAATGGACGGGCGATCGACTTGACGATGAAAGAATTTGAACTCCTCAAATATTTGATGGAACATCCCCGTGAAGTGCTGACACGTGAACAAATTCTGGAAAACGTGTGGGGCTATGACTTTGTGGGCGAGTCAAACGTCATTGAAGTGTACATTCGCTACCTGCGACTGAAGATCGAGGACGAAGGGGAGAAGCGCCTCATCCAAACGGTTCGCGGTGTTGGTTATGTGATGCGCGAAGCCTGAACCTGCACATTGAAACGTGACGTTAGGAACCCTACCATCGGTTTAGGCGACTAAAGAGAAGGGGTTAAACGTGATCGTTGAGGCGGTCGCCGGGTCAGCTTTGGACGTTCAGCCAAATCCCCAGCCTAAGTGATGGGTTAACGTCTCACTGCTAACGTCGCACAGGAGTAGACTATTGAGTTGGATGATGAGACAAGGGCGCGATCGTACAGCACCAAACCATTGGCATTCTTTGAGGCACCTCACAAGCGTTTTGCTTGCCTGCGTTTTGCTTGGTTGTGCCGCTTCAGTGCCAGCAGAACCACCCAACGTCGGCGTACCCGCTCCTCCCGCGTCTCCAGCGATCAAGCAACCAGCTACCGTGCAAACAACCGTCTCTGGTCAAATGCTGCCCCTCTCAGCACAAATCAACGTGGCGAATCAGGTGATTCAGCTTGAAGTGGCACGGACTGCCGCACAGCAAGAAATTGGACTTATGTATCGCACGGAACTGGCAAAAGACCGGGGCATGGTGTTTCTGTTTGATTCACCGCGTCGAGTTGGCTTCTGGATGAAAAACACCTTGATCCCTCTGGACATGGTTTTTCTGCTCAAAGGCAAAGTGCAAGCGATTTCTAACAATGCTCAGCCCTGCAAAGCCGATCCTTGCCCAATTTATGGTTCAAATGCCCTGGTGGATCAGGTGATTGAACTACGGGCTGGACGGGCGAAGGAGTTGGGTCTCAAACAGGGCGATCGCATCCTGTTGCAACAGTAAGCTGACCTTGCCGTAGCGTTTATCTCTCTTTTAACCCCCTTGATTTTGGGGCATCCAAAGACGGTGATCTTTCGGCAGATAGAGTTTGCTGCTGAATGTTGTCGCTAACATCGGCATCTAGTGCCAAGTTTCGTGTTGCCTGATGGCATGCTTGCTCTCAATTAAGTGGTGTGGTCGTAGCGAGTTTTTTGTGGTGGATAAGTTTGGTGAGCAAAAATTGCTCAAGTTAACAGCGTTTAGAGCGTCAGGTAAACCGGACTAAACGCGATCGCTTCAACCCTTTTGCGCGATCGTTCGCCGAACGCGCTCTTTTGCTTTACGTAAAAAAGCTGAGGCTATTTACAGAGCAACGGTTCGCTTCTGTAGATTCGCAGATGCCTTTTGCCACCGCACTTGTTTAAGTGAGCATTAGCAAGACATGGATGGCAGATCGGTTTTTAAGCGCTGTCTATGAGATGAAACTACACAGTCTACCTAAAATTATGTAGACAGATTAAAGACTCGTTGGCAGCCCTCTCAGCAACTTGCTCCTTAACCCACAATAGTGTCCTAGTCCAGAGGCGAACCATGACGATACCGACGACCTACTCTCGCTTGCTTCGGTTTTTACAGGAAGACCTGTCAATTTCGGCTGCGTCGATCGCTGTCGCCTTGCGTCATCGAGAGCATGACCCCGGTCCGCTGCCCATGATTCTTTGGCAGTACGGCTTAGTAACGCTCGAACAGTTAGATCAAATTTACGACTGGCTTGAACAAGCGTAAACGCGCGATCGCCGCTTCAACCTGTGACGTGTTATCCCTAGCGCCATCACGATCGTCTCAGCCATCGCGACCCTGTGGAATGCTGACCGTAAACGTTGTGCCGATTCCAAGCTCACTCTCGACTGAAATTTGCCCCTGGTGCAGATCCAAACATTTTTTGACGACGGTCAGCCCCAATCCCGTCCCGATGGCTCTCTGAGCGTTCTTACCCCGCACAAAGGGATTGTAAAGCTCCGCTAAATCTTCTTTGGCAATGCCAATGCCTTCGTCCTTCACCCGAAACGCGATCGCCTCGACTGCGGTGATCAGCGTGAACGTGATTGTACTTGACGGAGGTGAATATTTGATGGCGTTCGAGAGTAAGTTACTGAGCACGGAGTACATCAGGCGTGCATCCATCCAGGCGTGAGTGCGATCGCCCTGCTGCGAAAACTTAATGGCATGTTGAGGCTCATTGAGCAGGTGAAAATCTTCGATGAGATTGAGGCAAAACGTTTGGATCTCCACCTGGCTTGGGTTGTATTCTAGTTTCCCTGCATCTGCCCGTGCCAGCGTGAGCACGTCGTTTAACAACTGAGTCACGAGTTTGGCTGAAGCCTGAATACGGTAGAGGTTCTTTAACTTGGCTGGCTCCACTACCGACTTAAGCGTTTCCTCTAAAAGCTGAGCCGAGCCGAGAATATGACTGAGGGGAGTCCGAAACTCGTGCGAAATCAGGGAGAAGAATTGCAGTTTGAGTTCACTCAGTGCTTTTGCTTGCGCCAAGGACTGCTGCTGCGCTTCTGCCTGCTGACGTTTTGTCTTTTGGTAAGACGCTACGCTATAAATGCCAACGAGAATGACGACGGTAGAAAGTGCACCGACCAACTCAAGCAGCAGCCTATTTTCAAAGCCAGTTTGAAAGTATGCCGCTTGATCCTCTAAAAAAGCTTCTTCATTCGCTTGCAGTGCAGCCATGATTTGGCGCATGCTGTTTTGGTTCTGCCTGATTTGAGTCACCATTTCTTCTGGCGCGATCATATCCAATCGCTGGCTCTGCTGTTGCTCAATTAACTGTTGAAACAGAGCCTCTCTGCGATCGGTCAGGGCATTTAGTGCCGCAAGCCATTGCTGTTGTTTTGCTAGACGAATCGGGAACTGGTTTAGTTTAGCAAGCTGAAGTTTGAGGCTCTGAATGGTAGTTTGGTAGTCTTTTAGCTCACTTAAATCACCAAGTTGTACACGATCCACCCGCCTGAATTCAGTATAGGCAAGGCTAATGGATAACCCAGAAATAATTTGCAGCTTCTCGTTGCTCTGTCGCAACTGCTCCGCATTATTCGTTAAACGACGGGCGTTCCGATAGGAAAGAGCGCTAAGACTAACGACTAATATCAATGCCAAACAAAACCCAGCCGGAATCCATTTTCCTCTGAACGCCCCTTTCACTCGCTTCAAAAACTGTTTCACTTGCTTAAGCAACAGGATGAAGCGTCTAGGTAACCATCTCATAGTGACTGAGAGCAACGTATTTTTGATCATACAGTCCTTGAGCAAAGTACCGCTGGCAGAGGTTTTATGCTTGACTAAGTAAGCAAACATAATTAATTTGTAGATGCCGTAGTGCGATCGTCTCGCTCGCGGGCAAGATGCCTGCACTACACACGTAATTTAATCTGAGTCACCGACTTAATTGCTATAATTCATTTGCTACTTATGCTAAGGCTACGAATTTCGTCGGTAAAAACGACACATGAATGGTGAAAGAATAAGCCAGAAAAATGTCGTTATTGTTCGCCATTTCTCTACCGAAGACTAAAATCTGAATGTTGAAACCGTCATGCGTATTTTAGTGGTTGAAGACGATGTTCAGATTGCTGATTTGCTGGCAGAAGCATTAGCCAATCGTCAATATATGGTCGATACAGCACATGATGGAGCAGTGGGATGGGATTGGCTTCAAAGGCTAGAGTATGACCTGGTGGTGCTGGATCTAACGCTGCCGAAGTTGAGTGGTATTGAACTTTGCCAAAAATTACGTGACTACAATATCCCCACCCCTGTTTTGATGCTAACTGCCCGCGATACAATTTCCGACAAAATTGTTGGGCTTGATGCTGGAGCCGATGCCTACATTGTGAAGCCCTTCGACCTTGAAGAGTTGATGGCGCAAATTCGGGCGCTGTTACGACGCAGTGGTAGCTCGGCACCAAGCCCCAAAATGTGTTGGGGACAACTCTGCCTCGATTCCAGTACCTATGACGTTAGGTATGGCGATCGTCCCCTAGCCTTAACACCCAAAGAGTACGCGCTGCTAGAACTTTTGGTGACAAACGGGCGACGAGTCTTAAGCAGACCTGGGATTATCGAGCGCCTGTGGTCGTTTGATGAATCCCCTACTGAAGAAGCAGTCAAGACGCACATTAGAACGCTACGCCAAAAGCTGCGCGTCGCTGGTACTCCTGATGATCTGATCGAAACGGTGCATGGTTTGGGCTATCGGATGAAGCAGGTGGAATAGACCGTTAGAAATCAACGCCGCGCTTGAGGTCGATGCCTTTTTCGGCGTAATGTTTGTGGCAAATCATTTCGGAATGGATGCTGGCGAGGTCAAAGTAGGCAGGCGGATTTTTGCAGCGTCCGGTGATGATGACTTCGGTATCGCGGGGTTTGCGCAGTAGCGCCTGGACGATCGGCTCCTCTGGCAACAGCTCTAAGTCCACCGTTGGATTCAATTCATCCAGAATGATCGTTTTGTACAGCCCAGAGGCGATAGCGGCTCTGGCAATTTCCCACCCACGTTCGGCTTCGACATAATCAAGCTCTTGCTGCTGACCGCGCCAGACGATCGCATCCCGTCCACAGCGCTGATGATCAACCAGGTTAGGATAGCTCTGGTTGAGGGCGGCGATCGCGGCATCTTCGGTGTAGCCGCTGCCGCCTTTGAGCCACTGCATGATCAACACACGGTGCGATTTATCCTGGCTGATGCCTTTGCCGATCGCCTGCAACGCTTTGCCTAACGCACTGGTCGATTTGCCCTTCCCATCCCCGGTGTAAATCTCGATGCCAGCAATGCCCTGCTCCTTTGCGCCTGCATGGTAATGGGGACGCATTTCTGAATGCAGGTCAGCGACATCAAGCAGCGGTTGTGGCGTACCCCGTCCCGTCGCGATGACTTCCATGTGCTCAGGCTTGCGCTTGAGTGTGCTCACTACGTCATCGACAGGCAGCAAGCCCAGATCCAGGACGGGATTCAGCTCATCTAGAACAACAACCGAATAAAGACCAGAGGCGATCGCGCCCTTTGCCACATCCCAACCGCGCTGTGCCTCCAGTTGATCGAAGCGGGTAATGTCTTCTGCCCCAAAAAATTCTGCTCTGCCTGTACGCACCTGATCGATCAGATGGGGAAAGCCACGCTGTAGCGCCTCGATCGCCCCGTCTTCGTCATACGTTCGCCCTGGTCCCTTGAGAAAGCGCAGTAGGAGCACACGAGTTTGCCGATCGGAGTGAATGCCCAACCCGATGGAACGCAACACAACACCTAGAGCGGCTTGAGACTTCCCTTTTCCGGCTCCATCGTAAACATGAATTTGCCCTGTGAGCCGCTCGGAGCGTGCATTTGCCGTCCGAATCCCAATGCCTGCGCGTGTCATAGGCTCCAACGCTTGCTGTAGCTTCATGGTAGCGAACTTTGCCTGCTTTAGTGCGTCCGATTGTGAGTTTACGCTATAGGTAGCGGTTTGGGATGTAAAACGCATGAATTTTTGGGCGCTGTTGAGCGGCAATGCATAGACGTGAGGGCAATCAGGCGATTTTACGGTTACCCTTACCTGGGGTTGTATGATGAGGCAATGTGTCATTTGGCAGCAGCAAGGGAACCGCTCACTGTCGCGGTCGATCGCTGTCCAAATGACCACCACACATAGCATCTGGCTTCGGTTCACAGGCAGGTGCGTGGCTGACCATACCATCGTTTGTGTTAGCCATGCGATGCTTTCATTTAGCTGAGGGGGGCATTGTTGATGAGACTCAAGGTTGTTCAAAGCACCACATTCAAGCAATCGGCTGGCGATTCTGCCAAACTACCTGACAAAGACAAAAGCTCTGTTACGGCAGAGACGGTTTTTGAGCTTAGCTCCTGGAAATTCGTGGAGAATGACCATCTCAAGGTCGCCATTTTAGGCGATTCTCTGGGTGACCCGCCGAGAAACACCTGGTTTGTGTACGGGTATCATGTGCAGTTGATCGATAGCCAGGGAAAGGTCGTTTACAGCAAGCCGATGCCAACGCCAACACCGCCGCCAGGGAAGCTACCTGCTAGCAAGAGTCTCAACATTCCCTACAAAAATCAGCTCGACAACGCTCTCAATCCCACGGGAGCCTGCAACGTCACTAGCTTTTCAATGGTGATGGCGTATTTTCGGATCAAGCAGCGCTCCAGCGCCGCTCAGTTTGAAGACGAACTGTATCGGTATATGGAGGGAAGCGGCTTGAGTCGGCATGACCCGGATGACCTGGCGAAGATGTCAAAAGCGTATGGTGTGCAGGACAATCTGACGCTACGAGGAAGTTTGGCAGATATTCGCAAGGCGATCGCAGAGGGTCGCCCTTGCATCGTGCACGGCTATTTCACCAGCTTTGGTCATATTGTGGTCATTCGCGGCTACAACCAAAGCGGGTTTTACGTCAATGATCCTTACGGCGAGTGGACGGCATCGGGCTATCTCACCGATCGCTCTGGGCAAAATCTTTTTTACTCCAATAGCCTCATTCAAAGCAAATGCAGCCCTGAAGGATCGGATTACATCTGGCTGCATCGGCTGACAAAAATCTAGCGCATGATTGCATCACCAGCACGTTTTGCGGTCGAACTTGCTGACGTGGAAACGTTTGCATGTCACGAAAGACGGCGATGGCTCCATTAGAGCAACCGTCAGCCGAAACTAAAGCACGGGCATCCGCGTAATGGTGGTGGTAGCTGAAAGGAACTGCGCCAACAGTTTTGCTGCCAAGAGCGATCGCGTCGGGTGATGTGCGATCGCTTTTGTCCAACCATGCAGGCGATCGACTTAACTGGCAACTTTCTCGCCTGTCTTGCGAACAGGTCGCTTCCGCTGGCTTTTGCGAACGCCCCCTGCCATTTCATATTCAGAGCTATCTTTGCCATACCCAAAGGCAACGCCCAGCAGCATTTTCTCCGAGAATGCCATCAAGGTCTTTTCGGCTTCTAGCATCAAGGCGCGATCGGCATCCAACAGTGACAGCGTTGTGTTGTAAGCCGCCACCCGTCGGCGAGTGGTTTCAATCAGTTCTGTGAATGCCTCAACGGTTAGACCTCTGCCTAAATCTAGCGCTGGATTAATGGACTTTAAGCCTGCAATCCGACGCTCAGCTTTATCGACACTGACGGAACTGCGCTTCAAACGTGCCATAAATAGTCCTCATTATGGGTAAGGTGGATAACGCCAGAATGCCCACCAGCAAACTACAGCGAACGTATTTATCGCTAGAAGAATTACGGATTTTTGGACGCTTCAGGCTCCACTGCGTCCGTAAATCTATTGATTGGTCGCTTTTGGCTTGCTGCGATCGACAAATGCCGACCTAAGAGCAAGTAGTACGCAACGAGATTACAGGTTGGGAAACAATGTGAGTAGACAGTGCTCTTTCAAGTCAAGACCGAAGCCTTTGGAGCGGGTGCCCCCCTTAACATTCCTTCAGTGCTGAGATCCTCATCGATCGCGTCCCAATGAATGCCGTAGCCACCACCACAGATTTCCCAGTTGGCTCGTTGCTCAGGCGTAGCGTTGAGTAAGCTTGGGTACCATACCAAAGGCACAGTAATGATTCGCCCATCCATCAGATCAACACTGATGGCTTCTTCTGTAAAGTGAACGTCTTTAACTCTCTCGTCTGCTCGAATCGCCAAAACGCCCATGCCAAGCCTCCAATAAAAGCTCCTGGTTTTCTTGCACTAGAGTCTGCACTTTCCGTAGTTCTTTGGCGCTGAAGCCAATACTGCTTGCCAAACTGACTGCTTTCAACCAAAACTTAGCTGTTGAGCGATCGCGGTCAATATGGACGTGTGGTGGTTCGTTTGGTTCGTGGCTGTAGAAGTAGAAGCGGTAGGAACTGACTCGCAAGACTGTAGGCAGATCCCAGAATTATACTCAAGCCTTTTACTCTAGCAGCAGCCTATAGTTGCCGAAATCGTCGATCGCAGACCCAAAATCAAGAAACACAAACCTGAAACTAAAGAAGACAAGCCTGAAAGCAAGAAACGCCTACTTAAATTAAGCAATACTTATGCAAATTCAAGAAACGTGAGCTTGAAGACAAAAAATGCTTGTCGAAGATTGAAAAATGGTAGATGTTGCAGGAATTTTCAACGTGCGATCGCTCAGTTTGTCTGTAAAAGGGGCGATCGGGCTTGCAGACCCAAGAGGGATACGAGCTTGAGTAAAACATCTCTTAACCAAAAAATAATCTCAAGTTACCGGGTTTACCTCTCTTAGAGGAGAATATGTAGACAAGCCGCAGCCTAATTACCTAATATGGGTGTTTAGACTGCGAGGTTTCAGCCTAATCATCCGAATCAGGGATCTTAGACTGCAAGAGTCTATCTAAACGCCCTAATCAGGGTAGATAGACAGACGGAGTATGTCTAATCAATAGTTAGGCTGCTCTAGGTTATCTGTTGGAACAGTGGTTTAAAAACTACTGACTAAGGCAACACTTATTTTTTTCTCCAGTCGTAATTTGGATGCCATCCCGGAAATCTGGCTAGAGTAGCAAGTATGCTACCTTGATCGGCAAAGCCACTACGGGGGCTGAAGTCTGGGAGTTCTCGTGTATCATTCAAAAGACCCCGCAAGGTGAATTGAGCGAACAATGCAGATGACCCAGGAAAGATCCAGCCGAAAAGTCAAACCTACCGTACTCGATATTTTTTGTGGTGCGGGGGGGATGAGTTTAGGGTTTAAAAACGCTGGGTGCCAAATCTTAGGTGGAATTGACCAAAATCGTTATGCAATCGATACTCATCATCAAAACTTCCCTACTGCCACGTTAAAATTATCACCTCAAGATATCCGTGGTCTTCGTAATCTTGATCAGTTGGGTTTGAACCCTGGTGAAGTAGATATTTTAGTGGGTGGACCACCCTGTCAAGTTTTCTCACGAGTTGGCATAGGAAAAATGAGGAAATTGGGTAGAGAGATAGAATCCGACCATAGAACTTTTTTGTATAAGGAATTTGTAAGATTTGTGGCTTATTACAAGCCGTTATGTTTTGTCATGGAGAACGTTGATAACTTAGCAAATAAGGAAGAGACTCTTACAAAAATCTATAAGGATTTCAGTAGTAACAGACGCAAGGATTATCCTGGCTACAACGTTGATTATCGAGTTTTAGATGCTTCCAAGTTTGGTGTACCTCAAAAGAGAATGAGGTTATTTATCATAGGAATTCGTTCTGATTTAGGACTTGAGCCGCCTTTTCCTGATCAACGGTTGAAGTACCCTGTATCAGTTGGTGAAGCGATCGGCGATCTTCCTAATTTAGAACCTTTCGTTATGCCCCTCAAAACAAAAGCTTCTGGACCAAAACAGAAAGATGTAGAGTGTCCTTATAAATGCCCTCCTCAGTCACCTTATCAAGAAAGAATGAGAAAGCGAAAGAAGGGAGGTGAAGGGGTCTGGAATCATCTTTGCCGTTCGCATAACGACAAGGACATCATGATTTTTGAAATGTTAGATCAGGGTGGGAAATATCGGGATATACCTGAAGCAATGATGCGATATCGAGTTGACATTTTTGATGCTAAGTATAAGCGTGTAGCTTGCCCTCCCGCCTCTCGGGTTCAGCAGGAAGTCTGGCAACCCTTTCAATCATTGCTCTCGTTAATTGAGCAGCATGATTTTGTTAAAGACATTCACCTTCATCGTCTAGCTAATGATACCGGGTGCAAATTACTCAGCCTATGGCCTAGTAAAATTCCACAGATTCAAGCCTGTATCGGTGTTGAGTCAACGTAAGACCCAAAAAGTGCGAGATGAGGCTACAAGCCCCCAAGCCTGTCTAAGCTGGAGCTTTGAATAGAGAACTGGCTAGGGAAAAGGCATCAAATCCTGCAACAGAACAAAACTTTTAGCCCTTGCTTGCACTAATTTTAGCGTTTGTTGGCTCAACCCAAAGTCACCAGCTCCAGTCCCTCCCGCCACCCATTAACTATTAAGTAGAAGTTAATGAGTGAGAAGAGGGGCTGGAAAGGTTGCTGAGAGAGAGTTTGAGTGTGGTGCCTTGAAGACGGACCCAAAGGGGGCGGGGGCTGACTGATTAAGTATTCAGGCTAAAATGCTGAAAAGTTAATTAAATGAAAGGGCGATCGCCATGCCGTTTTCTAAGGGTCAGAATCCCAACCATCCGGCAACCGGATCCACGATCAAGGTGGAACCGATTCGCGATAAAAAGGCGATCCACCGCATTAAGAAAATTCTGGGCGATCAGCCCCGTGATCTGTGTTTATTCACGCTAGGGATTAACACGGCCTATCGCGCCAATGAGCTGCTGTCACTCAAGGTGGGACAGGTGAAGAATCTGAAGGCCGGAGATGTGCTCGACCTGAAGCAGCGCAAGACACACAAGTATCGCCCGGTGACGCTGAATGCGACGGCTGTGGCAGCGATTCAGTCCTGGTTGGCGGCAGGGGACTTACAAGCGGACGCTTACCTTTTCACCGGGCAACGAGGCTGTCTCACGGTGGAAACCATGAGTACACGAGTGAAGACCTGGTGCCAGTCGGTGGGCTTGAAGGGCAACTATGGGAGTCACACGCTGCGGAAGACCTGGGGTTACTGGCAACGCCTGGAACGCGGCACCGCCATTCCCCTCTTGATGGAAGCGTTTGGCCATGCGACACAGCAACAAACATTGGCGTATTTAGGGATTCAGTCGAATGAGATTGCGGCGATCTATGAGCTGGAACTGTGAATGGTCTTGACTTTGCCGCACCGCGTCCTGGGTCCCGCTGCTCAACACGGCTGCGAGGCTGCAGCGGGACTCGACCCCTGGAGCCATTGCTTCCGAATAAACGGAGAGGTCATCGCGGCGAGCAGCGCACCGTAATCCAGGTCGAAGGTCACTTCATCACCCACTCGTAAAGGGTGCTGCTCGCTATCCAGCAGCAGATGATCACTGCTCGACCCGAGTATGGCTAACTGCTGGTTGCGCGCTGTCAAGCCAGAGACGAGCACATCCTGCCGTCCCAACGCTAGAATCGCTCTTTGGCGCAGGCCTCGATCGGGGAAACTCGGCACATGGCCAAACGCATCTTGGCCACTGGTGCCAAACGGGCGGGAGGGCTTTTGCTTGGACTCGATCACTTCGGCAATGAGTTGAAAGGCGTGCGTGTGTAAACCCGGAATCGCTTTGCGGCTGACCGTTTCACGACCCAAAAGAATGGCTTCACCGAGGCGCAGATTGTTAATCCGGCCAACGGCTGGAGTCGCTTGATACCACTCATAATTGGCCGAATTCCCGCCTGAAATCACGGTTAAACGGAGCTGAAAGGCTTGTTCAATGCGATTCACTAGCGTGGAGAGTGCCTGCATATTCCGCTCATCGGGCTTGATGCCACCATAACAAGCTAAGTTGCAGCCAAGACCCACCAGCTTGAGGTGGGGCAGGGCCACAGTTTCCTTGATAAAGAGAGCCAGATCACCCGGAAGCACGCCTTCACGCAAATCACCCAGCTCCACCATCACAATGACCTGATGCTGTTTCTGCTGTACTTGGGCATAGTAGGAGAGTTCCTGCAACGTCTCAAGCTCGGTGTTGAGACTAATATCGACACTTTGGACAACCGCTTCTGCCTGACTTAAAGCCGTGCGTAGCAGCACAAACTGCGTGACTAGCCCCGCCGCCTGCATTTTTTGAATATTTTCCAGGCGCGAGTCGGCAATAAAGCGGACACCGCCTTGCAGCATGGCCGCGACAATCGCGGGGTCTCCAAGTACTGCTTTAGACACTCCCATTAAGGAAATACCCTTTTTCTCATACAGTGCACAGAGCAACCGGGCATTCTCTTGGATTTGGGCGAGGGCAATTTCAAGGCGGGGCAGGAACGCTTGCATACATGCTTTCTAGACGAGTACGCCTAACTCATGGCTAAGACAGGCATGCTGGCTAACGGCGTGCGCTTAATTTTTGGCTGCAAGGATGGAAACTGCTTCAGCAAGGTTTGCACTAGCTTCTGGCAGCCATCGTGCAAGACATCCGTTGTGGGCAAGTGAAACTGCTGCTCATACGCTTCGATGATCGACCGCAGTTCTGTGTCTGTCAGATTTTCATGACTCAAGGCAATCGCCAGTACTCTCGCTGGCGCGATCGCCTCAATGAGTTTAATTTCGCTTGCCACAGTGGGCATGGCTAATTGTGGAAAGTCGCACCGGAACTGCCTGGCGGGTGGGTGTTGGAGGATAATGCCATCCGGCATACTGCCTTTCAAAATGCCGAGCGAACTCATAAACGCCGGATGACTCACAGCGCTCTGTCCCTCCACTAAAATCAGGTCGGGACGTTCCTTGTCAAAGGCTTCCAGCACCGCGTGTTCAATTTCACCGATCACAAATTGGGAAACCAGCGCGTCGATCGCGACACCATACCGTGCCCCCTGCATCAAGCTGGTTTGTCCTGTTCCCACTAGAAACGAATTGATGCCCAAGTCGATGAGCGCCTGGTTGAGTGCCACGGCGGTCGTCCTTTTCCCGCAAGCGCAATCGGTACCTAAGATCGCAATGACAGGCACAGTGACCTTAGCGATTTGACCCGTGAAGACGTGTAAATCTTTCAAGTGGGGCGGTTTTCTGATGTCTTTAATGTGGACACCGCACTGAGCCGCCATTTGGGTAAATTCTGGATCATCAGAAAAGAACTCATGCAAGCCGTTTAGGATATCCATCCCTTTTTGCATGGCTTCTAAGATGAGCCGCCTTTCAGCAACGGGTATACAAGCGTCTAAAGGCGCTTTGCCATAGATGTAGCAATGGGGAATCTTGGGCAACTGAGCCAACGCGGTCTCTAAATCGGCAAAAATGGGAATCTGATTGCTTGCGCCACCTAAGGCTTCCCCCGCATCCTGACCAGCCAAGGCACGATCCAGCACCCCAACAATAGTGTAAGTCTCTGAGTGTCGCACTAACCCGGCGGCTGTTTTGCCATCCACGAGGCCAAATTGCTGGTCGCAGTAAACTAAAGCTGTTTTTTTCAAAAATGACATTAAAGTGAATTCTCAAATTTAGTTTCCAACCCGCAAGCGCTTGTCTTCAGCTTGCCTCTACTTGACTGGACAAATTTTTCTGTCCAGTCAAAGCACCGAATCAGTATGCCGTCAGCCTGTCTAAAAGACCAATCGGCCAGCTTCATTGCACTGGGAGTGAAGCGCTGGCTAGGGCAGGGAAATTTTGAAGCGAAGCCTTCAGCAAGCGTCCCTGCTTGCACAGGAAGCGCTTCTTTTTACCCAGATGAGGTTTGAGATCACTTAAAAGACAGAGTTTCTGTAGCTTCTTATACACTTATTCTAGCACGGGAGCGGCAATGCCATGCTGCTTGCTTGCCTGACTCAGTCAACTGTGGGGGCAGGTAAGTGCGTTCAGTGCCGCTGCGACTAGGTGGTTAAGGTGGTTGCAAAAACAGCACCGTCGCAGCAGCTTGGGGCCAGTGTCTCAAAACTCATTGGTATAAGGCAGTTTTGAGGCTTTGATTTTGAGAGGGGTTTTGAGACGCTAGAAATCCGGTGCTGCCATCAAAGGGTGATCGCCGCCGCTGTTGTCTAACCAAATGACCGTTTGTTTGACAGTTTCAACCGGCACACTTCTTGCGCTGTACTATTGATGTACTGTCACGAAAGTAGAGAGTCTGATAACTTTAGATGGTGGCTAGTGCATAACGCTGTCTGACAGCCTCCACTATCTCTGCCCACTGCTTGGAGCGGTTCTGCGTGTGTCCAAATCTGGTTCTTTGTTTCCAACTGATGATAACTACACGACCTTTTTGCGATCGCTGAAGGAGCGCATTCGGCAGGCGCAAATTAAGGCAGCACTGGCAGTCAACCAGGAATTGACTCTGCTGTACTGGCAGATTGGTAGAGAGATTTTGACACGGCAGCAGCAGGAAGGGTGGGGAGCCAAGGTCATTGAGCAGTTGGCAAAAGACTTGAAACGGGAGTTCCCTGATATCAAGGGCCTTTCATCACGAAATCTCAAGTATATGAGGGCCTTTGCTGAAGCTTATCCTGAAGAGCAAATTGTGCAGCAGGTTGCTGCACAAATTCCGTGGTTCCATAACTGCATTCTGATCGAGAAAGTAAAAGACCCATCAGAGCGACTCTGGTATATACAGCAAACAACGATCAATGGCTGGAGTCGAAGCATTCTGGAGATACAAATTGATACGGGTCTCTATCGTCGCCAAGGTGGGGCGATTACCAACTTTGAAAGAACTTTGCCACAGCCACAATCGGATCTAGCGCAGCAACTTCTGAAAGATCCCTATAACTTTGATTTCCTCACTTTAGCGAAAGCAGCGCAAGAACGGGATTTGGAAAGAGCCTTAGTAGATCACATTCGAGATTTCTTGCTGGAGTTGGGAAGCGGTTTCTCATTTGTTGGCAATCAGTATCCCATTGTGGTGGATGGGCAAGAGTACCGAATCGACCTCCTTTTCTACCACTTCAAGTTACGCTGTTTTATCGTCATTGATCTCAAGATGGTTGAGTTTCAGCCTGAATTTTCAGGGAAGATGAATTTCTATGTTTCTGCCGTCAACGCCCTCTTGCGTCATCCAGATGATCAACCAACGATCGGCATTGTTCTTTGCAAATCTAAGAACAAAACGGTTGCTGAATTAGCACTTCAAGGAATGACTCAGCCCATAGGTGTCTCGACCCACAGAATTGGTTTCGATATGCCTGAACAACTTAAAAGCCTCCTTCCTACAGTCGAACAGCTTGAGATGGAACTGCAAACCATCAAGGTCGAAAGTAACGCCTCGGATGAGCAGTTGTGACGTGTGAGGCTTCGTTCATAAAATCGAGAAGGGCAGTGTGGATAGAGGTTGGAGATTAACCTAACTCAGTGGAGTTTTACTGCTTTGCAGTGAGCCAGGAACTCGAATGTACCGTAGACTATCTATGTAATTCCGATCCTACTCATGTCGATCGTTGCGATTATTAACCAAAAAGGTGGAGCAGGCAAATCGACCATTGCCGTGCACTTGGCGCGTTGGCTGCAAAAACAGAAAGCTTCCGTATTGCTTGTAGACGCTGATGCTCAATGTTCCTCCTCAAAGTGGCTGGCACGGTTGGAGCAAGATATTCCCTACCAGATTTTGCAAGCCCCAGATGAACTTTTGGATGAATTACCGAAGTTGGGTGAGTCATATGATTGGGTAGTTGTAGATGGTCCTGCAGCTCTTTCTGAAACAACAAGAGCCGTTATTTTGGCGGCTGATTTAGCACTGATTCCAAGTCAACCCACCGGGGTTGACTTGGAAAGCGCTTCTGATACCGTGCGTTTGGTTCACCAGGCTCAAAGAATTCGGCGGGGTCAGCCCAAGGCTGTAATGTTTGTTAATCGGGCAGTGAAAGGAACAAAATTGAAGGATGAGGCGATCGATGTATTGCGGCTCATGCCAGATGTGTTGGTTTTAGACACGGTGATTCACCAGCGACAAATTATCGCTGACTGCTATGGGCAAAATGCAACGGTTTTTGATCTATCTGGTTCTACGGCGGGAATCGCTAGACGGGAGCTTGAGCAATTATTTAAGAAAGCTCTGGAAGGTCTGAATGGTTAAATCAAGGCAATCACTGGCGCAAGGGCTATCGGCATCGATTGCCCAGAAATTTATTGCTGATCCTGAGAGTGTTCAAGCCTCTCAAACGGTACTGATTCAGCAAATTCAGTTACCCAAGCAACAACCTCGTCGCTATTTTGACCCTGACAAACAGGCTCAATTAGTCAAATCGGTTAAGGAGCACGGCATTCTAGAGCCACTGTTAGTGCGTCCATCTGGAAGTAACTACGAGCTGGTTGCAGGCGAAAGACGCTACCGAGCGGCTCAAGAAGTTGGGTTGCAGGAAATTCCTGTAGTCATTCGGGACTTTGACGATCGTCAAGCTCTTCAGGTTGCTCTGATTGAAAACCTCCAGCGAGAGGACTTGAATCCTGTTGAGGAAACCGAGGGAATTCTTGATCTGCTAGCGATCGAGCTTAGGCGCAGTAGGGAGGATATTGCCTCTATTCTCCATCGGGCGAACCACGCTAAAAATCGAGGTCAAGAGTTGGAGGAAAACGTTTTCCTCCAACTTCAAACAATCGAATCGGTACTGGCTGGTATTGGTCGTTTTACGGCTGAATCCTTCCGTACAAGCCGTTTGCCGCTGCTTAATCTGCCATCAGGAATCTTGCAAGCGCTACGCGAAGGGAAAATAGAGTTCACGAAAGCCAGAGCGATCGCCCGCGTAAAGGATGAGGAGCAGCGGTCTCAATTGCTTCAGCAGGCTATCTCTAAGAACCTGTCGCTGAATGAAATCAAGGCAGTGATTAAGGAGTTAACGCAAGAACCAGAGCTGACTCCTGAGAAAGTTATGGCTCAAAGGTGGAGTGAGATAGGGAAGCGTTTGCAGCGAAGCAAGGCATTGGGTGATCGCAAGAAAAAGGATCGGATCACTAAACTATTGGACGAACCAGACAAACTGACTGCGGACGATGAATGAAGCTGGATGGGTACCTATTGAGTTCTTCATGCAGCTAGCATTTTAGGTCGGATGGTTTGAATGCGCTTGATTGCCTCATTGAAAGCTGGCTCTTGTCTAGCTTGCTGTCCTAAACAGGGTTAGACCAAATCATCTAGGAATTCGGAGGCTGGATCAACTCCGGTAATGAGCAAATAGTCTCGTGCTCGTGTGCAAGCAACGTAAAGGAGGTGGCGTTCTGTGTTGTAAACCTCCTCAAGGTCAGATTCGTCGGCAATACTTTCGATGCGCTCCTGGAGGGGCAAAATCTCATCGTCGCAAGCCATGACAACAACCGCACGAAATTCCAAGCCCTTTGCCAGCTGCATGGTGCTGACAGCAATACAACCTTGAGCGGGTGCACCTTGCCTGTCCAAGGCAACAGGTGTTGCGCCTGCGCGCTCGATGGCAGCGATCGCCCGTTCCAGTTGAGGCGTATCCCGCACAAAAAGACCGATTTCCTCTGGTTGCAGTCCGGCTGTGAGCCGATTCGCGATCCACTCCCCGACAAATTCAAGTTCTGTTTCTGGATCAGCGCAAATTTCAATGGTGGGAGATGGTCCATCAAAGACAGAGACCGTGCCGCGCCGTTGTTCGTGGTTGCCATCGACATCCGCGATCGTGGTGGGAAGGAGGCGATCCGCAGACACCCGAATCTGATGCGAGGTACGGTAGTTGATCGTCAAAGCTTGCGATCGCCCTCTTATATCAACCCCTAAAGATTTCCAGGAAAACGGTTGTTGAAAAATCCGCTGCCCCAAGTCTCCTGTAAAAAACAGGCTGTCGGGGCGTTGTTTCCCCAGAGCTGACAAGAATCGTAATTCGGCAATGCCCATGTCCTGTGCTTCGTCGATGACGGCAAACTCAAACGGGTATGCCCCGGTCTCGATCAAATGTTCTGTGACCCGCCGAAAAACCCCTGACCAAGTGAGGAGTTGCTGCTGCTCCAACCAGGTGAGGAGTTGCTGAAAGACCGCCCAGAGTAGTTCCCGCTGCTTACCCCCCATACGAGTCTTCCGACCCAATCGGGGAACATCGCGGTAGGCTGCCCAGGTATTCAGTTGCCACGCATCCACGACATCATTCCACTCGCCCCACAGAAATGACTCAGTAAACCGCAAGTCAGGGATTTGGGTCGCAAGCTTTATCAATTGAGATCGCACTTGCTGGAGGTCAGCAATGTGAGATGAGCCAAAGGCGGTGGTATAGAGTTCACGGGCAAGTTCCTGAATCGCTTCAACCCGAATCCGACTCATGATATCTGGCTCATTGCCAACCAACCGATGTAGCCTGATTCGCAGAGCATTCGCCAGGGCTGGGGAGAAGGTAGTGAGCAATAGTCGGGCAGTGGGATGCTGACGAGCCAGGAAGACAGCACGATGTAGCCCTACGATCGTTTTGCCTGTACCGGCTGAACCTGAGATTCGGGTGGGTCCACTGTAGTCGCGCTCAACCAGCGATCGCTGACTGGGGTGGAGAAACACTGTCCACTTTTCCCAGGGATATGCCAGTGCCCGCTCCAGTTCTTCAACGTTAGACATCACCCGGAAGCGACGTTGAGCATCGGGATGATCGAAGGGATTAATATCAACCGGTACAAGAATCGGGCGCTGAGGTTTGCCCCCAGTTGCCAGTTCTAACAGTGCCTCAGTCGCTTCCTGGGGTAAGTGATCAGCAAGGTCAAACAAGGTGTCTTCAGTAGCGTAATGGACATCCTGCAACCACTCAGTTGGGATGCCATAGCCCAATAACTCATCATCAGGCACATCAGCGAACAGTAAAGGCTTTGGCGCGATCGCGGTCGGTCTTGCGATCGGCTTCTGGACGACAACCTCTTCAATGGTTTCGCGGATTTCGACCAGTTGAGCAGCGCCTGTTCTCGGGTGTCGTTCAATTTTGCGACGACTCGCCCAGGTATAAGCATCGTCATGATGGTCTACATAGCAGAGCAGTAGGCTGGTGTCGGTTTTGTGGACAATGAGGCGAATGTCCCTGTTGACGCTGACTGACCAGAAGTTGGGATCTCTGGCGCGATCGAGCTTGTGGAACCGCATACCGACACTCGCTGGGTTGAGTTGCAGGTCAAAGGCTGTAGTTTTGACGGCTTTCTGTTCTTGGCTGGTCAGCTTTGTCAGGCTATCGGTGAACGTGTCGGCGATGCGGAATTCCATAGTTGTAAGTAGACCAACCTATGATTTGTAGGATGGGTTAGCGAAGTGTAACCCATGTGGTTTAATGGCTGAGTGCGTTACGTTGGCACTTTGACTGCCGAAGCCTATACGCATCCTACATTTCAAGGTCTTGTCGAAATAGGCGATCGCTTCATTCAACTTACATAGGGACTAGCAATACCTAAACCGTTATTGTTCCGTCATGTATTTCAAAACTTGGTCTTGTGCTTGCGAGTAGGCTTGGGTTTGAGGAGGCACTTTATCTAAGTAATCCATTGCCTCTTGTAGATTTCCCATCTTCGCAGCCGTTTCTGCCTGCTTGAGTAAATAATCTCCATAGGGATCGAGACCCACAGTTCCAGTTAGCACAGCATTTTTTAGATTGACACCTTGCAAGTTTGCGCCTGTTAAATCAGATGCTGATAAATCCACGCGTGTCAGATTCGCATTTGCCAGATTTGCTCCTTTAAGGTTGGCATGACTGAGTTTCGCTCCTGTCAAAACGGCATCAGACAAATTAGCACCTTCAAGGTTCGTTCTACGCAAATCTGCGTTTACTAACTGGGTGTTACCACTCAGATTGGCGTTGCTGAGGTTAGCCCCCAGAAAACTAATATTGTCAAGTAGTTCTCCTGTAAGGTCTGCTTGACTGAGATTTGCCAGGGTCATATTGGCGAAACCTGAAAATCCCCACAACCGTGCATTCCGAAGAACTGCACCCTTTAGATTGGCACGGGTGAAATTGGCATTACTGAGGGTTGCGTTGCTAAAATTCGCGCTCTCTAAATTGGCATCCGTTAGGTTAGAACTAGTTAGATCAACTTTTTGAAGTTGAGCGTTCTGTAAATTTGCCTTCGACAAGTTAGCAGATTTAAGGGAGCTTTCTGATAGGATAATGCCCGATAGATTTGACTCCACCAAGTACGAGTCGCTAAACTCTCGCTTCGTAAGGGTTATATCAGTCAGGTCACATTTGTAGCAGCTATTCGTCGATACAAGGCGATTAACGTCATCGGGATTGTCAGCAAGCGCATTCCAGGAAAAGAACAGGTTAACGCTACCAATAGTAAGAACAACAAATAAACAAGTGATCATTTTCCTGAAAAACGTGTGCAGATGAGTTTGGAACATTTTACTACCCTTGGATTTTGTCTTTGTATCGAGTTCTTGACTTGAGAAAGACCTCAAGCGACACTGAACACCTTCATCACTTCGTCGCCGAGGTGGTTGATGACTTTAACGGCGATGCGACCTGATTTGGGTTTGGCGAAAGGACGAGAGGTGTCACTATATAAGGATTCCCAAGATGCCTCATCGATCTCTGCTTTGAGAGTAGTTTTGAGGGATTTGTAAGGATCGTTGGCTCCGAGGAAGTAGGCATGACGCACAAAGAAGCTTTCTTCGTTGTAGTCGGTGTCGATGAACCAGCAGGCAATTTCATCGGCGTTGCTGGATCGCACATCGCCAGACTGGGGATGAAACACATCGACTCCGTGGATCTTGACCTGAATCTGCCCGCCGTCTACCTCGTTGATGTCGATGTCTGGCTCGCCGAAGATGACAAATAGGTTGCCTGCTCCGGTGTTCTTGAGCGCGTCTGCCATGTGGAGATCGGCGTTCATCCGGGCTTTGAGGACGGGGATGCGACCGAGTTTGCTGAAGTCGGCAGAGTGGGCATCGTAGTTGAAGGCACAGGCGATCAGCACATCAAACCCAGCGTCGCCTGCTTCCCGT
>ENA-ORBV01001579-ORBV01001579.1-microbial-mat-metagenome-genome-assembly--contig:-NODE-1579-length-50252-cov-10.274260_pt1 | contig 50252 bp, 45 predicted proteins | sample MGYA00237777_ERZ505514 | MGnify/ENA primary metagenome ERZ505514 (study PRJEB26160, sample SAMN06269048) | microbial mat metagenome | isolation source: Oligotrophic lake microbial mat | place... | reverse complement strand
TTTGTTAAGGAACTGGAGAAAACGCTCGAAGGCAAACCGCTCGCCACCTGGAGCCAGTGGGGCGGGCGGTGGCGCACAGTGCCGTTCGGCGGCCACCTGTATCAGCCCCTCCTCCACGTCGGCAAGAACGCGGAGATTCGGATCAGCCCCGTCGCGCTCGACAAGTGGGAGGCCGAGTTCGTTCAGGACTTGGCCACCTGGTGCATGGCCAACCGGGGGCGCGAGGTCTACCTGCTCCGCAATCAGGCCGTGACCGGCCTCGGATTCTTCCAGGCGGCCAACTTCTTCCCCGACTTCCTGCTGTGGGTGCAGGATGGGGATCGCCAGCACCTGGCGTTCGTCGATCCCAAGGGCCTCCACCACTTCGATCCCAGCGACCCCAAGGTGCAGTTCGCCACCCGGGATGTGCCCCGGCTCCAGCAGATCGTGGAGCAGCAGGCGCCGGAGCTTCAACTCCACGCGTTCATCCTGTCGAACACGCCCTTCGCCAGCCTCGGCTGGTCACGCGGAGCGGGACAGGTCATGACAAAGGCCGAGGTGGAGCAGTTGGGGGTGCTGTTCCAAGTGGACGATGCGGGAACATATTTGGAATCAATGATGGCCACGATCCTGAGTGGCACAAGCACAACTTGAAAAACGACCGCCGTGGAAATAGCCGAACTCGCAACATCGCCGCCCGCCCCGCAACAGGTCGTGACGCCTTGGGCGGACTCCCGTGGTCAGGATTTGCTCGGCCTTCGTGCTCCTGCCGAACGAATCGCCGTGAGACTTATGAACGGCGTGACGACCATATCGCCGCTCATCCGGTACCTCGGGTTCCGCACATGGGTAATCCGCCGCTACACCGACCTCCGCGGACCGGACGAACGGAATGCGTTCGATGCGTTTGCCGGTAAGTGCGAGGCAACGCTGGTGCTCGGTCACAAGCTCGCGGGCCTTCCAACGCTGCGAATGGTCGGGTCGGACCGAGCATCGGAGGAACTCGCTGGTTCCTCAGCTCCGGTCGCCAAACGGCTGACGAAGATCCTCGCAATGGACACCTACGCAGGGCCATCGCAGGATTTGGGGCTGGCCATTCGTCGTGGTTCGGTCCCGTCGCTCAGCAAAGAACGCGGAGTGCCGTTGGCCCAGGAAGCCAATCGCATCCTAGAGCAGTTGTCGGCGTTGATGGGGCTCAATGTTTCTGCAGCAGAACAGCCTCTGGATCGACAGCAAGCGATTGACCTGGCTGCTGCGTTCCCAATCTCAGCTCCTGAGGGTCCAGAGCGGGAGATGCTCATCGATGCCGTGTGCCCTGTGAAGCCGCGGGCCGGGGAATATGCCCGGCTCGCGGCGTACTGCTTCCTACTCCATTTGGCGGCGCGTGCCAGCGGGACGGCTCTCGATGAGGATTTTGTGTTCCGGGAGACGATCGACGGCGGTGGACCGACTCTGCCGGCCGCCCTCACGAGTGTCACCGACGGCTGGCTCAGATTCCTCGTGCGCGATACGCTCGTCGCCACGCACGAACGCAGCGTCGCCGTCGTGCTCGGATTGCTCGGCGAAGCGCCCAATCGCACAGCGACAGCCGACGCAGTGACCGCACAGATCGAGCGGTTTGATCCCGGCCCTGTGCTTGCAGCACTTGGCCTAGCGGGACTCGATGCGAACACGTCCATAGGTCAATTGTGCGACTCGGTCGAAGCCGCCCGCGAAGGCCTCCATGCCCAAACCAGCCTGAGTCGGTGGGCCGGCGGCCTTGACGAGTTGGCGATCATCACGGCACTTCGCGAGAATCCCGAACCGGAGGCCGTTGCGCTGTTGCCCGTGGCGTGGATTCTCGCCGTGCTTCGGGCGGACGCTGGGCTCTCAGACGGTGTGTTGTCGATCGACGTGCAGAGCGGCGCGTCACTCGCCCGACTTGGCCTAGGCGACGTGATCGTGCCGGCGGTGCGATCCTGGCGAAACAGCTCTGAGACTCTCGGGCGAGTCATCGCCAGACTTGCGCGACGATCGATCGATCAGCATCTCCTCATTGCTTGGTATCGGATGCAGGCAGACCCGCGCCGCAACGTCGCGCTGCTGGTATCAGACGGCACGACCTGGACTGGTGAGAGCACCCTTCGCGCCGGTCGTGCAACGTCTCGTCTGTACCAAGCGATCAGCTGGCTACACCAACTGGGGCTCATCTCCGGCGAAGGCATCACTGCTGACGGCTCGGCGGTACTTGCGCGTGGTCTGAAGGTGCTCGATGCAGCGGAGGTGACGCGATGAACCTCCGCGACTTCTGCCGGATTGAGAACTACGACACCGCGATCCTCACGACGTACCAGTTCGATCCCATGTTCTTTGAGCGCGTCGTTCTTCGAGACTTGCTGTCCGCCGGCACGCGGCGCATCATCGTCTTGGCCGACGGCGCACAGGCGGGGGCGGCGATCTCGACGATGCGGGATCAGATCGTCGAACTGGGGCGTCGATACCAGCTCTTTGAGGTGTGGAGTGTCGGAGCATTCCACCCCAAACTCTGCATCAAGCTGTCGCTAACCGGGGCGCTCGTGGCGTGCGGCTCAACCAACCTCACCTACCCAGGTTGGCTCGGCGTTCAAGATACAACGGCCAAAACTGGGAATCGCGAGGTGGCTGGTGCATGGCGCGTTGAGCCCGGCTCGGCGCAGGCAGCAGACCTGGTTGCCGCGCTCCGTTCGCTGTCTCAATTAATCACCGGTGCGCACGGACGGCAAGTGATCGACCAGATCATTTCGAACGGGTGGCTTGGTGGAACAAACGTTCAGCCGGAGGGGCGGTTGATGGTCGCGGCCAGGGGGAGCACGCTTGCCGCTGAGCTCGCAGGACGCTGGCGCGGGCGGCGGTTCCAAAGAATGTGGATGGCGACGGGGTCGACGGATGTGGGCGGAGCCATGCTGGACTGGGCGCATCGCATCTTCGGGATTGAAGAGGCCATCGTGGAAGTTGACCCATCGATGGCCATCTTTGATCCGACGGCACTGGCCGCGCTGCCCTTACGGGTGCGCATCCGGCCATGTGCGCCGCGGCCCAGAACCCACATGAAAGTGGTGGTCTTCGAGGGCGAGGATGGCCTTGCGGCGGTCTACGGCTCTGCCAACTGTTCGGCTGCAGCCTGGCTTCGATCACCCGACAACGGCGGCAACGTGGAGGCCATCGTCGTGCTTGATCACGTTACCAGGGAGGAGATGGCCGGCCTCATCACCCTCGACGATGGAGGAGCGGTGGCTCCGGAAACGTTGTCGTTTGCGGCACAAGCGGATGCGCGCCCGGAAACACTGCACGACTCGCAGAGACTTTTGCATGCCTCGTTCGTTCGCGGCAGCGGCCAGTTGACCTGTGTGTTTCGGAATCCACTCCCGGCAGGCACCCGAGTCCAGGTCATCGTCGACGACCGCACGGTGCTTGCCACGGCTGCGTCGGGCGACCGGTGGATGGTCCGGATGGAAACCACGGAACAACGCGCACGGACCCGTTTTGTAACAGCCGTTGTCGGCGAAGGGGCGGGCGCGTCCTACATGTGCTGGCTGGAAGATGTCGAATCCCTAGAAGCACTTCGCGCGAAGACCATCGACATAAGCGCGATCACGGGACTGGCTGGTGGTTCGCGGGCTGCCGATCCTGGACAAACCCTACGCGGCATCTCCATACTCAGTCATTGGCTTCTTGGTCATTGGACGGCGGAGGAGGAGCGTCTGGTGACGCCGGAAACGCCTGAGAAGACGGAACCGACGAGGCCCCCCCTTCCAGTGACGCCAGAGCAGATATTCCGCTCGCTGGACGACATCCGCGAGAATCGGCATCCGCTGGCCTCGGTGATGGGCGCTGGAGGGATTTCGTTGGCGGGGATCATGCGCCTTGTGTTCGGAGTGGCGGACACGCGGGCCGACCCAACCGACGACGATGTCGTCGGCGACGAGCTGCGCTACAAAGGCGGCGCACCTGAGGAGCCGACGGACGACGAAGAAAGGGAGACCAAGAGAGGCGATGCCAAGGAAGCACCACCGGAAGTGTCAGACTCGGACCGCTCGCGCCTAATTCGGCAAGTAGAACGATTTGTCGATTCGCTGGCTGAGCCGGGCTTCGCCGGTCGGTGTACTGCACGCCAACTCCAACAGGCAGTTGCCTTTCCGCTTGCCTGCTCACTACTCGCCGTCCGAGGCGATTGGGTGCAGACCCAAGCCGACCGGGACGGATGGCGAGCCATTGTCCGCCGCGTCTGCGAACTTCTCCTGGTGGCCACACCCGGACTCAAGAGGGACGCCAAAGCAGTGGGCACGCTCGTTCAACGGGTGGCCGATCGTTTCTCTCACAATGGTCGCACCGACGAGTTCGAGGGAATCATCGGGGACGGCACGCTTTGGGTTCTCCTGCTCGCCGTTGCCACAGGCATGCGGGTCGGCCTTGATGCATTCGAACGAGATCTGCTGTTGGTCGACGTCCTTGACTACGCGCCGCTCCGGTCACAGCGATCGGCGGTGCAACTTGCGGAGCTCTGCTCCATCGTACAGGTCGACGATCGAACGGGAAAGTGGATCGAGTCTGCGAAGCAGGCTGCGGACAGAGTGCGGGTTCTTCATTCTCGGCTTGCACCGCTCCAGGCCGGACTTCCCGCGATCCAGAAAGGGAGACCCCAAGTTGGAGATTGGCTCTGGAATGAGAGCGCGGGCTTCGCAAGGCTCGAAGGGCTCCCGGATGGAGGGCTCGCATCCGTTCACATCCGGCGTCGTGCTGAGACCAGGCCAAACGTGCGGTTGACCTTCTACGTCAACCTGAGGCTGGCCGGGCTGGACCACACGCTCACGGCGAGATTTCGGTAGCCGGGAGAGCCGATGCGTACTTCCGCCGCAACAAATACTTGCCCGCGAGCGTTGGCTCGCGGGCACGCGAAGGGCTGCTACCTCTTCCCGCCGCGGCCTACCTTGCCGCTGTTGTGCGCCGCGGCGCTCTGGGCCTTGGCAGCGAAATTGGCTTCGGCGACCTGCGCGCCGCTTGCGTTGGCCGTGGCGCTCTGGATGCGTGCGGCGGCGTCAGGCGTCATCGGCGGGTGGGCCTGTTAACCAGAGAACGGTCGCCCGGACCCCCCTTGGCGACGTGGATTCGACGGTTTGAAGCCGTTCCGATCGGGGAGTTCTGAACGGCTCCGCCTCTGGCGGAGCCGTTTTTGTTTACGGGCGGGCCGGTTTGGCCCGCGGCGGCCACTTGGCCAGACCTCCCGCAGAATCCGCGTGGTTTGGCGATATTCCCACTTGTGGCGACGCGCTCTCGGTTCGAGACCGATTCAGAGGCCAGCGATCAGGACACGAAGTGTCTCGGGACGAGTGCGGCCAACACCTCTCAAACTCTCGCGTTCTCGGGTGGACGGTGAGGTTCGGCTAAACAGGCGAGAAGGGAAACGGCGAGGGAGTTGGGGGGCGCTCGAAGGGGCAGACCGGGGCAGTGCAGTTTACACGCCAGGCATCGAACTAGCCTCACGGATGTGCGGTGGCGGGGGTTTCGGCGCTCTCGGATTCGATCTCCAGAGCTGGGACCGCGCGAAACGACGCTGTATCGCCAAGCTCCAGCAGATGACAAGCGTGCAAGCGGAGCGATTCTGCGGATCAACTATTCGCCCGGATTTCCCAGATAGGAACTTACTTTCTGGTATCATCGCGCATCGCGCATCGTTTGACCGCAAGAACAAGGGCTTTTCTCGATGCCAAGGACGGCCCGATCGGAGCATCCGATGGGTGAAGGCGGCAGGGATGCACTCGGGGTGGGTTTCGACGGGTCTTTGAGGCTGGAGTTCCACGGCTCCACGCTCACGTCCGACGCCGGGTTGATCCCCTATCGCCAGCTCGATGAAGCCCTCGGGACGACGGCCATGGCCGGGAGCATTCTTCAGGATCAGCGGACCGGCAGGAACACTCGGCACACGATGACGGCGCTGCTGCGGCAGTCGGTGTACAGCCGCCTGGCCGGGTACGAGGACACCAACGACGCCGACCGGCTGTGCGTCGATCCGACCATGCGCTGCATCGTGGGCGGACGAGCCAGGGACGCGCGGGCGGCCTCGACCAGCCAGATGGGACGCTTCGAGACGCAGGTGCTGACCCGGCCCGACAACCTGGCGGCGCTGATGGCCTTGCCCGGCCGGTGGATCGACCGTGTCGGGCACGCCAAGCACACGCGCACGGTCGTCCTGGACCTGGACAGCTCGGTGAGCGAGACGTACGGACGGCAGGAAGGCTCGGCCTACAACGGGCACTTCGAGTGCACCTGCTACCACCCGCTGTTCTGCTTCAACCAGGACGGCGACCTGGAGCGGGCCTTGCTCCGCAACGGCAACGTGGCCAGCGCCGACGACTGGCGGAGCGTGGTGGAACCGATCATCGCCCGCTACCGCCCGTTGAAGGTCGGCAAGTTCTTCCGGGGTGATGCGGCCTTTGCCATTCCGGAACTCTACGAACTGCTGGAAGCGGAGGGATACCTGTACGCGATCCGGCTCAAGGCCAACGACGTGCTGCACCGGCAGATCGAGTTCCTGCTGACGCGGCCGGTGGGCAGGCCCCCGGCCAGGCCGATCGCGCTCTACCACAGCTTCATGTACCAAGCGGGCAGCTGGGCCACGCCCCGCCGGGTCGTGGCCAAGGTCGAATGGCACGCCGGAGAGCTGTTCCCCCGGGTGGGGTTCATCGTGACCAACCTGCGGCGCGACGAGCAGGACGAGGTGTACTTCTACAACCAGCGGGGCACGGCGGAGCAGTGGATCAAAGAGGGCAAGCATGCGCTGAACTGGACCCGCCTGAGCTGCGGCGGCTTCGCCGACAATCAGGTCCGGCTGCAACTGTTCGCCCTGGCGTACAACCTGGGCAACTTCCTGCGGCGGCTGGCGCTGCCCAGGTCGGTGCAGCACTGGACGCTGACCACGCTGCGCGACAGACTCATCAAGATCGGCGCCAAGGTCGTACGCCACGCCCGGCGCGTGACGTTCCAGATGGCCGAGGTGGCCGTGCCGCGCTGGCTCATGACGGCGATCCTTCAACGCATCGGGCGGCTGCGGGTGTCGCCGAATCCGGCGGGCTCGGGATGAACGCGATCAATCGCCTGAACCCGAAACAGACACAGGGGCACGCTGCCGGTGCGCTCACGCTTGGCGCAGCACGGGGAGATCATGCGAACGAACACCGATCACGCAGTCAAAAGAAGCGTCTCTGCGGGAAAGAAACGGTGCGGAGCGCTGCAATCGGGTATCTTGCACTGCCGCGAGGCGGGCCAGCGTGGCTCGCCGCAGATCATCTGGAGAATGTCGGTCAACGGCAAGACCATGGGCGTGTCCGACGTGGCCGGGGCCGTGCAGAAGGCGGGCTACCGAACCTCGTCCCCGAGCTTCCGCACCATCGTCAACCAGGCGCTCATCGCCAGCGGCAAGTTCAAGCGCGTCGGGCGGGGGCAGTACACGGCGAAGTGAATTCGGGCGATGGTACGGCTGCGCCGATGCGTCGACGGACCGATGGAGCTCGCACGACATATAGTTGGACTACGGGCCGGCAAGGAGAGACCAAGTGGGCATATCGAAAGACTGGTACACGTCAGGTGCGCACAAGCGATCCTCGCTCGTCATCTACTCGCTGCTCGTGAGCGCACTTGCCGTTGTTGCATGCGGATGCGTTTCAACCGAGCCAATCGGGGATTCCCATCCCGGGACACCGTGCGTTCGACCCAAGACTGTCGTGCAGTTTCGGAATGCCGATATGGACCTCGAAGTGGGGGTGCCGAATGTCGGGGGCGCTCACCTTAAAACTGAGGATCGCAGCAAACAAATTGAACTTGTCAGCAAGGCCGCGCGTGATGACGAGATGCGGGACTACCTCGTCTGCCTCGCTCAGCACCGAGACGGCGCGTCGCCCGAGTACGTTTCTTGGTTGCAGCAATACCTGGGGTTCATGGCCACGCAGCCAAGCTCTGACGCTTGCGACATGTGGGCCCAAAAGCACCCGGCCCCGCCAAAGGCAAGTACGCGGTCTCATTCGGAGATGTGGCGCGTGCGCGAAGAATATGAAGCGATGATGCGCACGGGCGGACTGCTTGCAGGCAGACAGGACATGCTCATCGCAGAGATGTACCACCACAGCAAGGGCTTGTTGGACGGCATCGCAATGGAACCGCCCGTCTTTCCGGGACCGGTGCAGAACGACCGGATGCAGCGCATCGCGACAGATATAAGCTCGCTCGTGCATGAAGACTTGGCGAAATGGGCACAAGAGCGTGCCAAGATAGAGTCCAGAATCGATCAGTACTTTGGGAGCACGGTCGCGGCGTTGGCCAAGACTTGCCCGAATCCCCGCGACACTGATCCGATGTTCGCCTTCTCCCGCCTGCTCGCTTCGATCACTCCTGAGGTCCTTTCCCGCGATCAAGCGGGCAGACGAGCGTGGACCGTGCGAGCCACTGAGGCATTGGAACGGGCGATGCAGGCGTACGGAAGCGGTGTCGAAGGTGACCTCGCCATGTGGCGGGATTCTGTCCTTAATGCCATGGACGAAGCAATGACAAAACGAAAGACTGGCTCGCAATAAGACTCGACTGCTTGCATATCCGGTTTTAGAGGCATTCCCGCGCCAGCGTAAGGCCCAGCGTGAGCTGGCGATGACCATCCACAGTGATCGACGATCGAGCGGTTGGACACTCGAAGGGCGCTCACCATTCCCGCGACTTCATCACCCCAATCACCGCCGTCGGGTTGAGGTGGTCGAGGTATCGCGCGGTGGTGGTGATGCTCAGGTGCCCGAGCTGGCGGGCGATCAGACGTTATAGTGAGCCTGCTTTTTCCGCAGCGACTTCATCGGGAGTCCGCAGCATGCGGTTTTACGATACATCAAGCCGTGGGCGATGACATATTCTCTGCGTTGCGTTCCCGTCGGCGCTGCTTATAGATCAAGCGAATGTTGCGCGCGTAAATGACAACGCCTGACGACTGGCCCAGTACGGCGACGATGTCCTGTCGCCAGACAAAGTACGCAAAAAGAGCTGTGCCGCCCAGCAGGCTTAACCACCAGAAAGCCTCGGGAATGACACTCTCACGCTTGCGTTCGCTCACGAACCATTGCAGCAGCATCCGGCCCGTAAACGCGAATTGGCCCGCAAAGCCAATGAGCACCCAGACCAGACTTGCCCAACTGGTGATGTTGAAAAGTCGAAACGCCCAGTTGGCCGCAGCACCGGTTGCGGTTTCGTAGACCTCATTGCCATAGAGGCGACGAAACTCGTCGGGCGTGAGTGTGGGGCCGACAAATCCATTGCGGAGCAGCACGCGCAACTCAGGGTCAGATGTGGCAGCCGGGCGATACACCTCGACGATGCCCCGGCTGCTGCCCAGTCGTAAGTCAACCTCACGCGACCCCTCGCGCCCCTTGATCTTCCCCGGTGCAAGTACGAGCCACGCTCCCAGAAGCAGGAGCAGGACCATGAGTGCGAATGGTTCCCACTTGAAGCGTTTCTTCATGAATGCGCAGCGTACGCGGGAGGATGCGTGACTTCGATCACAGTCGGCGAGACTGGTGTGCTTGCCATGCTTGGCGAGCCTGGCGTGCCCTCCCCGACGCTCCCGCTGCTGGTCACTTCCACATTCGCCACAGGACGTCGGCGACTTCTCATCCATCGCACGGCGAAAAGATCGTGCAGGCCGGGCAGGGCCCGAGGCAAGATTCCAAAGCCATACTTGGTCTGGCCAGCAATCCGCGGACGATGCGTGACAGGCATCTCGACGACTTTGAAGCCTAGGTGACGGGCCATGACAGGAATGAAGCGATGCATGCCGCGGTACTGAAGGGGGAGTTGGAGCGCAATCTCGCGTTTCATCACGCGGAGTGAGCAACCGGTGTCTCGGATCGTGTCTCCAAGCAGCCAGAGGCGGAACTTGCGGCCCACGATGCTGCCCACGCGCCGCACGGCGTTGTCCTTGCGGGCGTGGCTGCGATCGCCCTGCACCATGTCAGCGTGCTGCTGGCGTAGCAGCGCGATCATGGCGGGAATCTCGCACGGATCGTTCTGGAGGTCCGCATCAAGCACCGCGATCAAGCGGCCTCGTGCGGCGCGAAAACCCGCATAGAACGCCGCGGACTGGCCGTTGCCCTTGCCCGGGGGAGTATGCTGCATCGCGACGCATCGGAGCCAGAATCGAGCGGGCATGAGCGCCAGTGTCTTCGCGCGGGTCTGGTCGGTCGAGCCGTCGTCAACGAGAATAAACTCCCCACGCAGGCCAGAAGACTCAAGGGCCTTGCCGACCTCGCTCACCAGTCGGTCGATATTGTCCTCCTCGTTGTGGGCGGGGGCGACGACGGAAATGTCGATCAAGGCAGGGTCGCTGGGTTGGAAATCGGAAGTGCTCATTGGGAATAAGATATAGCCATCGAGCCGCGCCTGATTGTGGCATGAGAATCGAAGCGGATGCATTCGTCCGCTTGCTAGATGGCGAAGAATAGGGCGATATGCACCTCAAGCACTCCGATCGCCCTCACGGGCCTGATGTCGTTCCTGTCACGTTCTTTCTCGAAGACCCCGAGGGGCTCACGGGCAAGGCGGTGTCAGAGTGGAAACTGATGGGGGCGACGGGCGAGAGCCTTCTCGAACTCGCCATGGAGCATGGGATCAATATCGAGCACGCCTGCGGCGGAGTGTGCGCGTGCAGCACCTGCCACGTTCACATCGAGCAGGGAACCGAGCAACTCTCCGATTCGACGGAGGCGGAGGAGGATCGCGTTGAGGAAGCCCCGGGCCTTGAGCGTAATTCCAGGCTGAGTTGCCAGTGCATCATCCAGGGCGAGGGGGCGATCAAGGTGCGGGTGCCTGCGTGGAACCGCAATGCGGTGAAAGAACTGCCGCACTAGGCGGATGAATAGGCGAGAGCCCTTCAATGGAAGATACTTTCGGCTGGCTTGATGTCGAGTTCATCGGGGAGTTGCTCTGTGAGCATCATTCCGATCGCGATCCCACGCGCATCGGGTTTGTTGATCTCAAGAAACTGGTTTTGGGCTTACCCGGCTTTGTTGATGATCCCAAGCATCCTTGCAACGAGAAGATTCTCGAGCACATTCAGGCGGCGTGGATTGATGAACGCTCGGATGGTTCGCCCTTTGTTGAAGACGATGACGATGATGATGACGACTGACTTTGTCCCATTGTTTCCTTGACCGTTCTGAGCGCTTGTCTACCGTGTTTGACCCATGCAAGCCAACCAGCTCCGCATTCTCCAGATTCTCATCCTTGCCATGGCCAGCGGCCTGCTCGCGTTTGCGGTGGTTGGCCTGATGCTGGGCCCACAGACCCGCCCGCCCACGGGCAACGCCAGCACCGCACCTGCCGACATCTCCCAACTGCTGCTCATGATTCTGGGAGGCATGGGCTTCACTTCATTCATGCTGCTGGGTGTGGTCATTCGCCCCATGATGGCAAAGGCAGCGACCCGCGCTTGGCAGGAGCGTAACGCTAGGACTGCTCGTCAAAGTCCTGAGGGACAGTCGACTGTCGACCAGCAGGCGGCGGGCCAGATATGGAAAACATTTCAGATTCGCACACTTGTGTCGGGAGCGATGATCGAGGGCGTTGGCCTGTTCGCGGCGGTGATCAATCTCTTGACGGGAACGATACCCGCGTTGGTCGGAGTCGCGGTCGCCCTGCTGGGCATCGCCTGGATTTTCCCAACCCAGCAACGATGGCGGCAATTCGTCGAGTTCGCAACTCAAGGAACCCCGGGTGTGCTGCCTCAGAACGCCCCATAAGGGGCTTTTTCTAATCCCAAGGCCCTGCAAGTAGCCAATCCAACAGATTCCGCCAGCAAACGGTTGCACGAACCCACCGGAATCGGGTATCCTTTCCGCAGGACGCTGCAGAGGTTCTGTGGATCAGCGTGAGGAAGTTAAAGGTCGCACACGGATGGTCACTGCTCGGATGCAACACAAACTCTCTCAAGCGATCCAGCACGCGCTGGTAATCGCGGGTTTCTGCTGCCTTGCAACAGCCATGGCAGCGTGGATCGTCCTGGGCGATCCGATTGGCCGCAACGCCATTGCGTCTTCTGGTGGTGCGGATGAATTGCGTCGCACGCTTGTGCCACTCACCTTGCTGGTCAGTGTGATGTGCATCGCTGCGGGCATTACCATTTGGCTGATCCAGCGTCGCCAAGCCTTCGTTCGTGTGAGCGGCATCCGGCGCGATCGCGCCGCGGACCTGCTCCTGCCCATGTACATCACCACGAGCCTGCTACGCATCTGGCTCTTGCTTTTGCCCACGATTGTTGCGCTCGTGGCTTTGATGGCATCGGGCGAACGCATGCTCGCTTTCGTTCCCAGCCTGTGCCTGATCCTGATGATGACCAGCCTGCCGACCCGGGGTCGGTTCGAAAGACTGGTCGAGTCGGGGATTGCTGCACACGTGTGAAGTGCAGGAGGATTGGGCGGCCTTACTGACGCGCGTTGTTCCGTGATACGAGGGTTGCTTCCGTGCTCGATTCTTTCCCATCACGAATATAGACGATTGCGACCTTGTCACCGGGCTTGTGCTGGCTGAGCATGCCCATCCATCCTTCGACATCGATCAGCGGCTTCTCGTTCCAGCGGATCATGAGGTCGCCAGCCTTGAGACCCGCCTTTTCCGCTGGCAAGTCCTTGAGCACTTCACCGATGAGTACGCCCTCTTCATTGCCGCTGTAGTCTCCGGGGGCAACGCCAAAGCGCACACCAACGCCCCGCGTGGATTGGCCTTGCCCCTGGTCGTTATTGTTTTTGCTGGATTCGCCTGGCTTGCTGCCAGTGGCGGTGGTGAATGGAAACCCAGGTTCGTAGGTGCTGATATCCAGCGCGATGCGGTACAGAAGATCTGCAACTTCGACCGCACCATCGTAGTTGATCGTGTCTGGGGTATCGGTGATGCGGTGGTACTCCTCGTGCAAGCCAGTAAACGCGAAGATCACGGGCACGTTCGACTGCGCGAACGAGGCATGGTCGCTGGGCCCCAGGCCGCTGGGCTTGCTGGCGACAGTCATGCCGGAGGAATCCGTGTAAGACTTGATGAAGTCGGCGAGGCCATCACCCGTGCCCACGCCTGACAGTTCGAGTTTGCCATCGCGCAATCGCCCGATCATGTCCATGTTGATCATCAGCGTGTGCTGTTCGAGTGGCACAATCGGGTTATTGACATAGTGAACGCTGCCATTAAGGCCCGATTCCTCGGCGCAAAACGCAATGAACAGGATCGAACGCCGCGGCTCGCCCGGAGCATCCTTCTCCATAGCCTTGTAAGCCTCCGCGAGGCGTCCGGCGAGCAGGATGTTGCCGCTCGTGCCCGAAGCGTTGTCATCCGCGCCGGGATGGAGCACGCCACGTCCTTTCTCGCCACTGCGACTGCCGAAGTATCCATACCCAATGTGGTCGTAGTGGCTACCAATGACGATATACTGATCTCTGAGCGAACCGGAACCGGGCAGGACCGCTCCCACGTTGTCGGTCCAGAGCGGCACTCGCTCTATATCGACGTTGATATCCAGCATCGCGTTGGAAAGTTCGACGTACTGCTGGGGCGTTTTGACATCGTCTGCGAGTTGGCGAAGTTCAAGCAGCGAGCGGCCCGACCCGTCGGCCTTGCGAACAAACGCATCCGCCGCCGCATTGGCGAGCATGATGACTGGCACCTTGCGAGCGCGCCCCGAGAGGCCCATGGAGAGGTCGCCCAGTTCGGTTGCACGCTTGTCGTCGGCGCCAGGCGGATTGACCAACACCACGGCGCTAGCGCCAAGGTCGATCAGCGCATCAATCTTGCTCGTGAGGTCCGCCGCAGGCGACCAGCGTGAGGAACTCCACTTGCTCTTGCCTTCGTCGTCCATGGGCTCAAAGCGCAGGACCATGGCGATATTGCCATCGAGGCGGATTTTCTTGCCCTCAGCGTCTCGCGGGATGCTGCTGTAGTCATCCTCGCCCTCTTCGATGGCGTAGCCGGTAAAGATCACATTGCCGTTGGCGTTGCCCGTGCTAGAGAATCCCAGGGTCGCAAAGTCGGTTCCCGCGACCAACACTTGCTCGACTGCGCCCGCAAGTACTTTGGTGCCTTGGGCGTTGAGCTTCACCGAATCACCCGGACGCTGAGAGGGCGGCGCGATGAATCGCTGGCGAAAACTCTTGCCATCAGGTTCCATCGCCGCCCCTTCGCCAGCCACATCCGGTGTGAAGGCGGGTTGGAGGCCGGCCTTGCGGTAGTACCATTCAACATAGTCGGCCGCGTGCCGATTACCTTCGGTTCCTGGTGCCCGCCCCTCCATATACGGATTGGTAAGGGTGAAGATGTGCTGCTTGTAAACAAGGGCATCGCCAGCAAGATCAGTAATCGTGCGGGCGAGGACCATCGGTCGGTCTCGGGAAATGGGACTGGTAGGGATGATGGTGCTTGCTTCAGCGTGATCATCGCTCGTCGTGCTCTGGCTGGACTTCTCACTCTGCGGCACCACAATCGTCACTTCGCTCTGCGCCAGCGCAAACGGACCTGGGGCGAATGCCTGTCCCGCGATGATCAACAGACCCAGGATGTGCGACTTTCTGATGTCTCGCAGCCCGAGGTTCCACAGCCCCAAGTTCCACAGGCTGAAGGCACCCTTTGTTTGAGTATCTTGCGCTGTAGCACGGAATGTAGACTTGCCAGCAACCCGGTCAGAACTCTGGTTTGTACCCCGGTCTGCACCCCCCATATCCCAAACGCGAGCAACGGCACTCTTCATCACAAACTCCTGGGAGCCTTCGGTCAACCAATGAAACACCCGCCGGAGGAAAACCCGGCAATCCGCATTGTTCGCTCTCAGATTCACGGCGTGACGAGACGCTACGATTTCTCTGTTGGTTTTCCCTGACACTTCGTCACGCATTCATGCCCCAATCGATTCTCGAAAGACCCCAATGTCGATTATCTCATCTCGTCCTGCGACGGCTTCCGCTGCCCATGCCAGCACGATCTTGCCTGGCACGCCCCGGAGCATTCTCGATCCCTCCGACACATTCCCCGCCCGCCACTTCGGACCAAGCGAGGCCGAGATAGCAGAGATGCTTGAGAAGATCGGCTGCAAAAGCCTCGCGCAACTCACGGATGAAACCGTGCCCGCGAGCATTCGCCTGCCCCGCGATCTCACCCTCTCGGGTACGAGCGATGCTTCGGGCGAGCAGCAGACACTCCAACGACTGCACGCGATGGCGAGCAAGAATCAGGTCTTCCGCTCGATGATTGGGATGGGCTATTACGACACCATTACGCCCGGTGTGATCTTGCGCAACATTCTCGAGAACCCGGGCTGGTATACGCAGTACACGCCCTATCAGGCTGAGATCGCCCAGGGCCGCCTCGAAGCGCTGTTGAACTTTCAGACCATGGTGAGCGATCTTACTGGGTTGCCTCTTGCTGGCGCGAGCCTGCTCGATGAAGCCACCGCCGCCGCTGAAGCGATGAGCATGTGCTTTTCGATGCACGATCAGGAACGCAAGACGTTTCTGGTTGCGAGCGACTGCCACCCGCAAACGATCGGACTGATCAAGACTCGGGCCGACGGGTTGGGCATAAAGATCGGCGTCGAGGCATCGGCGAACCTCGCCAAGCACCTCTCTGGAGACGTGTGCGGGTTGATCCTTCAGTATCCGACGACCGACGGCCGCATTGAGGACTATCGCACAATCATCCAAGCCGCCCACAAGGTCGGCGCATTTGTTGTCATGGCCACTGACTTGCTCGCCCTCACGCTTATCACACCGCCCGGCGAACTGGGCGCGGACATCGCGGTGGGCAGCGCCCAGCGATTCGGCGTGCCCATGGGGTTTGGCGGGCCGCACGCCGCGTTTATCGCGACCAAGCCCGAGTATGTTCGCAAGATGCCCGGCCGCATCATCGGCGTGAGCAAGGACGCGCAGGGCAACCACGCGCTGCGCATGGCGATCCAGACGCGGGAGCAGCACATCAAGCGGGACAAGGCGACCAGCAACATCTGCACCGCGCAGGCGCTACTGGCGATCATCGCGGGCATGTACGCGTGTTATCACGGTCCCGAGGGATTGCGCAGGATTGCGCTGCGAGTGCGGGCAATGAAGTTGGCGTGCAAGGCGGGGCTCAAGATGCTTGGAGCGGAGGTTGCCGCCGGTGAACGATTCGATACGCTCCGCGTAACGCTCAAGGGTCAAACAGTCGCCAACGTGCTGGGCCTTGCAACTGCCCACAGCATCAACTTCCGCGAGTATGGTGATGGCAGCATTGGCATTGCCTTCGATGAAACGACAACCCGCGAAGACATCAAGCATGTTCTCGCCTGCTTTGGCGCGTCGGCCAACGAGGACATAGATGCCCTATTCGCCTCGCAGGGTTCACCCGAAGTTTCCAGCCTTTTCGCCCGCCAATCAGGCTACCTCACCCACCCAGTGTTCAACAGCTACCACAGCGAGCACGAAATGCTCCGCTACATCTTCAAACTCATGGGAAGAGATCTGTCCCTCGCCCACAGCATGATCCCGCTGGGCTCGTGCACGATGAAGCTCAACGCCACGAGCGAGATGATCCCTGTCACGTGGAAGACCATTGGAGGTCTGCATCCGTTCGCCCCGCGCGAGCAGTGGACGGGCTACGCCCAGATGTTCAAAGAGTTGGAAATCTGGCTCGCAGAGATCACGGGGTTCGCCGCCATCAGCCTCCAGCCAAACTCGGGTGCCCAGGGCGAGTACGCCGGCCTGCTCGTCATCCGTGAGTATCACAGAAGCCGCGGCCAGGGCCATCGCAACGTGTGTCTAATCCCCGAGAGCGCCCACGGCACCAACCCCGCGAGCGCCGTGTGCGCGGGCTTTGAAGTTGTGCCCGTCAAGAACACGCCCAGCGGCGATGTTGATATCGAGGACCTCCGCGCCAAGGCCCACGAGCACAAGGCCAATCTCTCCGCTCTTATGGTGACATACCCCAGCACCTATGGCGTCTTCGAGGAGCATGTCCGCGAGTTCTGCGAGATCGTGCACGAGTGCGGCGGGCAGGTCTACATGGATGGGGCCAACATGAACGCACAGGTTGGCCTGACCAGCCCGGGCCACATCGGCGCCGATGTGTGCCACCTCAACTTGCACAAAACTTTTTGCATTCCCCATGGCGGCGGCGGTCCTGGCATGGGTCCGATCGGCGTTGCCAAGCACCTCGCCCCGTTCCTGCCAGGGCATCCGGTACTCTCGCCTTTCACGAATGCCGAATCACGAATGCCCAACGCCGACGCAACCGGAGCCCGCGCGATCGGCCCGGTCTCGGCTGCGCCCTATGGGTCGCCAAGCATCCTCGTCATCTCCTGGATGTACATCGCGATGATGGGCAGCAGTGGTCTTAAGAAAGCCACACAACTCGCGATCTTGAATGCGAACTACATGGCCAAGCGTCTTGAGGGACACTACAACGTGCTGTTCAAGGGAGCCAAGGGCCGCTGTGCACACGAGTTCATCGTCGATGTTCGGCCATTTGACAAGTCGGCGGGCATCAAGACCGACGACATCGCCAAGCGACTGATGGATTATGGATTCCACGCTCCGACCATGAGTTGGCCAGTGCCTGGCACACTGATGATCGAGCCTACCGAAAGCGAGAGCAAGGCCGAACTCGATCGCTTCTGCGATGCGATGATAAAGATACGCGAAGAGATACGCGATATTGAAACCGGCAAGATCGATAAGACCAGCAATCCTCTCAAGCATGCGCCGCACACCATGCACGTGGTGGCGAGCGATACCTGGGACCGACCGTATTCGCGCGAGCAGGCGGCGTTCCCGCTGAACTGGGTCCGCGATCACAAGTTCTGGCCCAGTGTGGGGCGTGTGGACAATCCATATGGGGATCGAAATCTGGTGTGTTCCTGCCCGCCGATGGAACAGTACAAGTAACTGCATTTGTATGCTGTTTCTGTCGGGGGGATCAGTTGAAGGAATCGAAAGCACGTGCAACGCCGGACGGTAAAGCAATAGGTGTGAAATGCCCTTTGTCCACTTGATGATCACCAAAGGCAACGTGACCCGCTCTCAGAAGCAGGAACTGGTCAGGGACTTCACCGATTCCTTGGTGCGTGTCTTGGGCAAGAAGCCCGAGCACACCCACATTGTGATCGAAGAAGTCGAGACCGACAACTGGGGTTTTGCGGGCATGCTCACGACCGATTATCGCAAGATTGCTGCGAAGGAGCAGCGGTCAAAGCCCGCTACTCGCAAGTCTCTCAAGTAGGCTGGTGGCATGGCTTAGCCGGTACGCCGACGACCATCGCGCCATCGCTGACATCTCTCGTTACGACTGCGCCTGCGCCAACCGTGGCCCTGGCACCAATATGCAATCCCGGAAGGACACGGCTTCCAATGCCCATCAGCACGCCATCGCGATGCGTGGAATCGAGCGTGTTAGTGCCGACGTTGCCAACCGTCACGTTTCCAGCGAGAATGCAGCCTGGAGCGATATGGCAGTTGGGAGCAACATCGCATTCATGCTCGACGATGGTGCCTGAGTTGATGATAGCGTGCGCGCGTATGTTCGCATGGGCCTGGATGATGCAAGCCGGACCGATGCTGACGCCTGGTTCTATTCGCGCGGAAGCGGCGATACACGCCGAAGTGTGTATGAGCGTGGCCCACAGAGGCGACAACACTTGAACGCCCGCTCGCATCGCCTGATCGAGCAAGTCAGCACGGGTTGTCAGCGAGCCAACACCCAGACACCATTGCTGTGGAGGCAGGGCGAGCTGGGGCGGCAGCGCGGCGTAGCCCAACTGCTGGAGATGCGGCGCGCTGGCGGGCGCAGCGGCCTGCCAGGCCTGGGCGAGGCGTGCGAGTGCAGCGATGCCTGCTTGCAAGTTGCCCAAGTGCCGAACTTTGGCCTTGGTTGCGAGCACAGCCTGCGGGTTGTCATCGTAAAACCCTATTACTGGCCGATGCGTCGAATGCGCGGATTCGACGAGCGTGAGGGCATGGCCGCCCCCTCCAAGGAGGAGTAGGGATGGTGGGGGAATGGGCGCGGTGAAGGACATTGGCATCAAGTAGACATGGCCGCCTTGCGCAAGTTGAGGATGAGTTCGACTTGGCCCGTGGGCTTGGCGAGGCGCTGGGCGATCTGGACGGGCGTAAGCCCCTCGTCTGCAAGGTCGTAGACATCCCGATGTGAGGATGGAGGAGCAAGGGGGGCGAGGGGGGTTGTGAAAGTGCTCGTACCCGATTCAGACGAAGCAGGCTTTGCCTCGGCCATGGTCGGTTGGAGCGCTGGAGCAGGACGCGGAGTGTGTCGCTGGGCAGGCACGGGTTGGGGGATCGAGGACGTCTGGACCGGTGGGCGTTCGAGTTGTGCGATGCGTGCATCGGCGGCGGCTAAAACACGCTCAAGTTGGGCCGCCCGCGCGTCCAGTTGCTTGGCGATCTGGTCGGCTGCTGCGAGCAGTTGGGCGTGCTGTTGAGGGTGGGAAGCCGATTGCGGAGCGGGGCTGGCTGCAGCCGTTGAAGTCCGATGTTGAAGGCTCGCGCGACGTGAGCGACGCGTGCCGTGCCATGCTGCCCACGCAAGCAAGGCAAAGCCAGCCGCGATAGCGACACCGGCAAAGAGCGAACTGATGGCGGGCGTGGTTGCTATGGGGGCAGTGGGCGAGGCGGGGACGGACGAAACGAGTGTCGTCGGAGTGCCAAGCACCTCGGAGGAGATATCTTCGGGCGAACGGGCGGGAGTCTTGATATCCAGGGATGTCTGCAAGGAGTTGAAGGGCGCGAGGTCGATGGGGACGAGGCCGGTGGACTGGGCGGCATCGTGCAAGGTGGTGGGAAGGCTCATGGCGTGGATGGAGTTTGAGGGGTACGGAGCGGGGGGTTGCATGGAAGTGTCAGAATGCGGGTTGTGCGGATGGGTGGGGCGTTGAGGTTCGAAGCAACTCTACCATCGTCTCATGCAAGGCGTGAACGTGATTGCACAAGCCGGAGATTGGATGGCGGCGCGGGAGCAACTGCGTGGAGACCCCGTGACAGGCGGTTTGCTGCGCAGATTGGCGAAGGGATGGCGGGCTTTGACGGGCGGTTCGGGCGTGCGCGATGATGTCGGCACTACTCACAATCAGGCGGGCGATTCGCACTTAGGGCGGCGGACGTTGCTTGCCTGTTCGGGCGGCGGAGACTCTTCGGCGCTCGTTCTAGGACTGTGTGCGGGGGTGGCTAAAGCTCGGGAAAGGTTTGTCGTTGGCCATGTGGTTCACGATTTGCGTTCCAGCGAGGAGTCGCTGACCGATCGGGACCGGGCCAGAGACCTGGCCGCATGGGTTGGTGTGGAGTTTGTGGAAGCGAAGGTGCGGGTGAGGGAGGACAGCCACGGGGCGGTTGGTGTGGACGAAGACACGAATCATGAATCGCGGGCGAGGCGGGCGCGATATCGAGTGTTGGCGAAACTGGCCAGAGCGCAAGGGTGCGGCTTTGTCGCCACTGCCCATCACGCGGACGATGCGATGGAGACGGTGCTTATGCGACTGCTCCGCGGAAGCGCGGGCGTGGGCCTGGGAGGTATTCACCACACTCGTGGCATCGGGCACGACGTGGTGCTGGTTCGTCCAATGCTGTGGGGCGATGGACTCACGAGGGTCGATTCAGAACAGGTTTGTGCTGTTGCAGGGTTCGCGTTTGCTTTGGATAAGACCAACGCGGATGAGACGCGCTTGCGGGCGTATTTACGTGCTAGGGTTTTGCCCGCGCTGCGAGGTGTGCGAAGCGATGCCGCGACTCGTATCACGAGCGCTGGAAGATTGCTGGCGGAAGCGGGACGAGTGGTGCGGGCGCGAGGATCGCAGCTCGCCGCGTTGGGCGTGAAGACACGAAACGATGACGTAGCAGATCAGGCCATCGTCTTCGATCGGCCTGGGCTAGCGGGTGAGGAACGCATCGTCCTGGGAGAAGTGGTCCGGGCTGTGCATACTCGGCTTGCCAAAGAGACTGGCTTTGGCAGCGTTCGAGGCCATGATCGCCTCAACGCACGCGTGCTAGGAGAGGTTGGAGATCGCATCAAAGATGAATCGATGCACGCGAGGACCATGGCGGTGGGACATATGGCCGTCACTGTCACGTCAAGGCAGGTGCGATTTGCCATGCGACAAGCCGGGACGGGCAAAGCGAAAGCCCAGAGCGAATAGGGCGACAACACTTCCGGTCTATGAAGCAATCGCTCTCGCCCGATCGCTACGCCCACTTGCAGGCCCTCTCGAGCCAGTTTCCAACCGCAGAGGATGCCATCGCGGAGATCGCCGCGTTGGAAGCCCAGCGCAGCCTGCCCATGGGCGTGGTCCATGTGATCAGCGATATCCATGGCGAGGATACAAAGTTGCGGCATGTGATCAACAACGCCTCGGGCGCACTGCGACAACTGGTGGAGCAGGTGGTTGGGGGGAGGCTCTCAAGCGAGGAGATGCACCGGTTCCTTGCGGTCTTGTACTACCCGCGCGAGGCAATTGATCGATTCTCGCGAGAGGTCGTTTCAGGCGGGCATCGGCTGGAGTGGGTATACCAGACGCTTACGTTGCAATTCGATGTGGTGCGGGCTCTACGTGCGACGTACCGACGTGAGCACTTCGAGGAACTGCTGCCCAAGTGGTATCGCGAACTGTTCGTCGAACTGGGCAGCAGCCAGAGGCCTGCATATATCCGCGAGATAATCGCGGCGTTGGCCCGATACGACCGGGATTGGGGCGCGGTCCGTGCCGGAGCACGCCTGATTCGCAACCTCTCCTGCGAGGAGTTGCTGGTGCTGGGCGATCTTGGCGATCGTGGGCCTCGCATCGACCGCGTGATCGAGACGCTGATGCGTCAGCCCAAGTGCAACGTCATCTGGGGCAACCACGACATGCTCTGGATCGGGAGCCACCTGGGGCATGACCCGTGCATGCTGACGGCGCTTCGCTTCAGTTTGCGGTACCGCCGCCTGAGTCAGCTTGAGGAGGGGTATGGCATCATCATGGCGCCGATCGAGCGCCTGGCGCGGGAGGTCTACGCGAATGACCCTGCGGAGAAGTGGTTCGCAAAGGGCGAGGGGTTCCGCGACGCGCTGACAGTGGCTCGGATGCAGAAGGCGGTCGCCATCATGCAGTTCAAAGCAGAAGGGCGTATGTTTGAGAGGCATCCGGAGTGGAAACTCGCGCATCGTCGACTGCTGCACCTGATCGATCATGCGAAGCAGACCGTGACCATCGACGGAATCGAGCATCCACTGTTAGACACCGTTCTGCCGACTATCGATCCAAGCGATCCGTACGCCTATTCGCCAGAGGAACAGGCGTGCATGGACCGGATGCGCCAGAGTTTTACTCGATCGATGAAACTGCGTGAGCATATGGAATGGCTCGTCAATCGCGGCGGCATGTGGACCAGGCGCGACGACGTGCTGCTCTTTCACGCGTGCGTGCCGGTCGAGGCGGATGGACGGTTGCAGTCGCTCAAGGTGGACGGGCGCGAGGTGGTGGGCGTCGAGCTGTTGAACGCCATGGAATCGGCGCTGCGCCGCGCGATGCGAAAGCGCTGGGTAGGAATCGACGGAGATGCCGACATTGTCTGGTACTTGTGGGGCGGTCCCAAGAGCCCGCTCTTTGGGAAGGACAAGGTCACGACGTTTGAGTCACACTTTGTTGCCGACAAGGATGCCCACAAGGAGCACAAGAACGCCTACTTCGATCTGATGCATCAAGGCGAGTTCATCCGCAACTTGGGGCGAGAGTTTGGAGTCGGTGATGGCGTGCTGGTGGTCAACGGGCATGTGCCCGTCAGAATCGAGAAGGGGGAGACACCACTCAAGAAAGGCGGCAACGCCATCACCATCGACGGTGCCTTCAGCGAGGCGTATGGCGATCGCGGATACACCCTCGTGCTCAAGCCTGATCGCATCGATCTGGCGGAGCACGCGCCGTTTCCAGGCATCGAGTCGGTCCTCGCAACGGGCAGCGACATCGTTCCAAAGGTGACAACAGTGCGAAAGTACGCGAAGGCGCGCACCGTGGGCGAGACGGCGGGCGGCGCCAGAATCGAGCGGATGATCACAGACCTGGACGCCCTCGTACACGCATTCCAGGAAGGCATCGTGCGAGAGCGGGACTGAGAGCAGGGAAATCAACGTTCTTTGGGAAGTCGCGTTCCTTCCGGGAAAACTCCGGGCAGTTCGTCGTCGCCCGATCCTTGCGTGATCGCACGCGCCAGCAGTTCGCCGCCCACGAAGCAACCCTTCCAACTCTGGCCTAGGCCGCCAAAGTGTTCTTCCTTGTCGCCTCGACTTCGAATTATGTTGTGGCCAAACTTGAAAGCGCGGACTTCTTGCTTTGCTCGAGCAGCGATCGCTGCATCATCGGTCGCGATGGAACTGACGAGATTGCCATTTGAAACGTTCATCTCTGTGACGAGTTCTTCGAAGCGGTCGACCGTGGTGATGGCATCGAGGGGTCCGAAGGGTTCGATGTAGGAAAGTTTGCAACTGCGGGGGATGTTCAGGAGCGTTGCTGGTGCGAAGTAACTGGAAGTATCCTGGCCTGGCAGGAACGGAGTGCTCGAAAGCGAACCCTGATAGATCGGCAGCGCGCCCCCTGCCAGGGCCTCGTTCCACAGGCCCTTGAGTTCATCGACCTTTTTCGCGTTGATCAGTGGCCCAAAGTCCAGCGCGGGAAGGGGGTCGGCATCTTTTGCCACCAGCAGCGGATTGCCATAGCGCAGGCTCTTAACGACACCCAGATACATGTCAAGGAACGCTGGCAGGAGGCTGCGCTGCACTATGAAGCGCGGATATGCCGTGCAGCGTTGCTTGCCGTAGTCGAAGCCCTTCTTGAGTTGCTTGGCAAGATCGGCCCACTGGGAGAACTCCCAAACGCCATACGCGTTCACGCCTTCCATTTCGATCATGTATCGCTTGTCGGTATCGACTAGCGACGAGGCGATGTCGCGCCCGTTGCTGCGTCCGCCGACGAAACTCAGGCAGTCAACATATTCGTTACGAACAAGCGCATCGCTCAGCGTGCCGCCCGAGCCGCTGACGAAACTGACGGGTAGACCACTGCGACGGGCAAGGGCCATGGCAACGCCGACGCTGATGCCGCCGCCGTCGGTTGGGGCCTTTGCGATGACGCTGTTGCCAGCGAGCGCTTGAATAAGAATGACATGCACGAGTACGCTCAGTGGATAGTTCCAACTTGCAATGTTGCTGATAAGCCCCAAGGGCGTTCGCCCCTGCAGCATCGGCTCAATATTTTCAACGTACCACTGCACCCCTTCGATGCACCGATCCACATCAGCCTGTGCAGCGGGCAAGGGCTTGCCAATCTCCCACATCAGCAGGCTCGCCAACAGATCGCGATGCGTGCGCATGTCGGCGAGGGTCGCCTTGACCTTCTCGCGGCGCTGCGCGAGCGATACCTTGCCCCATGCGCGATGCTCGCCATGCGCTGCCTTCACCGCCTGCTGACCCGTGGCCAGATCAATAAACGGCAGTTTGCTCAGGACCGTGCCGTCGATGGGCGAAGCGGCGGGGCGACCATTCCCGGGGGTGCCCCATTGGCCATCGATCAGGTTGAGCAGCAAGCCGTCGTTGGTAAAGGCCTCGGGCGTCGCGGCCATGGCCTTGCGAAGCACGCTGGACCAGTCAAAGCCGGGCTTGACGCGCAGAGCGGAGGACGAAAGCTGCTTGGGTTCGATGTTGGGTTGCATGAGATTTGCGGCGATGGAAGCCATAATGAAGTTTAGATGCTCTTGAGCCTTCGATGTCTCAACTATTCTGGTGTCTTAGGTCTGGTGTCTCAGGCGGTGGCACAGGCATCACCCTGTGACCGAACATCCAGCGCCGAATGTGATAGGCGACGAAGGTCACAGGCGAGCACACCTGTGCTACTCTAGTTTTATGTCCAGAACCGACAAGCAAAAGTCCGACGGCCTGACCCTCGTCGAAGCCATCAACGAAGCCCTTTCGCAGGAGATGGAGCGCGATGAACGCGTCGTTTGCCTGGGCGAGGACGTTGGCCTCAATGGCGGTGTCTTCCGCGTCACCGACGGGTTGCAGAAGCGATTTGGTCCTGACCGCGTGATCGACACGCCGCTCGCTGAATCGGGGATCATGGGCACATCTATCGGCCTTGCCATCAACGGCATGCGTCCCGTGCCCGAGATTCAGTTTGAAGGCTTTCTCGGACCAGCCCACGATCAACTCGTCAACCACGCCGCACGGTTTCGCACCCGCACCCGTGGAGCCATCACCGTGCCACTCACGGTGCGCGTGCCCTGGGGCGGTGGCATTCACGCGCCCGAACTGCATAGCGACAGCCCCGAGGCGATCTACACCCACCTGCCAGGGATGAAGGTGATCGTGCCCAGCACGCCCACCGACGCGAAGGGGCTGCTTCTGGCCGCGATCCGTGATCCCGATCCTGTGATTTTCTTTGAGCCCAAGCGTGTCTATCGCAGTTATCGCGAGCAAGTACCCGAAGGCGACTACACCATCGAGATCGGTAAGGCCAAGGTGATCCAAGAAGGATCGGACCTGACGGTGGTCACTTGGGGCAGCAACGTCTTCCAGTGCCTCGAAGCCCTCGACAAACTGCCCGAGGACATCAGCGTGGAGTTGATTGATCTTCGCACCATCAATCCCCTCGACCGCGACACGATCATCCAGAGCGTCCAGAAGACCGGGCGGTGCGTCGTCGTTCAGGAAGCCCCCAAGACGGCGGGCATGGCCAGCGAAATCGCGACCATCATCATGGAGCATTGCTTCCTGCACCTCAAGTGCCCCGTGCAGCGCGTCTGCGGGTTTGACACGATGATGCCGTATTATAAGTTGGAACTGGATTACCTGCCCGACGCGAACCGGATTCAGGAAGCGATTGAGCAGACGATGGCGTATTGACCGTTTTTTGCAAATCTGGTGGCACAAGCCAGGATGTCTGTGCCACCGTCACCTCTCAGTGCTACGGCTCAAACGTGTAATCAGCCGTCTCGTTTTCTATCCCTTCGGGTACCGGTACGCTCCCCTTCGCATGAAGGTCAGCAAACAGTAAGTTTGCCCGCACCAGCGTGCCGCGTTTGTCGGGCTTGTTGCCGAACCACCGCATGTCGCGGTCGCCGCCTTGCTGGTAGTTGTAAATGGTCTGGGTGCCCAGAGCCCAGGTCTTGCTGGTGTTCTTCACATTGGGCATCCGCCCGCCCCCTTGTGGCACGAGCGTGGCCTTGTCTTCGCCCTCCAGCGTGTGGTCGTTGAGGATGTAGCTGCTACCAACGAGGTCGTACATCGATTCTGTCTTGTCAAAGCCAGGGATCGGCACGCCCGTATTGCCGCTGCCGGTATCGATTGGGGAGCGAAACGCCTCCATGGGAAAGATGCCCGGCTCGCTATCATCGGGCACGCGTTGGTTGAAAACATACGGATTCAGCGGTCTTCCCGCAGCCCCGATCTCGTTGATGCCGTAGAAAGGCAGTTGGCCCTTCTTGCCGCCAAAGAGGGTGCCGATCACGGATTCGCCGCCGCCCGGCAGCGGCCCCTTCTTCTGCGGCATGTACCGATCAAAGTCATTCCAGTAGAGGCCCATCGCGATGCCCAATTGGTACAGACGAGCGGTACATGTGGTAACGCGAGCCGACTTGCGGGCAGCACCCAGCGAGGGCAGCAGAATGCCAATGAGTAGGCCGATGATGGCGACGACGACGAGCAGTTCGATGAGTGTGAAACCGCGCCGCGATGACATGGCACAGCGTAGCGAAGGCGAAACAGGATCATCACGCTGGACAGTGATATCTGTGATAAACAAGCCAGTGATTTCTCTATGCTCAGCGTTATCCTGATTCGTGATTTGGCGTTCTGAAGGTGGGGCTTGGCCTGCAAAGCCATCACTCGTCAACCTGCGTATGTTTTTGCATGCTTTCCGTCTCCCGCCGCGTCCAAGCCCTCAAGCCCTCTGTCACGATCGCGTTTATGAATCGCGCCAAAGCCATGCAGCGCGCGGGGAAGGACGTGCTCAGTTTCGCTGCGGGCGAGCCGGACTTTGATACGCCCCAGTCAGTGAAGGATGCAGCGATCAAATCGCTCCTGGCGGGGCAGACCAAGTACATGCCCACGCTTGGCGATCCGGATACCCGCGCGGCGATTGCGAAGAAACTCACAGAAGAGAATGGCATTCCCAATTGCACGGGCGAGCACATCGCCATCGGCGCGGGCGGGAAGCACAGCCTCTTCGTGCTCTGCCAGGTACTGCTCGACGATTCGACTACTTGGAGTGGTGGCGGGAGTAGCGGTGGGGAATATGTCCAGCCCGAGGTGCTACTTCCAGTGCCCGCCTGGGTGAGCTACGTGCCTTGTGCCGAGATCGCGGGCGGAAAGGTCATCGAAATTCCGACAACGGTGGAGAACGGCTTCAAAGCGAGCGCGGAGGAGATTCGTCGTGCCATCACGCCTCGAACCCGACTGCTGGTCCTCAACTCGCCCAGCAATCCGTGCGGCACGATGTACACGCCCGAGGAACTGCAGGCCATCGGGCGAGTGGTCGCGGAGGCTGCTGCGACGATCGCGCCGAACATCACGGTGTTGAGTGATGAACTGTATGAAAAGATCATCTATGGTGGCATTCCGCACTTCTCGATCGGCTCGATGCCGGAGATCGCCGAGCGAGTGATCACGCTGAATGGCTTGTCGAAGGCGTATGGCATGACGGGATGGCGCATCGGCTACACCGGAGCGAGCGGAGCGTTTGGCAAGAAGTTCACCGATGCGATGGCGACGATGCAGGGACAGATGAGCACGAACATCACAAGTTTCACGTATCCGGCGATCCGTATTGCCCTGACACAATGCGCAGAGGAGGTCGAATCGCGTCGAGTGGCATTCGCCAAGCGAGCGGAGGTCATCAACGCCCGACTGACAAAGTTACCAAGCATCAAGACCGCACGGGCAACGGGAGCCTTTTACGCCTTCCCGGATATCTCCGCACACTTTGGCAAGACCAGCAAAGGTGGAAAGAAAATCGACAGCGCCATGAGCATGTGCGAGGCGATGCTGGAAGAAAACTATATAGCGTTCGTCCCAGGAGAGGACTTTGGTGGCTGCGGCAAGAACCATGTGCGCATCAGTTTCGCGTGTAGCGAGCAGCAGATAAACGCTGGTATGGACCGATTCGGACAGTTCCTCGCCGACTTGAAGTGACGATCGCGCGGGCAATTGCATGCATTGCAATGCATCACAATGAATAAAAACGCATCAAAATATATCACACAGGACATAGCTGTTTCATGCCTCATGTGTTGTTGATTGGCTCGAACAATCGAGTGAAGACAACGCTTGGTGGACACGCTCGCGTAATGTCGCGAGATCGGCATCGTTCACGATGACGATACTGGAGCGACGGCGTTTCTCGGCGAGTGACAACTGTGCGGCTTCGCGACGGTCCAGTTCATCCGCCGACCAGCCACGACCCAGCACCCTGCGAAGGCGATGTTCATACGGCGCATCGACAAACAGCACCGCGTCACAGTCGGCATCGCTGCCCGCTTCAAACAACAGCGGCGCATCGATCACGACGCCCGCACACCCATCTCGCCTGGCAGTAGCGATCTGCGACGTGCGATCGGCACGCACAATCGGGTGTACCAGCGCTTCGAGTTTGCGGCGTTCTTCGGGCTTGGCAAAGATAATCTCGCCAACCGCACGTCGATCAACTTTTCCATCACTGCCCACGATCTGGCTGCCCCACCAACTGATCAGAAATCCGCGGACATCGGGGCGATCTAGAGCGGCTTTGGCATCCTTGTCCGCGTCAAAAACCAGGTAGCCAAGATCGGCGAGGATGCTGGCGACGGCGGACTTGCCTGCACCGATGCCGCCAACAAGGCCAATGGTTCTGAAGGAGTGTGCCATGTTTTGGGATTGAAGCAAGGGAGAAACGGGAGATAGAGCGGGCGAAGACGTTTCGATGGGGGCATCGTTGGTGTCGGTCCCGCGTGAGGCCGCAGTGATGGCTGTTCGCAGGACGTTGGCGAGACGATTGGGATCATCCACCCAACTCCACGAGACGGGCACGCCATCGGCAGCGGTCAGACCAATTGAGCCGCAACTGAGCAAACGCTGCAAGAATGTCTGTCGCACCTCAACATGCTGGATGCGTGCGAGGGGAACTTCGTTGCGACGACGCGACAGGATGCCCGTGGTCGTGCTGACGTGCGTCGTCGTGGCCTCGTAGCGAAAGAGCAGCGTGATGAGCAGAGCACGGATGAAGTCGAAACTAAAAAAACAAACCGCAGCGCTGAACAGAAGCTTGGGGTTGGAATCGGGTGAGAGCAATCGCACACCGATCCAGGAGCCAAGCAGCAAGCCGCACGCGAACAGCGTTGCTCGCCCGGGGATGATCGCGTACCACCAACTGGGGCGGTCATCAACGAGATGGGTGCTCGCGGCTGTGATGAGGCATTGTTAGGGGCTAGCGGCCTTCAGAATACAGTCAGACTTGGAACCTGTTGAGCATCATGGATCGTCAAGCTGCCCGGCAGCGCCGGGTTTCAGCGGCGCAGGACCGCAATGCCTGGGAAGTTGCGGTATAGCCCATCGAAATCGAGGCCATACCCAACCACGAATTCATCGGGAATATCGAAGCCGACGTAATCGGGCTTGATGTCGATCTTGGCTTTGCCGGGCTTGCGAAGCAGCACGCACGTGCGGAGACTTGCGGGATGCTGGCGACCGATCAAGTCCACGAGCGTGTGGAGGGTTTGACCGCTGTCGAGGATGTCATCAATCAAGAGCACATGCGCCCCGCCGAGATCTGAGGGCAGGGCAGTTTTCATTTTGACGCCCTTGCTCTCGACGCTGGTGCCAGGATAACTACTGACGGCGACCAATTCGATATGTAGTTTGACAGGCATTTCGCGGATCAAGTCAGCGACGAAGACCATCGCGCCGGTGAGCACAGCGATGATGACCACGCGGGAATTTGCCGCTTGAGGGTCATCGAGGTTGACACCAGCCTCGCGAAGGTCTCTCGTGATCTGGTGCCCAAGCTCGTGGACGCGCTGGGCGACGCGGTCGCGCTCGATAAGAATCGTGGAGAAGTCGCGTTGCAATGCCATGGGGGGCTCGGGGTATGCGTGGCCTTAAGGGGGTAAAGGGAGTGAGGGGCAAGGGAGTGAATGCGATCACGTCAGTCCGGGAAAGGCTATCGCAGGCCAGTCAACTGTCCTGTGCGCCGGGCTTTGCTGTAGCGGGCGAGAGACTCTTCGATCACCTGGTGCGCCTTCGCGGCGGGCTGAAGCTCATCGACCTCGACTTCCTTGCCTTCCAGAGTTTTATAGTCTTCAAAGAACCGGCGGAGCATCTTGAAGATGTGGCGAGGAAAGTCTTCGACCGCGTGACGTTCGCAGTAGATCGGATCCTGGGGCAGGACTGCGATGATCTTGTGGTCAGGAGTTCCCTGGTCCAGCATCGTCATCTTGCCGACGGCACGGGCCTCACAGAGGGTTAGAGGCGGAATTTCCTCCGTGCAGTACACCAGCACGTCAAGCGGATCGTCATCCTCAGCGAGCGTCTGGGGAATGAAACCGTAGTTCGCAGGGTAGTAGACCGCACTGCTGAGAACCCGGTCGAGCTTGAGCAGGCCGCTGCTCTTGTCAAGTTCATACTTGTTGCTCGACCCTTTAGGAATTTCGATGACAGCGCGGAAGTGGTGGGGGAGTTCTTGCCCTTCCACTGCGGGCGTGACTTCGTGCCAGGGATGAATCATGGGAGAAAGTAGGCACTGGAGGCTCAGTACTACCGGCTGGACACTGGGAAGTTGGGTATTGGGCACGTGTGAAGCGAACGAGATAATTCGTATCTATCAATCTCCAAGGCCTGATGCCCAACCCCCGGTGCCTTCTCTCCCTACCTTCCGCCCATGCTGACAATTGACTTTGCGAATTGTTTGGAGGAGCGGGTTGCTGAGCACGGACTCGATGCGGCGTTACTGGGCACAGGCTCGGAGGTGGCCATCGGGTTCGTGCAATTGACTCGCAAACTCGCACAGACGCGCGGCAAGGGCTGGGAGCGGTGGCGCGAACTTGCCAACGAGCCAATGCGCGGGGAGCATGTTCGTGCAGTGAAGACCATCGTCGCGAATTGTCAAGGCAAGTTTGAGAACCTGGTTGTGCTGGGCATTGGCGGTTCCGCACTGGGCAACATCGCTGTGCAGGCCGCGCTCAATCCCTCGACTTGGAACCTCAAGCATGCTGCTGATCGCAAGGGATCGCCCCGCTTGTTCGTCATCGACAACGTTGATCCCGCCTTCTTCGGGCAGGTGATTGCCTTCTGCGAAGCCAATGGTGGCCTGGAGAAGACGCTATTCAATGTTGTCAGCAAAAGTGGCGAGACGGCGGAGACCGCCGCACAGTTCATGATCATCCGCGAGATGCTCAAGAAAAAACTCGGCGCGGGCTACGCGAGCAACATCGTCGCGGTGACTGATCCGGCCAAGGGCACGATGCGGAAGATATGCGATAGCGAGAAGTTCGTGACCCTTCCCGTTCCGGATGGTGTGGGCGGGCGTTTCAGTGTGCTCTCACCCGTGGGGCTCTTCTCGGCGGCGATGTGTGGCATCGATATCGACGCGCTGCTCGATGGAGCCAAGGCAATGGACGTGCGCTGCTCGCGGGAAAATCTGCTTGAGAATCCCGCTGCGATGCTGGCATTCCTGCTTGTAGAACTGGGCCAGAAGCACGGCAAAACGAATCATGTGATGATGCCCTACGCCAACGCTCTGTACCTGCTGGCAGACTGGTATCGCCAACTCTGGGCCGAGAGCCTGGGGAAGGAGCAGGACAATGGCGGTCGCGAGGTCTTCGCAGGCTTCACGCCCATTAAGGCTTTGGGCGCAACCGATCAGCATAGCCAAATTCAGTTGTATCGCGAAGGCCCCAATGACAAGGTGATCGGCCTGGTCGCCGTCGATGACTTTGGCACCGATGTCACCATTCCAAAGGGCCTGGGTGTTGACGCGCTGCAGTATCTGGAAGGCAAGCAGATGAGCGTGCTGCTCAACGCGGAACGCCGCGCGACCGAGTTCGCACTGCTTGAGAGTCTTCGCCCCAACTACACCATTCGCTTCCCCAGGATCGACGCCTACCACGTCGGTGAGTTCATCATGCTCTGGCAGATCGCCACAGCCTACGCAGGCCTGATGCTCAATATCGATGCGTATAACCAGCCAGCAGTCGAAACAGGCAAGCAGGCGACCTTTGGACTCATGGGACGGGCGGGGTATGAAGAGCACTTGCGAACAGTCGAGGCAGCCTTGTCGCCCACAAAGTGGACAGTCCAGTAGTAGATAGTCCAGTAAGGGTTGCTTGAGTACCCCGACCAACTCTTCGCACACTTACAACACAGTCTGAACGCAAACAAAGAGCATTCAGGTCTAGTCTCCGCTCCTGACAGGTGAGCGCTGCGCGCGTCAAGCACGAGTTTGGCGCGACAAGTACAACGGCCCGCTTTTCAGGATGAGGAGAGAGACATGATTCGTTCAAGCATCGTTGTGTTTATCGCTCTTGCCGGCCTTGCCAGCACAGCCGTCGCCCAAGACATCCCGGGCCTGCGATACATCGGTCAGCACATCATCCCCACCGGCGCTCAGTTTGGCAGCACGACCGTGGGAGGCCTCTCGGGTATCGACTACGACCCAACCTCCAACTCTTACTACGCCATCTCAGACGATCGCTCGGCCCTCAATCCCGCCCGCTTCTACAACTTGAACTTCAACTTCGACCAGAACAGCGTGAGCGGAGTCGCATTCAACACAGTGACAACCTTGCAACGCCCCGATGGTACCGCGTTCCCAGCCAACCAGGTCGATCCCGAGGCAATCCGCTTTGACCGTTCCACTGGTAAGTTCTTCTGGAGCAGCGAGGGTGAGCGCGTGCTGCCAAGCAACCTCCAGAATCCCTTCGTCCGCGAGATGAACGCCGATGGATCATTCAGCCGCGAATTGAGCACGCCCACTCGCTACAACCCCACTGCGGGCAACTTCGGCATCGTCCGCAATCTCGCGTTTGAGTCTTTGACGCTCTCAACCGACGGCGCGACCGTGTACACCGCCACAGAAAATGCATTGCTGCAAGATGGTCCTCAGGCTGGCGTGGGCGTTGCCAGTCCCAGCCGCGTGCTGAGTTTCAACAAGGCGACAGGTGCCGCAGGTGCCGAGTACGTCTATGTCACCGATCCAGTACTCGTTCCCACCGTGCCCGCTGGCCAGTTCGCCACCAATGGCTTGGTCGAGTTGCTCGCGATCTCACCGACCGAGTTCCTTTCTGTGGAGCGTTCATTCTCCACAGGCGTTGGCAACAGTATCAAGATATACAAGACCTCGATCCTGGGTGCCACCGATGTGAGTGCTTTCGACACCCTCCCAGGCTCCTACACCGCGATGACCAAGGAACTGCTTTTCAACCTCGACACCATCGGCATCACGCTCGACAACATCGAGGGAATCTCGCTGGGCCCAGTCCTTCCCAACGGCAGCCGCTCCCTGGTCGTTGTCTCGGACAACAACTTCGCCGCGACCCAGTTCACGCAGTTCATCGCCTTTGAAGTCATTCCCGCTCCTGGTGCAGTTGCTCTCCTGGGCTTGGCTGGAATTGGTGCTTCCCGTCGACGTCGATAAGTGGTAGTGACGTCAGTGTCATGTTTCGACAACTTGCCATCTGAAGATCGGCGCGTGAACGCCGGGACCAAACAGGCCGGGCCGAAGTGCCCGGCCTGTCGTCGTTTTTGTGGAGATATACAATCAGCCATGCCCCTGTACGAATACATCGCAAAAGAAGACGGCGATACGATCGAGATATTGCGACCCATGAGCATGGCCGATAAGCCCGTTGACGACCCTCAGGGACGTGGGCGCACGTTTGTGCGCAAGCACTCGACATTCGCGTCAAAGTCGAGCATTGCGAGCACGAGCCAGCCTTGGTCCGGCGGGGGTGGGCATACGCATTCGGGCTCCTGCGGCTGTGGCAAACCCCCCGGCTCTTGCGGGTAAGGCCAGCGGGTAGGCTTTCACGCCCGCTTCGGGGCACCAACCACGATGGCATCCAAGGCCGTGAACAAGTCCACAGATTGTCGCAAGGGCGACTATGGCATGCCGATTGCGTTATTTGCACTGTGTCTTCTGCCAACGTCCAACGCGTGCTTCGATTGGAAGTTCCCGTCATCGTGCGGCTCGCCGAGCGCCCTATGAGTGTGACGGAGGTCCTTCGTCTCGTCCCCGGCTCAATCATCGAATTGCACAAGAACGCCGACGCGGAACTGGATCTCTTCGTCAATGATCGCCAAATTGGCAGCGGTACCGCCGTGAAGGTGAACGAGAACTTTGGGATCAAGTTGACGTTCCTGGGCGGGCCGACTGAGCGGATCGCTGCGGTCCAACACGGGGGGGCAACAGGGCGGCAAGGCGACCAAAGTGATGGCGATGCCAACAAACTTGCTGAGCAGTTGATAGCCGGTCAGATATAGTCAAACATAGGCAGAAATAGCCTACCACTTCCAATGGAGCGTGGCTGGACCGTGCCTCGGCTGGGGTGGTGTGACCATGTTTGCCCAACGGGCATCGCGCGAGAAATGCGTTACCCGGGCCGAAATCGCTGGTCTACGCTGGCATCTCAAAGATCACCCAAGTCGAATACGTTTTCGGACGATTCAAGCACGACGCTTTGTCCCGCTCGCATTCGTAGGCGTGGGAAAGTTCTGCTTTAGTAGGTCCCAAGTTTCGCTGAAGGATCAAGTTGAAAGATCAGGCTGAAGGACAAACCTGAAGGATCAAGGACGATGCCCCGAGATATTCCCGTCGGCAACGGCGACTTGCTGATCACGTTCGACCGGCTCTACCGTGTCCGTGATATCTACTACCCGCACGTGGGGCAGTACAACCACACGGATGGGTATGTCCAGCGATTTGGTGTCTGGGTGGACGGGAAGTTCGCCTGGATCGAAGATGCCGGGTGGAAGCGGAGCATGGCATACGAGGAGGACACGCTGGTGACGCGTGTGGTGCTCGTCCATGAGGTCCTCGGGCTTGAAATCACCTGCAACGACGCCGTCGACTTTCACGAGCCGGTCTACTTCCGACGCAGTGTGGTGCGCGACCTGCTGGGCAAGGATCGGGATGTCCGTCTATTCATGCACTGGGACTTGTCCATCAAGGGCAGCCCCGTAGGCGATACCGCGAATTATGATCCCGCAACCGCGAGCGTGGTCGTTTACAAGGACGACACATACTTCCTCTTCAACGCGTGCGACGAGAACAAGTGCGGGATCGACAACTGGGCAATTGGCACCAAACGCGTGCGCGGCGCTGAAGGCACATGGCGCGACGCGGAGGATGGACAACTCGGGCGCAACGCCATCAGCCAGGGCAGCGTCGACTGCACTGTTGGATACAACCTTCAAGTGCCCGCACGAGGCACGGCCTATGTCACGGCGTGGATGGCCGCAGGGCATTCACATTCGGAAATCAAGCAACTGAATCAACGGATTCTCGAGGTGGGCGCGGATCGCATGATCGCTCGAACCGCCGCGTACTGGAAACTCTGGGTGCGCAAGGACATCCCCGGCATGGAGAAACTGCCCGCGCGGGTCGCGGACCAGTTCGTGCGCAGCCAGTTGGTCCTGCGGACCCAGATCGACAACGGAGGAGCGATTATCGCCGCCAACGACAGCGATATCACCCAGTTTGGCGGGGATCACTATTCCTACTGCTGGCCCCGCGATGGCGCGCTGGTGGCCTATTCGCTCATCCTGTCTGGCCAGGGTGAGTTATCGAGAAACTTCTTCCGGTTCTGCTCGCGTGCGCTCAACGGTAATCCTTACTTCCTCCACAAGTACAACCCCAGCAGCGAACTGGCAAGCAGTTGGCACCCTTGGATGATCGAGGGCCAGCGTGTCCTACCGATACAGCAGGACGAAACAAGCCTAGTCGTCTGGGCACTGCGCAAGCACTTTGAGACCTTCCGCGACGTTGAGTTCATCAAGAGCCTGTATCAACCCCTCGTGGTCAAGCCCGCCGATTGGATTCTGTCCTATCGCGATATCAACGGACTGCCCAAGCAAAGTTGGGACCTTTGGGAAGAGCGGCGCGGCATTCACGTCTTCACAGTCGCGTCCACCATCGGTGCCCTCCGTGCGGCGGCGGCATTTGCCGCTGACTTTGGCGAGATGGATCGTGCCCAGCGGTATCGTGAAGGTGCGGACCGCATGGTCGCGGCGATGCGCAAGCATCTCTGGCACCCGGAACAGAAGCGCTTTTGCCGAATGGCAACACCCCTGCCCCAGGGTGGGTATCGCCTCGACATGACGGCGGATAGCGCAAACTACGCGATTTTCGCCTTCGCCGGTTTGTCAGTAACTGATCCGATGGTTGAGAGCGAGATGGCAGAGAGCCAGAAGCGATTGACGGTGCGGACGGGCGTTGGTGGATACGCGCGATACGAGCGGGACTACTACCATCAGATCGAGCGGGATCGCGTCACCGATGTGCCAGGAAATCCCTGGGCCATCTGCTCACTCTGGCGTGCCCAGTACATCATCGCAAGGGCAAACACCTTCGAGCAACTTGAGGAGGCACGAGGCCTGCTGGAGTGGTGCTGCCACCGCGCGGAAGAGTCGGGCGTTATGGCAGAGCAGTTCCATCCCCACACGGGTGAACCCATCTCCGTCAGTCCCTTGACATGGAGCCATGCCACCTATGTCATGGTCGTGATCGAATATCTGGCTCGGCTTGCTCAACTTGAGGCAGGCGAACGCTCGGCACGACCTCAGACCGCCGATCTGGTGACCGACGCGACCGAGAATTGAGCGAACTACGGGCTCGCTACTGGCAGTGATCCGCGTGCTACAGCCTGCATTCCCAGAGTGGAATCTGTTCTTGGGAATCTTCTTGGTTGCGCCTTGCGAACAGTTGTACACTCGACTCGAACCGGATATAGCCCGCCACCACGCATGATGCTCCTTCCGCTGTATGCCCTGCTCACATGGTACTTTTGCTTCCGCTATCGGCGGCAACTGGCGGGGTGGGCTGCGCTGGGCGTAAGCCTCACGCTCATCGCAACGCTCATGGAAATCGAGCAGCGAGTGCGGACATGGGTCGGTGCCAACGAAAACGCCTTCACTAGCCTGCAATTCGTGCTCTGGGGCGAGGTGATCATCGTCGGGCTTGGCGGCGCGTTCATTCTGTGCCTGCGCCGCGGCGGGGCCGAGATTCCCTGTCGTAAGTGCGGGTATGAACTTGCCGGCCTGGAGGACGAGAATCCCAAGTGTCCAGAGTGTGGGCAAGCCGACGCGGCCTTCAAGCCCGAGCAACCCATGCCCGGTCATATCAAGCGGTCTCATCGCCTGCGAAGCCAGTATACACCGCCCAGTGCAAGCACCAGCAACGCTGGGCCTGCGATGATGCCGATCCTCCAACGCTGAACTTCGCTGGCCTGCATGGGTCGCACCATTGCCACGCTGCGCGAGGTTGGACTCTGCGCGATCGTTGCGTCCTGGCGAGCAAGCCATGCAATGCACGCGTCGAAGAGCTCGAGGTTGCCCGGGAACTGCTGGACCGGTCGGCCCTCGACATTCACAGTCTGCTGGGTTACGAGGTCCGCAAACCAGGTATTGCTGCCGATGGCGACAACGCGCTGCGGAACTCCTGATGAGATCCGTTCGCTGACTGCACCGATGGTCCACAACGCACCATCAGCATCGGGCGCTGAATTCGCAGGATGCGTGCGATCGCGATCTGCATTCAGGCGTGGTCGATCAGCCGCCATCGCGAGTTGATCGCGCGACATCTGACGCGCCTTGGTCCATTCAGTCTCGCCCCAGGTATCGTCGGCATCGGCCACACAGAGAATGGGCAGCGCGGCGTTTGTCGTTGTCATCGGAATCGTCCACGTGACGTACGTCGGCAGCGTACCCAGCGCGGTGGCGATCACGTGCGAACCAGTTGCCTGCGCGACGCGATCAGTTTCAACCAGCGGACCCTGCGGCGTGCTGACCTGCGTCATCAGGGGCGTGCCCGTCGAGGCATCGATGCCCAGAGGCAGCAGGGCTACTGCGATGGGGTCCTTGCCGCCAGCGACGGGAATGATCGAAGGATTGAGATTGACGAGGACATTCTCGCCTTGTTCGAGCAGGCGTGAAAGGACATCGCCCATTTTTTGTGCGCGCTGCGAGCCAGTCTGACCGCCCGCGTCCGAAAGCGTTTCGGGTGTCAGGAAGACATACACACGCGGGCGCGAAGCCTTGGGGTCGAGCGTGGTCAGGAGGGCTGTATCGGGCGCGTCCGTCTTTGCGACTTGCCACTCGACCATATCGATTCCGCGACGCGAGAGACGCTGTTCGAGTGCCCGGAAAAACGGCGCATCGGCGAGGTACGGACTGGGATCGGGCGTGACAAGTATGATCAACGGACGGTCAGGGGAGAGCAGCGTCGCGAGGGATGTGCTGAGAACTTCCTCGGCCCGCCCTCGCAGGTCGCGTCGAGCGACTTCGCCCTGGTCGATCCACGCGCGGGCGGGGAGCAACTGGGGAAGGTCGAGGGCAACGAGTGGAGAAGGGGCGTTGGCGACAGCAGCGGGAGGCCCGATCAGCACAGCGCCGTCGCTCTGCGACAGGGCACGCGAGAGGCGCAGAATATCAGGACGTGGGAGCGTGGCGAGCGACTCGATGCGAGAGGAGAGTTCTTCACGAACTCGATCGAGCGAAGCAGCAGCGATGGCGAGGGGATCGCGGAACGAACCGGGCGTGTCAGAGCCCTGGGACTTGCTCCGAAGATCGCGGGCAAGCAGCGAGAGATCCGAAGCGGCGGCGCGGAAACGAGTCGCGAGGAGTGCCGCCGCCTGATCGGTCGCGGGGATGAATGCGACATCACTGCTCGCTGGTGAGTTGACTTGCTCGCGAGCGCGGGCGATTGCTTCGTTCAATTCGTCGGCACGAACGCGACAAAGCGAGGCAGCCTGCTGCAGGACCGCACGAAGGGAGAGTTCGATCTGTGACGATGCCGGAGCATTCGCGGCGCTGGACTCGAGAGACTTGGCAATGTTCTCGCGTAGCGTGCTGGTCGCGCGAAGGCCCGCGTCGAGAGATTGAGTGATGGTGGCGACGTTGGCATCAAGTGCCGGGCGCTCGCGCTCGCGGAGCGTTTCGAGCAGACGGGCATAGTCGCGGGCACCGGAAGGGCTCGTGGTGTCGATAAGCGTGCGCTCGAGGAGCGGCTGGGCAGCGAGCATTTCATCAAGGACGTCGTTGAGGTTTCGCAGCGCTCGGGGGTCCGCGGCCTGAAGATTGGTCGCGATGACCAGACGTGTGGGACCGCTCAAGGAAGCGAGCAGTTGTTTGGTGCGGGGTGAAAGTTGCTGCTGGCCAGTTGCGGTGACATCGAACCGACGCGAAAACTTGTCGGCTAGGAGGTTTACCAGCAGTGTCGAGGTTGTGAGGGCAACGAGGGTGATGAGGCCCAGCAAAAGCGTCCTGCGACGACGCGACTTGTCGGGGCGGACGGGGGCAACTGCGGGAGTGAAGGAGGGGTGCATCAGCGTTCCCTCCAACGTTTCCATCCCAGCAACGACGCAGCAAAGGTCCAGCACAGAGCGCTCAGGGAGACAAAGTACACGATGTGTCGTGTGTCGATCACGCCCTTGGCGAAGTCATTGAGTCGGGGTGGCAGAGCGATGGCAAAGCATAATTGCTGCCAGGGCGCGGGCAACTGACGACCTAGTGTGCCCATAAGCAGGAGAGTCAGAACCAGAAACAAAGTAGCAATGAAGGCGAGCGTTGCGTTGGTGGTCGCAGCAGACGCGACCAGACCAACCGAGAGGTAGAGCAAGCCCAGCAACAGGAGGGAGAAGTATCCCGCGATGATCGGGCCAACATCCGGCGCGGGATCGCTCAGCGTCCAGAGGACTGCGGGTAGCACCAACGTGGGAAGGACCATCACCAGTAGAAAAAGGCATGCGCCCAGCAGCTTTCCCAGCGTGAGAGCCATGCTACCCAGTGGGCTTGTCATGAGTGTTTCGAGCGAGCCCGCGCGAGCCTCTTCAGCAATAAGCCTCATGGAGACTGCCGGCGCCAGCGGCAGCAGGAGCCACCCGCAGGCCTCGAAGAAAGATCGCATCGTGGCAGGGCGACCTGGCGCAAGGGCGGAGAGGGCAAAGACGGTGCTCGTGAGCAGCAGGAAGAGGACGATGATGATCCATCCAGAAGGGGTGCGGAGATAGGAGGCAAGTTCGCGCCGCGCGATGGTCCAAGTGCCTGAGAACGCACCAGACCAGATTCCAATTTTGGCTCCAACCGAGGCATGCGTTGAGACAGTGGTCATGCCCGATCCTCCGCGCTGCTTTCGAGGATTCTCATGAAAAGTTGTTCGAGGCTGCGAGTCTGACTGCGAAGTTCGCGGATCACGATGCCGCTCGTCATCGCGGCGTGGGCAATGGCCTCTCGCGGATCAGCCGAAAACAATGCGTCATGCGGGGCCGCATCCAGCGGAGCGAAGTCGAGTTGCCAGGTGCGCCAGTTGCCGCGATGGCGAGCAAGCGCGGGCGCCGGTTCGCGAGTCAGACCGTCGCCCCGGACTTGTTCAAGGCCCGGGATGCTGCGCCAGCGATCGGTCAGGAGTTTTAAAGTCGCATCATCGGCGTCGCGAGTCTCGACGTAGTACGTGCGATTGCCCGTGCCCAGCAGCGTGGCCATTGAGCCATCCGCGCGAACTTTCCCACCTGCAAAGATAATCACGCGCGAGCAGAGCTGTTCAACTTCGGGAAGGACGTGCGAGGAAATGAGCACGGTGCGACGCTGCGAGAGGCCCTTGATAAGCTCACGAGTTTCGCGCACTTGCGCGGGATCCAGACCACTCGTCGGTTCGTCCAGAATAAGCACTCGGGGTTCATGGACCAATGCAGCAGCAAGGCCGACGCGTTGCTTGTAGCCCTTGCTCAGAGCGCCGATCCTGCGTCGTCGGACATCCTTCAGCCAGCATTGTTCGACCACGCGGGCAACACGCGTGGCACGATCGCGACGAGGAACATCGCAAAGGCGGGCACGAAACGAGATGTAATCCTCTGCGGGCATCTCGGAATAGAGCGGCGTGGATTCTGGCAGGTATCCAAGCGTGCGGGTGGCGCGGACGCGATCTTCGGCAACATCGATGCCGTCGATGGTGACATGGCCAAGGTCCGGCGCGGCGTATCCGGTCATCATGCGGATCGTGGTAGACTTGCCAGCGCCATTGTGGCCTAACAGCCCAACGACCTCCCCCTCGCCCAGCGTGAAACTCACGCCGCAGACGGCATGGACGCTTTTGTACCACTTGTGGAGTTGATGAACTTCGACCATGGCTGTGTCGTTCTTCGCGGGAACGTCCAATAAAACAGATGTCCCGAACAAACCGCGAGCGACAGGCATCCCATGTGTTGTCGCTGTCGTATCGTCGGGTAGGGGCTGGACAAGCCCCTAAAGTTTCGTCGCTTGAGAGGATAGCAGGATGGGGGCGAGTCTGGATCAGGCTGGCTTCTGAACAGTTCTCAGACTTGCTGATGGCGTTGACTGGAGTTGGACCGATGTATTGTGCTTGCAGTGCAGGTCATCGAGGCGGTTACTTTTTTGGTTCCCTCGCGAGGCTAGTGTGCATCCAATGATTGGAAGGTTCCGGCTGCTCGTAGTCTGTTTAACGGGCAGTGCCGTGTAGTAGATGACCATGAGGACCATCGACGTGCGATGTGACGCGGCAACCGACGGGCGATCAACCCCTGCTATGGCAGAAGCACCTATGCAACCTCGATCTGATGCAACACCTGGCGGGACAGCCCCGATGGCTGGTTCGCCAGGCGTGGGCGGTGCAGAACTCAAACCGGGGCAGTCCCACCGACATCTGATTGCGGACAATACGTGTACAAGTAATGATCCGCACCAGCAACTCTTCGATCCGACAACCGAACCCGATCATGAAGCCGCCCTCGCGACTTTGGCCCTCACCCTTCTTTCGGCCATTGGCGAGGGCGTTGGCTTTGCAACCCGAGAGGGCCAGATCGTTTGGGCCAACCACATGCTGGCGCGATCGGGATCGACACTGCAGGAGAGAATCGCGGTCGCATGTCGCCAGTTTGAGTTGGATTATCCCCTTCCCCCTTCGAGCGTAAAGGTGCCTGCGGGTTGGTTGCCGCCCCGCGCGGAGTTGACCCTTGCGGAGAACGGAAAATTCTATGAGTTGGTGCTGACACCGGTGTCACGGGAGACCATCGACGCGATCGGGTCGGGCGTGACGCGATGGGCCAAGTGCTTGGTTGTCATTCTGCGGGACGTGACAGCGGCGAAGCGGCTTCAGCAGCGCATCAACGCGATTGACCAGGCAGGCAGCGAGTTGGTGCGGTTTGAGCGCGACCTGGTTCGCAGACTCAACAGCGTTGAGCGGCTCAAACTGCTCGAAGACAAGATCACGAGGTTTGCCAAGGACCTGCTGCACTTTGATCACTTCGCGGTGCGATTGCTCGACGAGCGCAGCGGGAAGCTGGAGTTGGTGATCGGATATGGCCTGCCGCCCGAGTTTGATAGTTTCATGATCAAGCCCGCCCTGGAGGGGCATGGCATCTCGGGATATGTCGCGGCGAGCGGGCGGAGCTACGTCTGCGACGATACGAGTCTGGATCCGCTGTACTTGCCAGGTATTGTGGATGCTAAGAGCAGCTTGACGGTACCCTTGCGTATCCATGACAAGGTCATCGGGATCATGAATGTCGAGAGCCAGCGGGCAAGGGCCTTCACCGAAGAAGATCGACAACTTGGAGAAATCTTCGCGCGATACATCGCTGTGGCCCTGCACATGCTGGACTTGTTGGTGGTTGAGCGAACGGTCGTCAACCAGAGCGTGTCGGGGCGGGTGGAACTGGAACTGAAGGAGCCTCTGGAAGACATCGCGCACGAGGTGGAAATCCTTGAGCACGAGACGATGAGCAATGCGGAAGCGCACACGCACCTGGAGCGGATCAAGAAGGACCTGGTTTCGATCAAGAACCGTCTGGCGCAGTGCATGGCTGGGCCGGCGGGGCTGCTGGGTGTCGAGCAGGCCATGAACGTTCAGGCGCAGGCCCCGATTCTGGTCGGGAAGCGGGTCCTGATCGCGGACGACGAGCGACGCATCAGGACCATCATTTCCTGCGTGCTCGAGCGGCGCGGGTGCGTGGTCATGGTGTGCGACACCGGCTCTGCGGCGATGGAACTGCTGCAGAACGTGCCGGTGGGAGCGACGGGAAGCACGGGCGGCTTTGACCTCATGATCAGCGACATTCGCATGCCAGGATTCAACGGGTATGAACTTTTCGCAGCGGCACGCAAGACCATGTCGACGATTCCCGTCATCCTGATGACCGGCTTTGGCTATGACCCGCATCACAGCATCGTGCGAGCGAGCCAGGAAGGCTTGCAGAGCGTGCTGTTCAAGCCTTTCCAGGTTGAGCGGCTGATTGATGAGGTCAAGAAGGCACTGACCAAGTAAGCAGTGAAGCATCGAGGCGAGACCTTCTTGGTAGTGGCCCTCGCCTTCTGTCTTACTTTGGAACCAGGGTAAAGGGAATGGTGCGTTCGCTGCCTTCGCGGCGAAGGCTGATCGTTACGCGCTGGCCTGGCGTGTAACTTCCTAGCACGCGAATCAGTTCCGCTATGTCACGCGTTGCCTGATCGTCGAGCGCGAGGATGATGTCGCCGACGCGCAGTGGCGTGAGGCCAGCACCGCTGCGAGCGGGAACATCGACGACGATCACGCCATCGCCATTGCCCGATTCGATGCTGATGCCCAGACTCGCCTGACCGGGCTTGATTTCCTCCGAGACTTCGGGCAGTTCCCGTAGCCAGGCGCGAAAGTCCTTGTCGATAGTCGCGATGCTCTTGCTAGCGACGTGCTCAAGAGCCCGCGTGCCGCTCGGGTCGGCTGCATAGCCCAGCGTGCGATCGGTGCAGTATGTCTTCAAGAATGGTTGGAGCAGGGCACGATCATGGAGAAACAGAAAGAATGCCCGGGCTTGGGCATACTTGGCGAGCGGGCGCTGGCCGTTGAACTTGTCCGATGTGATGGCGATGAACTGGTCCAGGGGCAACAGGCCCGAGCCGGTGCCGATGCGCAGCATGCGTCGGGCGGTGTTGGTGCGCCAACTGGGCACGGGTCGAAGCGGGCCACTGCTGTCCATGTCCTCAACAAGCGATGCAAGGCCTTCGAGCAGCCAGATGGGATGACGCTGTCCCAGGCGATTGGCGATGCGCCAGTGCAGAGCGTGGAAAAACTCGTGGCGGAGGGATGCGCCCAGATCCATCGAAACCAGGCGAATGTGCAAGTGTTCATAAGCGCCCGCGACCGTCGTCAAGGACTGGCCGTCCACATCGCCAAAGCGTGCTGCGATCCAGCGGTTGAAGCGGTTGCGGGGCGGCAGCGCGACGACGACAATCGGATCGAGGGCGGGATCAAACTGGGCAGGATCATCAGCGATGCCCATGAAGAGTTCGCTGTCGGCCCACTCAGCAAGGCGGCGCAACTCCGCGTGGGCACGAGCAAACGAGCGTTCGTCGGCCCAGTTGGCGTAGATGAAGCGTTGGTCTTCATCGCGCGTGATGGTCGCGCCAGGACCAAGTGTTGCCTCCAGCGACGCGAGCGTGCGGTCGGCTTGGCGAGAAAGAACCGCGGGCCAGTCGGCGATCAGCGCGGCGATCCCGGCATCTTGGCGCTGGGCAGCGAGACTGGGATCTGCCTTGAGAAAACGCAGGTCGTAGAAACCCAGATCGATGGCTTCTTGAAGTTGTGCCCGGGCATCATCGCCCCGACCTGCGCGGGCGAGGGCACTCGCGAGGTTGTAGCGGGGAATCCAACTTTCGGGTTCAAGTCTTGCCTGCTCAAGCAGGAGTTGCTCGGCTTTGGCCAGGTCGTTGGCCTGCAGCGCGGCCTGAGCATCTCTCGCCAAGGCGTCGGCGCGTTGCTGGCGGACCATTGGGGTTGGCTCGGCGGCCGGTAGTGGGGAGCGTGCGGGGTGAGTAGTGCGCGTGGGGCGTGAAGGTGGGGATTGCTGTGCCAACACTGGGAGCGCGACAATCGAACCGAGCACGCATGTGAGCAGGAATGTGGTAAAGCGTCTCGACATGCAAGGTTGTTCGGCTAGAGGGGCTGATTGTGACGAAAACGCGATTGGTCTTGTGTTGAGTTCTGGTGCTCAGTCGAGGCATTCATGTGGTTTCAAGGCCGGACCGATCCTCGCTCGCTTGCAAAGACCTGATGATGCGGGCGGGATTACCAACGGCGACCACGTTTGTCGGCAGGTCCTTGACGACCACCGAGCCCGCCCCAATCACACAGTTCGCACCAATTGTAACTCCAGGGCAGACAATCACGCCGCCGCCCAGCCAGACGTTGTCGGCAATGGTGATGGGTTTGGAACTTTCCCACTTCTGGCGGCGGGGCTCAGGCTCGATGGGGTGCGTGGCGGTCAGGAGTTGGACGTTTGGCCCGATGAGCACATCGTCTCCGATGCTGATCCGCGCTACATCAATGGCGACAAGGCCCCAGTTGACGTGCGTTCGAGCGCCGATGCTGATCTGAGAGCCGTAGTCGCAGCGAAAAGGAGGGCGAATGAACGAATCGTCACCGATGCGGGCGAAAAGTCTCTCCAGTATCGCAAAGCGTGCGGCATGCTCTTGTGCCGGCACCGCGTTGAATTGCGCGACGAGGTCGGCGGCCCGATCCATATCGCGGATGAGTTGTGGATCAGAGGCGAGATAGTGATCGCCAGCCAACATGCGCTGCTGTTGGGAGCGATGGTCCTGTAGGAAACGCTTGTCCATCAACGAGTGTTGGCAGCCAAGCGCAGTGCTGTTTCGTGGTTCAACAAACTACTGAAAATGAATCCATGTGCCTTAGCGCCGGTCGCCATCGTCCCACGTCTCAGGGTCGAGCAGGTCCTCTGGCAGGATGTTGGCAGCATGGCCATCCATGTACATGGCATTGGCGACCCGGCCATGGCGATTGGGAGCGGTGCGTCGCCAATCGGTGGGCAATCCGCCAGCAGTGGGGCCATTGATATTGGTCAGCCGCCGGATGTCATAAAAAATCGACAGGTGCATATCGCTCTGGGCCTGGTTGTTGTAATTAGCGCTGCGCAGATTGCCGGGATCGTCGGCAAAGTCGGTGAGATACAGCGTCGCGACAGGGCGATAGATACGGAAGAGTTGCATAGGGGGCTTGGTGAAGTCCTCATCGATGATAATGTTGTTGCCTTGACGCCGAAAACGAATGCCGTTGTTTACATATGTGATGTTATGATCGTCGCGCGGGCGGCTGGGGCAGCGGTAGAAAGCGCTGGAGCGGTAGCGGTCGGCGTTATTACCATCGTTGTCATTGCTGTGGGATTGCGGGTCCAGAAATGGGCGGAGGTTGAAGGCCCAGGAAAGGTTGTACTGGGCACGCTGGCCTGGAGTCCAGGAACGATACCACGCGGGAATCTTGGGAATGCGTGCCGCGGTCTCTTCGCTGTTGCCGCTCTCGCGTGGAATCCAATCCTTGAACGAGTTTGCATAGCCCATAAGGGCGATGCCGATCTGTCGCTGGTTGGAGAGGCAAACGACGGTGCGGCCCGCAGCCCGAGCCTTCCCCAATGCGGGGAGGAGCAGACCGATGAGCAAAGCGATGATGGCGATCACTATGAGGAGTTCGATGAGGGTGAATGCAGGGCGATGAGGGAGGCCAATACGGCGACTGATCATCATGCGAACATACCATAAAAACCATATGAAGACAAGTTATTTTATTGGAAAATGTGACCAGAGGGGTTGAACTTTTTTTTCCAGTATGATTTCTCCATGAACCTCCAAGAAATCACCAATGCGCGAAGCGTGCGACTGGCCAAGGGGTTCAGTTTGGTCGAGGTCTTGGTCTGCCTGGGAATCCTGGCGGTGCTGGTTTCGCTGATTCTGCCTCGACTCAGCCGAACAAGAGCATTGGCTCGGCAAACTATCTCACTGGCCGGTGTCAGTCATGGCGCAGCAGCGATCAATATTTATCTCTCAGACAACAAAGGTATTTACCCGTTGCGAGAGAAAAATCCGTTCAACGCTGCTGTGCTCTGGGAGAGATTCATGGAGGATACTGGCTATCTCCGGCGAGCGACGGATGTCGATCCAATCCACGCGAAGTCGCCTGGTGTGAGTCTTGTCGACATGTCTGTGTGCATGTTGTATGACGCTGATAAAATGGTCCTGGGACAAACAATTAATACTGACACCGCAGTATCGCAAGGAGTAGGAGAGCATCAAGTTGTATATCCATCGTACAAGGGCTTGCTGCTCCAGCGATGTACTGATGCCGTGCCCGGTTCAGGGAATTGTTTCTGTTGCGTTCGAGTCATTCCGCTGCCAGTTGCTCTGGCGGATTCCTCAGCCCGCATCGCGAGTCGCATGGATTTCGAGGGTGGCGCAAATCCCTTGATTGTCGATTTGATTGGTACGCCGGTGTTCAGCGCTTGGAATGGCTGGAAGGCGAAAGAACTGATTGTGAAGTAGTATACAAGTAGAATTTGATGAAATTTTTTGTTATTAAATGTTTGTTCATCCTATTGATTTCTAGTTCGGTATTTGCTGGTGTATTTTACTGCTGCACGAATAAGTATCAGTGGCAGGGAGGGACAGATTGTTCAGGTCCTGCACGCAAAATATGCGACTTGGACATCGTCACGGTGAGCTGTCCCGATACAAGTGGTAGGGGCAGACGAGGGGGCGATTACCGTCCGAAGGGATGCACAAATTACTGCAATGGCAGTTTCTCGATTGGCTTGTGCTCTACTCCACCTCAAGGAGATGGATGGATGAAATTGCCAGGATACTACGGAGAGCCTGCCTCGTGCTGCTGGTTTAATGGTGACTTTCAGTTCACACAAAATGGGTCGGACATGATACAGATCTGTGAGCAAAATTGTAATTGCCCGCGATAGTTGGGCAATATCTGGAGAATTTCTCAATGGCGTTTTCGCGATTGATTGGTTGTTCGGCGCTGATACTCGCGACATCGGTACGTTTCTGCTTTGGCAACGAGGATGATCCAGCATCCATTGCCGCGAATGTATTACCCAAGCAAGGCGCGTTCGAGGCAGTCTTTGTGCCCAAGGAACAGCGCAGTATCGCACGCTACCAACTAGCCTACGACTTTGCGAGCAACGCATGTTATCGCATCGGACTTGAGACGTTCTATCTGCGAACACCAGAAGGAACATGCTACTGGGGTGATCCGCTGAAGATGGGGCAAATGACTATGGTATCAGCCTGCGATACCGAGCATAATTCCAAGATGGACACGATGACTCCAGCCGCATTTCTCGCGCATGTCATCGAGAAAAAGCAGTCCTATAGACTTGCAGAGCATGGACAAGAGTTGGCGATTATTGGAGAATTTCCGCTGGGAAGCCGAGACATCGCCGTTAGCAAGGATCCGCAATGGAAGGATCGTGAGAAGGCTTCCGTCTGGCTTGCCTTTTCACGCACTGGCGGCAATCCCATTGCGCGTGTCAAGGGATGGCCTGACGTGGAGTGGCGAGTCGAATACATGTGGGGAAACGATCCGGTTCGCAGACGGGCATTGGTCCCGGATGAAGCCGTCTCGGTTAGTTCGCATTGGATTCTAACCTCGTTTGTCTGGCATGAGAACCCACCCGCTGACTTGTTCAGCCCCGAACGAGTCCTGCCTTTGGCCACTCAAATAGCCGCTCGGGTGGGATCAGAGAAAATGCAGGGGCGTCGAGATGGGAAGACGAGTCTGGTCGCCGGTGCCACTTCGCCGGTGGTAGTCGTTGATGATGGTGTCGTCGACAAAACGCAGGTCGCCTCCGCCAATCCCTCATCCACCCAAACCAGGAAGCAGGTCGAATGGCCTTTCCTAGTTGTCGGCGGACTTTTGATCGCATCCGGAGGGCTTGCGTGGTGGCATCGCCGATCAACCAAGTTGGCCTGAATAAAGCCGCGGTTCTCGCAAGGCCACGGCCACGTTTGTCCCACCGGCTTGTGGTGTGCGCTGCCTTGCTCCTGGCGATGTGGTTGATTCTGGCCGGGACCTCCAAACTGGTATCCCCAACCACTGGCCAGACAATCGCAGATCATGGTGTCGTCCCCCGCTCTTTGGCAGGAGTCGTGACACTTGCAGTCGCGACGGTCGAGATCGGTACCGGTGGGACCCTGCTCGTCGGCATTGCGATTGCTGGCCGTGCCCTCTCATTTGGCATGGCTGCGAGCGGGGCGCTGTTCCTGACATTCGCGCTGTATGCGATCTGGCTGACCCTGTCACCCCCGGCACAACCGTCTGCCTGCGGTTGTGGAATCTGGCATATTCAGCCAGCCTCCTGGCCATTTCTCGCGGCCCGAAATGGTCTCATCGCAAGTCCGTGCCTAAGCGCTGTCAGTCTATGTGAAAACACACTGCGATTCCCAAACCGTGTGGGCATCGCAATCCCTCCCGGCATTTTGAATGATCGTCGATAAGCCGAGAGTTTCTCGGTACTACTTATCTGCCACGTTCAGGCTGCGACCAGCCGCGCGCTTGCGGTTGATCAGTTTGCGGCCGTTCTTTGTCTGCATGCGGGCGCGGAAGCCAATGGCACGCTTGCGCTTGATGCGGCTCGTACGGTGTGGATAATGCATGGCGGTCGCTTTCCGGAGGGGAGTGAGAGGTCGTCGGCATCGTGCTGGCGAACCTGGCTGATTGCAAGCCGAATCCCATCTTTGCCAGAAGTCCAGTTGAGGAAATCCGACTTAGTAGGGGTCAGGATGTTAGGACGCTTCCCAGCTCCGGGCCAGTGCCAGTCTTCACTGCGCCGCTGCAGGTTGAGGAAATGGCTCGAATTGGCAATCTGGGTAGTTTGAATCAGTCGAACCGCCCAACCAATACCCATCCGAACACGTTAGAAGATATGCAGATCGGCTGATGGAACGGTGGGTTGACGGAGGTTTGTCGGTATACTGGGCAGGTTGCCTTGGGGCAAGCGCCTGTGTTGTGGGCCTCAATGTCGGGTCCTACGGCGCGAGTCTGTTTCGCGACTGGGTATGTACGGGGTGTGTGCGCGGTGTTATGGACGAGACTACTCGAGATTTGGCTCAGGCAGCAATTGGGCATGTGTTCGCACGCGAGACACTGCTCGAAGAGGCCTTGACGCATTCATCGATGGGCGGCACGAACGGGGCTGGTGGTGCGAATCTGTCTCTTATACACATCTCCG